>Ga0306867_1001681_pt1 | contig 9714 bp, 6 predicted proteins | sample AntRauTorckE6831_FD_190432 | JGI IMG/M metagenome (GOLD analysis project Ga0306867, IMG submission 190432) | Saline lake microbial communities from Rauer Islands, Antarctica - Metagenome Torckler E6 #831 (v2) (version 2) | ecosystem: Environmental > Aquatic > Non-marine Saline and Alkaline >... | reverse complement strand
CAAATTCTTGCTTGGTGATGTAGGTACCGGTGGGATTGTTAGGATTGGCTATATAAATCATTTTGGTGTGATCGGTGATGGCCTTGGCCATCGCATCTAAATCAAAACGGTAATCCTGTGTTACCGGAACTTTTTTAATGGTGATACCCTGAATATTCGCCTGCACAAAAAAACCGACAAAGGTGGCGTCGGCGGTGATAGCTTCATCTTTATCATAAAAAAAGGTACGGCATAAAATACCAATAATACTTTCAGAGCCTGCTGCTACTATAATATTTTCAGGCTTCACGCTATTTTTTTCTGCTAAAGCGGCTCTAAGCTGTTGAGATATCGGATCTGGATAATCCTGGACTTCCTGCAAGGCTTCCAGAACGGCCGCTTTTACCAATGGACTGCAACCCAGCCGATTTTCATTGGATGCAAGTTTTGAAATACGTTTTGGTTGATATGCTTGCCGAACTTCAGCAATAGTTTTACCCGCTACGTAAGGCTGTAAATTCTTGATATTAGATGGTAATAGCGGGCGTTTTGTGCTGTCAAACATATAATAGTGCCATTGCTTTGTAGTATAAATTATGAATTTTTATCGGGCGACTCTTAGAAATATTCTTTTTTAAGTCATCCAAATATGAGCATATTAAGACTTTTAACCAAAGCCAAGCCGTAAAATTTTAATAAAGCATCTGCACCTTTGGCTTTGCCCGAATCCGTTCTTACCTTCAAATCAAAAAGAATTTTCACCTATGTCTAAAACAATTATTGTTACCGGTGCAAGCCGTGGAATTGGCTACGAAATTGCCCTAAATCTGGCCAAACAAAAACACACTGTTGCTGCTGTTGCACGCTCGCAAAAAGAACTTAAAACCCTGCAAAAAGAACACCCGGATTTCATTGATTTCGTTTCAGCCGATCTTACGCATCAAAATGAAATTGAAAAACTAACGCAATATGTATCTGAGAAATATTCGGGTATAGATATACTGCTGAACAATGCCGGTGCGCTTGTTAATAAACCGTTCTCGGAGCTTTCGAGAAACGATTGGCAATTTATGCTTGATATAAATTTATTATCGGTAGTAAATTTGACGAGAGCTGTTATTCCGTTGTTAAATGAAAATAGCCATATTGTAAACATCAGCAGTATGGGCGGCTTTCAGGGGAGTGGTAAATTTCCCGGCTTAACATCTTACAGTGTAGCTAAAGGAGCGGTAAGTATTTTGAGCGAGTGCCTGGCTGCAGAACTGACTCAACAAAACATCAGCGTAAATGCGTTATGTCTTGGGTCTGTTCAAACTGAGATGTTCGAAACTGCTTTTCCCAATTTCAAAGCGGACGTTTCACCCCAAAAAATGGGAACTTATATTGCCGACTTTGCTCTAAATGGATCAACCTTTTACAATGGCAGGATACTTCCTGTTGCATTAAGTGATCCATCTTAGTAACGTTATCCAACTATTTATTAAGCTATATCTAATCAAAAAATAAACGCCGTGAAAAAAACGTACATAAACTTTTTACTTACCTTATTCATTTTTCTGGCATTAAATACGCAGCCTTTGAAAGGGCAATCCATAAAGCTTTTTGCCGGAGATTTACTTAATGGCGCTGTAAATGGAGTGGCATTGGGTGGAGCTACAATGGCTTTGCAAGATTCAGGTGAGTTGGGGCCTTTAAGAGTAGGTGTGGGTTTAGGTATTCTATATGGAGCAGGCGTAGGCATATATGATAATTCTATTGTACCCAAGGGGCAGCAATTTTATATCTCCGGCACCTTTAATGATGGGCGTAACAGTAGCATCATTGTTCTGCTGGATACTTTTTATGGAGCAGTAGGCGGGGCAGCGCTGGGCGGGGCTATTTCACTTATAGCCAATGAGTCGATTCTTGATGGCCTGCAATTCGGCAGCGGCGGCGGCGCCTGGATTGGATTTGGTTTCGGATTAATAGATGCCTTTGTGCTCGCAGAAGGACCGGATGATTTGCTGACTCATTTACCTAAAAAAAGGAATAGAAATCATGCCGAAGGATTGGTGCAAATTTCTCCATCTGCCGAAAATATAAATGTCGGTTTTCTAAATCCTTCACTAATGTCTAAAAAAGAAATTGACGGACGGTCTTTGAAAATATCTCCCTTCTTTGGCCTCGAAATATTAAATGTAAATGTAGGATTTTAATCTTCCAATTCTTCGGGCAGCTCCAGCTGCGAACCTTCTGTTGGTTCTTTTGTTTGCGTTAAATGACGAAGCAATTCTTTTACGGTATTGACATGGCCCGATACAGAGGGATGTAGCCCATCACTCAAATAATTCCAGGCCTCCGGTCCTTCATCACCCATTCGGGTACCCAGCGGATCAACGATATATCCTTTTTTACCGCTTAAAATTTCACGTACTCTTTTCAGATCTTCTTCAAGCAGTTCAAAGTTAAAAAGCCGAATTTGCTGCAACATTTCGGTAATAACGGGCGGTGGCGTAATCCAAATCACCGGATTTTCGGTAACCTCAGCAACGGCGCTTTCTATAGTATTTAAATTTTCCCAATAATCAGCCAGTGAAATCAACGGGCGATCAGGCGCCACTTGCAGGCGCTGCATATCAAAGGTACCCAGCCCTACAATTACCCAATCGGGGTGATGATCCAACACATCTCGGTTGAATCGTTTGAGTGCATCCGAACTTGTATCATACGAAACGCCGCTATTCACAAAGGTGAAATCAGCTCCCGCCACGGCTATTTCCAACACATGCTTAAAGATGTTGAACCAGCCCTGCAAATCATCGGTGATGGAGTCACCCAAAGCAACGATGGTCTCGTCACCCGTAAAGGGTAAATCGTCCAGCCAGTCGTTAACTTCTTCATCTTCCAGTAATTCTATGGCGGCCTGCCGAGCATTTTCTTTAAATCGGCTCCGCAGTTTTAAAAATTCTTTTTCTTCCAGCCCCATTAAGCGAGCAATAGCGGCTGTATTTTCTATACCCGGCAGCAGTGGAAACTGTTTTTCAATATTCAAAAACTGTAACAAATACTTTTCAAGTACTTCCTTTTCTTCTTTAGTTGCTTTTTTTTGAGTCATAAATACCACTCTGTTAATTTATTTTCAATCACTTTTATAATCTAATAACCGGTCTGCAAGTTCGGGAACTCCTTTGACCGCACGTTTTTTTATATGGTTCCATTCCGTGTCATCATAAAGGTCCGGATCATCGGGATCTATAATATATTTGGGAATCCCGGATGGGGCATAATTTACTAATCCTGCCGCCGGATAAACCACTAATGAGGTGCCTACAACTATTAGAATATCTGCCTGAGGAAGCATTTCGGCTGCTACTTCCATATTGGGCACCATTTCGCCAAACCAAACAACATGCGGACGCAATTGACCGCCGTCTTCGGCTGTATCGCCCATTTTTATAGCTTCGCCGCCAATATCTTTAATAAGTCCCGGATCGGAAACACTGCGGACTTTACTAAGCTCGCCGTGTAAATGTATTACCTGTGTTGATCCGGCCCGCTCATGCAGACTGTCTACATTTTGCGTAATGATGGTTACATCATACCTATTCTCAAGTTCTGCAATTGCTTTGTGGCCTGCGTGCGGCGTTGCCTGATGGGCTTGTTTTCGGCGTTCGTTATAGAACTGAAGTACCATTTCCGGGTCTTTATTCCACCCTTCTACGGTTGCTACCTGTTGGACGTCATATCCTTCCCAAAGTCCCCCCGAATCACGAAATGTTTGGAGTCCGCTGTCAGCGCTCATCCCGGCTCCGGTTAAAACGATTATCTTTTCCATTTTATATTGGAAAGATTGTTTTTAAAAAAGATTGGCAAATAAGTTTATGCAGGTACCGCAGAAAAGGATTCCAGCCATGAGCTTGATTCTTCATAATTTTCAATAACCTTGGAATCATCGTGGGTTTTAAAAGAGCCCATCATTCCATGTACATCCGATCGTAAAGTTTCAACGGTGCTGCTTATCAGTTGATTATTAAATCCTTTTTCGCCCAAGTTCAGCGTAAATTGTAATGAGATGACCCGGCTTAATATTTGTCCGAGCTCTACCATTTTATCCTGAGCCATTTTTGTATTTAACTCAAAATTAAGTATCTCTTTAAAGTAGTCGGCTGCCTGTTCCGTATGTTTATAGTCACTTAAAAAACCATACAGATTACTTAGCTTTAGCCCTCTCATTGACTTTATTACTGATTCAGATATTTGTTGATAAAGGATGTCATTAGACCCTTCAAAAATTTGAAAAGGCCGGCTATCAATGAGTGATCTTCCGGCCAGGTGATCAAGCCGGTATCCCTTTGCACCCATAAGCTGCAAAAATGAATCGGCTGTATTATACATTAAATCAGTGGTTACTGCTTTAACAGTATTTGCAGAAACGCTGGCTGATGATACATCCACATCCATGGTGACATGTTCGCTTGTGTATGCACACATTGCGGAGCAAATAGTGAAAGAGGACTGCAATGCTGTAATTCTTTTTTTAACCTGATCATAATTAAACAGACTTTGCCCGCCAACAAAGCGTTCTTTGCAATGTTTATGAGCCTCATCTAATATCCTTTTTAAGTATCCAGTGCCCATTCCCGGAAATTGCAAACGGCTTCGATGCAGAATATCAAGCATCATTTTTATACCAATACTTTTGGGCTTTAATTTATACTCTTCAGGTACGTTTATATCTATTTTATTACGCCCATAAGGAAGCATATATAGGCCGAGGTTTTTATAATATTCTTCAATTTCTATTCCCCCTTTATGAGCATCGTGAATAAAGAAAGCGATGTCACGGCCAAGATTTCCATTCTTGTCTTTTTTTCTTGCAGCGATTAGCCAGTAATCTGCTTGGCCGGTTAACCCTCCCCAATGTTTTGTACCACAAACTTGGTAGGATGAATCGCTGTTTAGTTGAAATGATGTTTCCATACGTAATGCATCAGAACCGTAATCAGGTTCAGTAATCATTAGCCCGCCCATGTTTTGTTTTTGCATAAACCGATTAAATATGGGGCCTTTTACCTCATCGGTAGCATAATTGGCTACAGGTTGCAAAAATAAGGCACCATTTATTCCCATCATCAGCGATAAAGGGAGTGATTCATAAGAACTTGCACCCAACATAGCTAAAGCCTCGTGAGTTTTCACTCCACGACCTCCATATTCTGTAGGTATAAATGCTGATAAAGGTTTGCACTCCATTACTTCATTCAGCGTTTCTTCAGGTAAACCTCTTTCTTGGCTGATTTCATTGATATCGCCCTTCTCTCTAAATAAAGACTTCAGCTTATCCTTATACTGTTTAATAAATTCATTAAAACTCATGTTGGTATTGTAAGATTGAAGACTTTGAAAATTTATTTTTTATGCGAATATCTGTTGAAAGCGCTGTTTATTTGCATTTATCGACTTAAATATACTCAAATATGCAGTTGTTAAAAAACGGTTTATCAATTTATTAGCCAATAAAAATCAAATAATTATACATTAAAAAAGCCTGATCCGTTTTCGAATCAGGCTTTTAATAAAGTAAGGAGGCGCCGACCGACTCTACCGCCTATTGGCAGTACCATGGGCGCGGGCGGGGGTCACGGGCGTGTTCGGAATGGGAACGGGTGGGGCCCCGCCGCTATGAGGCACCTCCTCAAAAAGGATGAATCAAAAAGGGGTAGTGAAGCTGTGCGCTCCTGCTCCGCCGACTGGCGGAGCAGGAGAAGCGGCCTGCCCCGGGGTCGGGGCGGGCTTGTAGATTCGGATGGTTCATTTAGAGCGTTAAGATCGGGCGCCACCGTGTTGGCTCACCTGCGCATAAAGCTTCGGTGAGCATAGCTTGTCGTGCAAACCATACAGGGCAAACCGATTGCCTGATTAGTACGGCTCGGCTGCGGTGGTTACCCACCTTACACCTGCCGCCTATCAACCTGGTCGTCTTCCAGTAGGCTTATGGGGAATCCTTATCTTCGAGCATGCTTCGCGCTTAGATGCTTTCAGCGGCTTATCACTTCCGCACATAGCTACCCAGCGGTGCCCCGGACGGGACAACTGGCAGGCCAGCGGTGCGTCCACTGCGGTCCTCTCGTACTAGCAGCAGCACTCGTCAAGATTCCAACGCCCACAGCAGATAGGGACCGAACTGTCTCACGACGTTCTGAACCCAGCTCGCGTACCGCTTTAATTGGCGAACAGCCAAACCCTTGGGACCTTCTGCAGCCCCAGGATGCGATGAGCCGACATCGAGGTGCCAAACCTCCCCGTCGATGTGAACTCTTGGGGGAGATAAGCCTGTTATCCCCGGAGTACCTTTTATCCTTTGAGCGACGGCCCTTCCATGCAGTGCCGCCGGATCACTAAACCCTGCTTTCGCAGCTGCTCGGCCTGTATGCCTCGCAGTCAAGCACCCTTATGCTTTTACACTCTACGCACGATTGCCGACCGTGCTGAGGGTACCTTTGGGAGCCTCCGTTACATTTTAGGAGGCGACCGCCCCAGTCAAACTACCCACCATACAGGGTCTGCCGATTGCTCGGCATTAGAATTCACCTGCCGCAAGGGTGGTATTTCAGGGGGGGCTCCACCCGAGCTGGCGCCCGGGCTTCCAAGCCTCCCACCTATCCTGCACATGCGGCCGGTAAAGCCAGTGTAAAGTTGTAGTAAAGGTTCACGGGGTCTTTCCGTCCCGCTGCGGGTAATCGGCGTCTTCACCGATACCTCAATTTCACCGAGCTCGTGGCCGAGACAGCGTCCAATTCGTTGCACCATTCGTGCAGGTCGGAACTTACCCGACAAGGAATTTCGCTACCTTAGGACCGTTATAGTTACGGCCGCCGTTTACCGGGGCTTCAGTCGAGGGCTTCATCCGCCAAAGGCGAATTAACCCCCTTCCTTGACCTTCCGGCACCGGGCAGGTGTCAGCCCCTATACATCGGCTTGCGCCTTAGCAGAGGCATGTGTTTTTGTTAAACAGTCGATTGGACCGGGTCACTGCGCCCCACACCGTCCACCAATTGGCGGACGGGCAGGGGATCCTTCTCCCGAAGTTACGGATCTAGTTTGCCGAGTTCCTTAGCCACGATTCGCTCGAGCACCTTAGCATTCTCTGCTCATCTACCTGTGTCGGTTTAGGGTACGAACACCGGATGGCCACCAGCGACGCGTTTCTTGGCAGCATGATTACCCACACTATCGGTTTGCCCGCAGGCTCCCCGTACTGTCGGCGTTCGGCTTTTGTGGGGGGCGGATTTGCCAACCCCCCGGCCTACGGCCTTCAACGCCCCATTCCGTCGGGGCGCGGTGGTGTCACTTCTGCGTGACGCCTCTGGTGATTGCCAGTCGGTGGTACCGGAATATTTAACCGGTTGTCCATCGGCTTCGCCTAACGGCTACGCCTTAGGTTTCGACTAACCCTGATCCGATTAACGTTGATCAGGAACCCTTAGATTTTCGGTGGACGGGTTTCGCACCCGTCTTATCGTTACTCATACCTACAGTTTCGCTTCCAGGGCCTTCACTGTTTCTCGCAAAACAGCTTCAGCGGCCCTGGAATGCTCCCCTACCACTCTATCCGCCAGATGGCGGACAGAATCCGCAGCTTCGGCACCATACTTTATGCCCGCAAATTTTCGACGCCGGGCCGCTCGACTAGTGAGCTATTACGCACTCTTTCAAGGAATGGCTGCTTCTAAGCCAACCTCCTAGTTGTCTGGGCAACCCAACTTTCTTTGTGCAACTTAGTATGGATTTAGGGGCCTTAGCTGGCGATCTGGGATCTTTCCCTCTCGCGACAGGACGTTATCACCCTGCCACTGACTACCACCCAACACGGGCCGGCATTCGGAGTTTGTCTAGGGTTGGTAGGCGGTGAAGCCCCCTAGCCTAATCAGTGCTCTACCTCCGGCACGCTGTTCGGGTGATGCTATACCTAAATATATTTCGGGGAGAACGAGCTATTTCCACGTTTGATTGGCCTTTCACCCCTATCCACAACTCATCCGATGGCTTTTCAACGCCAGGCGGTTCGGGCCTCCACGCCGTCTTACCGGCGCTTCACCCTGGTCATGGATAGATCACGTGGTTTCGCGTCTGCCCCGGCCTACTGCACGCCCGTTTCGGACTCGCTTTCGCTGCGGCTGTCTCCGCTGAGCGGATTAACCTTGCAGGCCAGGTGCAACTCGTAGGTTCATTATACAAAAGGCACGCCGTCATCCCGCACATAATAAATTATGTGCGGGACTCCGACCGCTTGTAAGCGTATGGTTTCAGGTACTATTTCACTCGCCTTCTCGGCGTTCTTTTCACCTTTCCCTCACGGTACTTGTTCACTATCGGTCATATGCAATATTTAGCCTTGCCGGATGGTGCCGGCAGCTTCAGACAGGATTTCTCCGGTCCCGTCCTACTCAGGGAATCCCACCACGGCAGCGCGCGTACGTCTACAGGCCTTTCACCTTCTGTGGGGCGGCTTTCCAGTCCGCTTCGTCTTTACTTGCTTCCGCTGATGTGGGCCCTACAACCCCTAAAGCCCGTAGGCTTTAGGTTTGGGCTGACCCCCGTTCGCTCGCCGCTACTTGGGGGATCACTTGCTTGTTTTCTGTTCCTCGGGGTACTTAGATGTTTCAGTTCCCCCGGTTGGCTTTCCTCAAAGAGGAATATCTTTGGTAAACCAAAGATGGGTTGCCCCATTCGGATACCTGCGGATCTGGGCTCTTGTGCAGCTCCCCGCAGCTTTTCGCAGCTTTACACGTCCTTCATCGCTCGCATATGCCAAGGCATTCACCATACGCCCTTGAGTGTTTACGCTATATGGTTTGCACCACAAGCTTCAACTCGATGACGCTCGATCTTAACTCTTGCGCCACAGACCAGCGGCCTGCAGCAACAAAATGTTGTTGAATCTAAATGTTGAATCTATATTATCAGCTTCACTACGTCAAAGAACACTCCCGCCAAGGGCGGGAATAAATCAAAACTCAAATACCAAATAACAAACAGAATCGATATTTGCTATTTGAATTTTGCGGCATTGTTATTTCCCCCGATGATTCAGGGCTGTGGAGCTGCGGGGATTCGAACCCCGGACCCCCTGCTTGCAAAGCAGGTGCTCTGGACCAGCTGAGCTACAGCCCCCTGTTTTTCTAAGGCCTTACCCCTGCTGGCTAGTCCGCCAGCTGGCGGACTAGCCAGCAGAGCTATAGCCCCTTTTAGATTTCCGATTGATGATTGCACATCGCAAATCCTCATTCATAAATCATCAATCGCAAATCCCAAGTGGGCTTGGCAGGAGTTGAACCTGCGACCTCACGCTTATCAGGCGTGCGCTCTAACCAGCCTGAGCTACAAGCCCAACTACACTCTCCCTGTCGGTCAAGCTTCATTGGGCGCAGCCCGCCGAAGCCTTGGCGCAGGCGGGGAATATTTAGACGATCACAGCCGGGCCGACTGATGCGGCCGGGGCGACGCTGTAAAAAGGAGGTGATCCAGCCGCACCTTCCGGTACGGCTACCTTGTTACGACTTAGCGCCAGTCACAGGGCTTACCCTAAAGACTTGCCTTCCCGACTAGGTCGGGATTGGCTCAGCCTGATCAGGTACTCCCGGCTTCCATCGCTTGACGGGCGGTGTGTACAAGGCCCGGGAACGTATTCACCGCGCCATTGCTGATACGCGATTACTAGCGATTCCACCTTCATGGAGTCGAGTTGCAGACTCC
>Ga0306867_1001680_pt1 | contig 9721 bp, 8 predicted proteins | sample AntRauTorckE6831_FD_190432 | JGI IMG/M metagenome (GOLD analysis project Ga0306867, IMG submission 190432) | Saline lake microbial communities from Rauer Islands, Antarctica - Metagenome Torckler E6 #831 (v2) (version 2) | ecosystem: Environmental > Aquatic > Non-marine Saline and Alkaline >... | reverse complement strand
ACCTACGGCTACAACGCCGACGGCATTCGCACCCGTAAGACGGAAAACGGCCAGACCACGAACTACGTGGTGGACAGCAACCGTGATTACGCTCAGGTGCCGGCGGAAGTGACCAACGGCATTACCGACGTGAGTTACACCTACGGCGATGACCTGATCGCGCAAACGCGCAACACCGATACCAGTTACTATCTGTATGACGGGCATGGGTCGACGCGGGCGTTGGCCGATAGTTCGGGTTCTTTAACAGATGCATACGACTATGCCGCTTTTGGGGTTGAGCTGAACTCGATCGGTACTACTGAGAATGCCTACCGGTATTCCGGGGAGCAGTATGATGCCAATCTGGATCAGTATTATTTGCGGGCTCGGTACTACAGCCAGGGGGTGGGGCGGTTTACGCAGATGGATACTTGGATGGGGCGGAATCAAGACCCCATTACCTTGCATAAGTATCTTTATGGGAATGCGGATCCGGTGAGTCACGTTGACCCTACGGGTAACTTCTCGATAGGGTCCGTGTCAGCAGGGATTAATATTCAAGGTATTTTGACCACGGCCAATATAGCTAGTTCTGCTTATGATGTTTTTAGTTTTGCAACTGGAGATGGCGAGGTATCAGCAAGGCAATTAGGATCAGCAATTATACTGGGTATGTTACCTGGTCCTTCCGGCATTAAAGTTTTGAGAATGTCTAATCTCAAAAAGAAAGTTAACGGTAATAGTAAAAAAAGCCGAAGACGACAACATGTGTATAAAATTGATGATACGTTAGAATTTGACATCTACAAGTTTGGTATAAGTGGGGCAGCTTTGAATAAAAATGGTTCCTCTAGGCGTGCTAATACACAGGCTAACAAATTAAATATACCGTTTACATTTAAGCGTTACATGCCTAAAGTAATATATAGAAACGTTGCCGGTCGTATTGCAGCTCTTGCTATTGAAAAGACCTTAGTTTGTGCGCACAAAAAGACAAATGGACGTAACCCAAGAGGGAATAAGAGACCGTTGTGTCATTAAATTATATGAATAAGTATCTTCGTGAAATAGACATATTTGCTAGCAATTATTTTGGCCAGAAAAATTGCCGATTATTTGTTGATGAAACAAGGATTTTTGTCGATTCCGTTTATGAAAAATTAGAGAATAACGTTATTTCAGACTATGGAAAAATTATAGTAATGCTTTGGCCTAAGTCCCGTTTAGATAAGTTTTTAATTCCTTATTACGAGTATGACGATATATCGGGTGTATGCACGATAAATTATCCATATGATTTGAGTCGCTATTTAAATGAAGATAGTAGAGAATATAAGATAAAAATTATATACGACATTTTAAGGTGTGCTTTTGAAAATTCACAGAATGAAATGGGGCTGGATAGAAAATCACTGAGCGATATTTTGACTGCTGTTTATGAAGAGCTTGAATAATGGATATTTGGGGTTGGCTGAAATCGACCCTAGAAATCGGGACAGATCTATTTTTGCCCACTCAGGAAGAGAAATGTCTAACCTTGGTAGATCCGGGTATGTTGGAGGTCCAGAGAATTGGCGAGAATTTCTTGCATGCTGGGACCGCGAGATACTGGATAGTGTAAAACTGGAAGGCGCTGTTAGCTCCATGGAGCGCCATGGTTTTAGCTAGGGGTGGCCAAAGTAAAGGACCTACTTCTGAAGAGGCAATTTCAGAAGCCGAGAAGCGGCTGGGAACTGAGCTGCCAAAATCTTTAAAAGATTTTTGGCGTGCTTCCAATGGCTTGATGCATATTCGCCTTGATGCGGACGAGGGTTTAATATTCGGGGTTGAGACAGTCTCCTGGCTGAAGTCGAGCAACCCTGACCTCATACCTGAGAACATCGGTGCTCCGGCATTGGATGAAGATTATTTTGACTATGGACCTGACCAAGACCCGATATACCTGCGCGATGCTTACATCCAGTCAACGCTTGTAGTGAGCGATCTGGTTGATAGTGGGATTTACCTGCTCAATCCGGAAGACCAGCTTCAAGGCACCTGCGCTGATAGAGGATTGGTTGAATCGCTATAGCAATAGAGTTTCGGACGCATGCCCTGCGAGACCAACCCTCTTGGCGAGACAACCAGCTACACCTACGATGCCAACGGCAGCGTGGTGGAGGAAACCACCGCGTATGTGTATGACGCCAATAACCGCGTTGTTGAAACCCGCTACCCGGATGGCAGCACCACCGCCACGGAATACGACGTGGCCGGTAATCAGGTGGCCAGCATCGACGCGTTGGGTCGACGTACCGAATACCGCTACGACGCCTACGGCCGATTGACCGATACCTACCATCCCGATGGCACCGCCGAGTACAAGACCTACGACGGTGAAGGCAACCTGTTGACCGAAACTGATCCGCTGGGCCGACTCACCGGCTATACCTACGATGGGTTGAACCGCGTTATCCGTACCGATTACCCGGATGGCAGCCATACCTCGACGGTGTACGATGCCGCAGGCCGCGTGACCGGTGAAACCGACGCTAACGGCAACACCACCACCTACGAGTACGACGCCGCAGGCCGCCGCACGGCCGTAGTGGATGCGCTGGGCAATCGCCACAGCTACGCCTATGACGCCGACGGCAACCTGGTCAGCGAGACCGACGCCAACGGCCATACCACCGAGTACACCTACAATGCCCTCGACCAGCGGACCCAGACCCGCTTCCACGATGGCACCACGGTAACGGAAACCTTCGATGCCCTGGGCCGCCGCACGGCGGGCACTGACCAGAACGGCCGTAGCACCGAGTACGAATACGATGCCCTCGGTCGCCTGACCAAAGTCACCGACGCCCTCGACGGTGTCACCACCTACACCTACGACGAAGCCGGCAACAAACTGACCCAGACCGACGCCGAAGGCCGCACCACGCGCTGGACCTACGACAGCCAGGGCCGAGTGCTCTCCCGCACCCTACCCATGGGCCAGACCGAAAGCTTCACCTACGATGCGGCGGGTAACCGCCTGAGCCACACCGACTTCAAGGGCCAGACCACCAGCTACCGCTACGACCTCAGCCAGCGGCTGACCCAGGTAATCTACGGTGACGGCACCACCGAGCGCTATACCTACGAGGCCGCCGGCAATCGCCGGACCGCCACAACCCCGGAAGGCACCACCCGGTACCGCTACGATGCCCAGAACCGCCTGGTTGAAGAGATCCAGCCCGACGGCTCGGTGCTGACCTACGGCTACGACGCCGCCGGCAACCGGGTCCAGTTGGACGCCTCCGCCGGTGGCAGCACCACCTCCACCAGCTATAGCTTCGACGCCCTGAACCGGCTGGAAGTGGTGGAGGGCAGCCAGGGCCAGACCCTCTACACCTACGATGCGGTGGGCAACCGCGAAAGCGTCAGCTATCCCAGCGGTAACGTCACCCTGTACGACTACGACGCCCTGAACCGTCTGATCCGCCTCACCACCACGGATGCGGCGGGCCAGATCGTGGCGGACTACCTCTACACACTGGATGATACGGGTCGTCGTACGCAGGTCGTGGAAAACCACAACGGCCGCACCACCGCGTATCGCTACGGTGAGCTGTATCGCCTGACCGGAGAAACCATCACCGACCCGGTCAACGGCAACTACAGCGCCGAGTATCAGTTCGACAAGGTGGGCAACCGCATTTACAGCATCATCAACGGGGTGCACACCGCTTACAGTGTCGACAACAACGACCGCCTCACCCAACAGGGTGGTACAACCTACGCTTACGACGCCAACGGCAACACCCTGACCGAGACTGAGAACGGCCAGGTGACCCGTTACCGCTACGATGCCCGCAACAAGTTCATCGAGGTGGAAAAACCGGGCCTGACCGCCCGCTACGGCTACAACGCCGACGGCATCCGCACCCGCAAGACAGAAAATGGCATCACCACCCACTACGTGGTGGACAGCAACCGGGACTACGCCCAGGTGCTGGCAGAAATCAGCAATGGCAGCACCGATGTTAGCTACACCTACGGCGATGATCTGATCTCGCAACAGCGGGCTGGGCAGGCGTACTATTATTTGTATGACGGACATGGGTCGACTAGAGCGTTGGCCGATGGCGCCGGTTCTTTAACAGATGGGTATGATTACGACGCCTTTGGAGTGCTGCTCAACAGCGTGGGTGATACCGAGAACGACTATCTATATACCGGGGAGCAGTTGGACCAGAACCTGGACCAGTACTATCTGCGGGCGCGGTATTATGACCAGGGTGTTGGGCGGTTTACACAGATGGATGATTTCTCGGGTTTTATTCCCAACCCCATCACTATTCACAAATATCTATATGGAAATAGTGAACCTGTAAACAACCTAGATCCAAGTGGGAATATTAGCCTTAGTTCAATAGGAAGCGCCATGAATATAGGCGCCAGATTGGCTTCAAGATCGGTTGCTAATGTGGGCAGATCAGCGCTCAATTCACTCAATCGAAGCTTGTCAAAAATTGGTACGAGAGCTAAAAATGGGGTAAAGCCTAAAAAGAAAGTTTCTAAGAAAGGCCGGAATAAGGATGAAGAGCCAGACAATTTTCAACAATACATGGTTATGCTTGAAGCAAGGATGGGTGCTGGGTATTTTATTCAGCCAAAGCCGGGAAAAGGTCCATTAGGAGATGCTCCACGTTTGAAGGCCCTTTATGGTGATGGTATTTGGATTAAAATGGAGTGGAAAAGAAAGGTATCAGGAGGGAAGATGGTCATCATACACTGGTTTAAGAATATCAATAATGATATGAATGTTGAATACAAGTTCAAGCGTAGAAAGTGATATCGGGAAAAACTCTTATGAATTTGTCCTTGCTGGCAGCCAAATACTACTTCGGACACCCTGACAAATCCGAATTGATAAAGATTGCTGAAAATATTGTAGTTGAATATCCAGAATCTGACGTCGCCTGGGAGATAGCCTACTCCTTCGAAAATATTGTTGATCTTAAAGAAATTATTATAGAGCTTTACAAGGAAATGCAACTGCACTTACCCACACACTACGAAGCAGGAATGGCATTGGCCAAACATTATTCGAACATGGTGCTTTCCGATCAATGCTCCGCTTACGAGGGCGCAAAGATGATATGGAATCATATTGTTAATAATGAAGAAATAGAGGGAGAGTTCGAGAATCTAAACTGGATTGTTGGGCTTGCCAGCGAGTACGAGGATTTTTTTGAAGCAGGGCAGCAAGAATTCTACGGCAAGGAAGAGTGCAAACAATTGCAGCTGAAAACAAACCAAAAAATTCTGGATGAAATGAAGTTACTGTTCAAATATGAGGAAGGTCAACCAAGCTAAAAAATCTAACGACACAGAGTTTGTTCCTGATAGGCTTTGATTAACTGCTGGGAAAATAAAGATTTTTAGGAAAATGGATTCAGTCCAACTCGCAATATAAATATATCTGTTCCATATGCTGGCATAACTGTTTTTAAGCGCCCTATCGCTATAGGTTATATTTTTTAATTAATAATTTGAAGTTGGGTCTTGGTATTCTCGATGATAAATATTGCATTTAAAATAGAAGAATCTTTTGAGGATAGGAGTCAGCCCCATTCGTTGGTTGCTGGGGTTGAAGGACGATTGTCAATCGAAGTTGATGGTAATGTTTTTTCAAGAGCCAGGATCACTCCTATTGGAGTTTTCTAAGGGCTTGATGTCCTGGATTCATAACGTTGATTTTGGTGGGAACACCAATTTTTATTATGCATCTATGGGTTTTGAAGAGGAGGAAATAGTATCGTTCGATTATAAAAAGGATATAGGAACGTATAAGTTAGGTTCTGTGCGGGGGAGTGGAGATATTAATGCCAGTAAAAGCAATTTGGTTAATTCCCCTAAACTATTTATCAATGAGTTGAATGTATCAGTTGATAAAAAATTGACTCGGAAGTGACAGGTAAGATACTGAGGCCAAAGCAAGGTTTCGAGAATCCTCTTAATCTTGGCTTACCCACTCTTTAACAATCAATCATTGGCCATGGTGGCCTCCACGACCTGTACTGTCTGATCGGCGAAACCATCACCGACCCGGTCAACGGCAACCACAGTGCCGAGTACCAGTTCGATAGGGTGGGCAACCGCACCTACAGCATCATCAACAGGGTGCACACCGCCTACAGCTATGACAACAACGACCGCCTAACCCAGCAGGGCGGCGTCAGCTACAGCTACGACGCCAACGGCAACACCCTGACCGAGTCAGAAGACGGCCAGGTCACCCGCTATCACTACGATGCCCGAAACAAACTCATCGGAGTGGAAAAACCGGGCCTGACTGCTATCTACGGCTACAACGCCGACGGCATCCGTACTCGAAAGACGGAAAACGGCCAGATCACGAACTACGTAGTGGACAGCAACCGGGACTACGCTCAGGTGCTGGCGGAGGTGACCAACAGCACCATCGAGGTGAGCTACACTTACGGCGATGACTTGGTCTCGCAGACCCGTGCCGGAACCCCCTCGTACTACCTGTACGACGGCCACGGCTCCACCCGGGCCCTGGCCAACGCGAGCGGCTCTTTAACAGACAGCTACGACTACGATGCGTTTGGGGTGTTGCTGAATAGCGACGGTGATACCGAGAACGCCTATCGGTATACCGGGGAGCAGTTAGACCCGAGCCTGGATCAGTACTATCTGCGGGCTCGGTATTACGACCAAGGGGCTGGGCGGTTTACGCAGCAGGATACCTGGATGGGCATCAATCAAAATCCCATCACTCTGAATAAGTATCTGTATGGCAATGCTGATCCGGTGAGTTATACGGATCCGACGGGTAATTTTGGGTTGGCAAGCTTTGGTACTGCTTCCAATATCAGGGGTACCCTTGCAACAACGAGTACACAGAATCTATCGTTTGCTATAAGTAGAGCCGTTGGCGCCACATTGCAGGCAACGGGAAGAGCAACTTTAAAGTCTGCAATTAGAACACTTAGGTATTGCATCAAGAAAAAGAAATGCGATTTAGGATTTAATTTGTTAGTTGTTGGGAATGACAATCAAGATCTCGTTGATCATATAAGCTCGGCACAAACTGCAAGCACTGTTGTTTTAACCTACGATAAGTTCAAGAAAGGTCGCCGCGGATGGTATAGAGGACGAGGTGGTTGTTCATTAGCGACAAAGGAAACAGGTGAGCAGTGTGATGAATACCCATTCTTTAAAACTAGAGAAGGTGGTCCTGAAAATTCTTATCGGGTATCTTTAAAGTGGGTTTCTGGGCGACAAAACATGTCCGTCGGAGGTCATTTTGGATTCATGGCAAGAAACATGAAGAATCGGGAGAAGTTTGTTGTTGTTACTACAAATGAATTGCCCACGTTTGCTTTGCCATTAGGGAAGAATAAAAAGTGAGGTAGGATATGCTGGATCTTCCAAAAATTAATAATGACCTAGATATTAAGCTGATTAAGAGCTTGGTTGGAAGGTTGCAAAAAAAATTCAGTTTAACTAGTTATAAGGATTTAGATGCCGCTGTTTGTCTCGCCAACTATTTGTTTTCACTGGGGCACAAAGAGGCGGCTAAAAGGTTGCTAGAAAGTTTTGTGTTCGACGTTGAATATCAGGAGGACCGAGAAGATTTGTGGGGAAATAATGGTCTTGGAATAATTCTTTTGGCTCACATATACGGGGCAAGTGGTGATGAAAAAGAATTTCGGTTGACTAATAAAATAAATGAGAATGATATTATGACTTCCGATGCTAGAAGAGTTGATCTGTTTAAGGAGGATCTGGAAGATCATCAATCAAAAATGGCTTATGCTGAGTCAGAAACTCAAAAGTATAAATGCGAAGTTATTAGCGGAGAGTCTCTGAAGTTTTTATATTATTTAGAAATGCTCCCATTTTACAAGGACGATGTGGCGGAAGATTTTTCTAATAACTTGAGATCGTTGATCGATGATTGCTATAGGCAACTTAGTTTGGCCCTAAAATCATAGCTTTTACTGATAGGTAAAAATGAGTGCGGGCTTTCTGCGATAGGGCTCAGGAAGCTTAATTTTTGGCGGGCGTTTAAACTATTGGCCGCTCAATTGGCCGGGTTTGTCACCCGAAATGGGGACTAACTTCGCGTCCATACCATCTTGTTCGTCTTGAGTTCCCCCTCTGTCTGGACGCCACCAGCCGCCTCCGCCAAGTGCAGGAGGTCCACATTGGTCGCATCACCAGTTACAGTGTCGACAACAGCTACGATGCCAACTTCTTCGCGCTTGCTGGCGGCGGTAGTATCCGTGGCATACTGACTACAATGACAATAAGAGCTCCATCATTTGTGTCAATGGCTCAGCTGGGTGCGGATGTAGCTGGAATAGGTTTAGGCGTAGGCTTGAATGCTCAAATTGATTACCTTATGGGTTTTCCATTAGCAACCATGAGAGCTAAAAGTGAGATCAACAGTAAATAAATAAGTTTGTCAGCTTCAAATGTCAACGTTAACGCTAATGAAAAGCCAATTGGGCACCACTCAATACCTGTATATATGTGTGGTGCGGCTGAGGCTAATCGCCAACAGTTGGTACCACTAAAACCTAGTGTGCATACACCGCTCCACTCTGCAATGGTGACATATAACGCAGCAATTAATGCGGCGTATAAAAATGTCTTTACTGGAACTAATAAAATATTTAGCTATTAAAACAAGGAGCCATTGCAATCACTTGCAGAGACTGCAAAAGGAAGAGCAGTAATTACTAGGCATTTAGGTCTTTTCTATAATTTCGGTTGGTACGATTTAGGAGTTCCATATTTTAGAGGTATTTTCCAGCAAGAAAGCGCTAAATATATTGGTGGTGTTACGTCGCTTCCTGCATGTAAGCGATAATTTTTTCGACTGGACGGTAGGTGAATAATGATAGAGCTGCCTTACGTAAAGAAATTTTTCGGCGTTCCTAATATCGACAAACAGGAACTCGCTGATTATTTCAATACGGAACTTGGTTTAGGTGCTGAAGTATATTATATAAATGACTTTGAATATCTAGGGATATTTGAAATTGACGGGTATGAAAGAATGTTCTGGAAGGTAAGAGGTAAAGATATCTGTGCAACTGTTAGACCATATGAAGATACTTATTTTATAGAAATGGATAGTGGTCCTGATGTTTTGAGCAAATGAGAAAATGGGACACCCAAAACAAGATGGTTAATGGGGACAGACTTATTTTAAGGGCAAAAAATGGGGACAGATCTATTTTTGCTCCACGCGGTACCGCTACGATGCCCAGAACCGCCTGGTGGAAGAGATCCAGCCCAACGACTCGGTGCTGACCTACGGCTATGATGCTGCTGGCAACCGGACCCAGCTGGGCGTCTCCGCGGGTGGCAGCACCACCTCCACCAGCTACAGCTTCAACGCCCTGAACCGGCTGGAAGTGGTGGCGGACAGCCAGGGCCAGACCCTTTACACCTACGATGCGGTGGGTAACCGCGAGAGCGTCAGCTACCCCAGCGGCAACGTCACCCTGTACAACTACGATGCCCTGAACCGGCTGACCCGCCTGACCACCACGGATGCGGCGGACCAGATTGTGGCGGACTACGCCTATACCCTGGACCCGCCCGGCCGGCGCACCGCGGTTACCGAAAACCACAACGGCCGCACCACCGCGTACACCTATGACGAGCTGTACCGCCTGACCACGGAAACCGTCACCGACCCGGTCAACGGCAACTACAACGCCGAGTA
>Ga0306867_1001677_pt1 | contig 9727 bp, 15 predicted proteins | sample AntRauTorckE6831_FD_190432 | JGI IMG/M metagenome (GOLD analysis project Ga0306867, IMG submission 190432) | Saline lake microbial communities from Rauer Islands, Antarctica - Metagenome Torckler E6 #831 (v2) (version 2) | ecosystem: Environmental > Aquatic > Non-marine Saline and Alkaline >... | reverse complement strand
AGGGGCCTGGTGGCTGTGGCCCTGGCTTGGTGGTTCTACTCTTTCCGCCACTCTTGTAGCCGCCAGCCCCGCCTGATTTACCGGAAACATTATTGCCAGAACTCATGGGGTGATTTTTATTTTTGTTGTTGTTGTTGTTGTCGTCGTTACACAACACGTTAGAATTGCATGGGTGCGTTCTGGTCACGGATCACACGAAAGACCATATAGACGCCAGAGACGTCCGTGTTGCTGATAGCGACGTCCCCGTCGGGCTTGACGAGCCGAATCGCGAGTGTGGAGATGGTAAATGGTGTGTAGTCCTCACGCACGGTGCGTGGCGGAGAGTAGACCGTGTGTGTGGTGCCACCGGTCAAGAGAACAGTCAGTGCGTTGCTTGTGCTGTCAGAGGCAGCGGAGTTCGGGGAAATACGGTCTAGCCCCACGTGGAAGAACGGGTAGTCCGGCTCGCCGCTCGTAACGGGCACACCACGGATGACCACCTCAAGCAGCTGGACAGAGATGACGCGGTCGAGGGGCTGCGAGAGCTTGACATTGAATGACGAGGCCGATGACGAGGCACTGTGTGTTTGTACAACAACCAGCTCAGACGTGTGTATACGACGCTGCTCTGGCACGCCGCCACGTGGATTTAGACTGCTGCTGAGGGATGAGTCCGTCATTGTTTATCGTCTATTGTCTTAGAGAGTATATGATAGCTACGACAAGGGCGATGGAAATCAGAGACGTTCTGTCCATATCAGCAAAGTCCAAAAAGTCAGTACTGATCTTTTGCTTGGGCTGCGAGTCACGTTGGTCTTTGACGGGGGCCTCTGTGACGCCGCTCAGGTTCGTAAACCCGGACCAGAGGTAGCCGACGAGCTCGGACGCGGCAGAGACGTTGGGGTTTTTTTTTTGTGCTTCAGCGGCTGACGATGACATTGTTGTGGCGCTTGGTATAGTATCTGTTGTCTAGGGATCGGATGGTTTTAGTGGTAATACTAGAAGATGGACGACCCCCTGATGTAACCTGGCGCATAAATGTCTCGTACGAGCGTATTTTTCGTGCTTGTACCTTGGCGGCTGGGTACTGCATACCAGCCTTGGTGGCGTTGTTGTCTCTGGCGGCCGTCTCCTTTTTGCGTATCTGCACCTCTGTCTTCCGTCCAGCGCTCATGAGAAACATGGTCGCGGCAAGTCCTACTAGTTCAATTGAGCTCATATGGGTTCGTGTACGTATGACGGGGGTCTACCAACACCAATGGAATTTAACAAGGAAATCATAATGGGTGCCGACCCTATCAACGGGCCCGTGGACGCCGGACGCTGGGTCTTCCCCCTCAACGATCCCGATGGGGTTCCCCGGGTCGTCGGTGACTCATCGGCTGAAGGGCCCGGTCAGTGCAAGTCGCTACCCGACGGTATAGGTCCCGTGATGAGCGGGCATATGGCCGCCGCGGCTCCTCCCTCTTATTTTTACCTGCGCGTGACGTTCGACGAGCCGTTCGATGGTCTCTTCAACATAGCGGCTCCTGGGGTCAAATGTATCGCCTACACACGACCGGGCACGCCACAACCATACGAGTATATACTAAACCAGCTCCGATGGTCCACCCCTATCTCAGACTGGACCCCCATGGGCGACGGGGCGCGTGGGGTGGGGCTGGCGATCGACCCTAAAAACGGTACGATCAATGTGACTATACCCGGCGTGTTCGTGATCGCAGAGAACACAGGGTTCCAGCTCGTCGACGAGAACAACATCACGGTGGCAGTACAAAATCCGTTCGTGTCGGTTGCCTACGGCGGTATCCACCAGCCATGCGTCGTGTACGCACCAGCTGGTACGAAATGGAAAGTATTGGGCGAGGGCTACGTCTCCTCTCCCATCTATACTCTCTACATCCAACGCATCGCTAGTCTGGACTAATACACACTATCGTAAACCGCCCTTTCACAGCCCCTGTTCGGCTGAACATCTGTAGAAACGTATTTGCGACAGACACACGAAACAACAGCGTAAGAGTAGTGTACTTGCTGCCTCCCTGTTCACTCTCGGGGAGGCTGAGCGAAGTAGACGTCGTCTGGGTTATATAGGACTCGAATGGATCCGCCTGGTTGTAGATCCAGAACTTGACGTAGTTAGTCTCCGAGGCAGTCGCGTACTCTAACACAGACGTCGCGATATACCAGCCCGGCTTTGTCATGCGTATGCCAGAACCCGTGATCTGCACCTCACCCGACTTAGCAGTATGGTACGTGTAAGGACTAGACGGGCTCTCATACAGCACGTAACCAAAAGAAGAGCCAGCGTTGTTCGATTCCACGAGTCGGCCGTCGAACTCTGTAACAAGTATACCCTGGCTGGACGCCTTGCGCCCTGCTACCACGAGCTCTCCCTGAGTATCGCTCGTGATGCCCGCGTCCACAATACCCGTGTCTATGACGGGGCCTGGGCCTATCTGCCACACGCCATCTGGCGGCTCGAATGCACTCTCGTCTTTTTGACGGAAACTGTTCGTAAACCAAAGTTGTTGCTGACCGCTCATCGTTACAATAAAACTGCCACAAAACGATCAATGAATAAGTCGAGAGTGGCCCCGGAGCCAGACTGCGAGTAAGTAAACGAAAAGGGCGCCCCGTAGGCTTGTATCCCTGTCTGGGATTGGTACGTTTTACCACTGCTGGCTGCATCAGCCACATGACCGTTAAAAGTACGGTCGCCAGACGCATTGGCCTCCCAGCTGACCGTGATCGACCACATGACCATCCCATGATTGGCGAGGGCGTCGCCGCCCGGAATTTCTTCACTACTCTTTGACCCACTAGCTGCTGCACTCAAATCCGTTTCAAACCACCCCCCTGTAGCCAACGAAGACAAATATGACGGAGCCGTTGAAGAAGGAAAAACCTGATGCGTCCAGACAATATTCTCAGAAGCAGCGCCGTCCGCAACAGCAGCCGCCGCAGTCGAAGGAGGCGTCAGAGTCTGAGAAGTCGCCTGAAGACGAGGGCGCCCCAAAATGTTCACGTAAGTTGCATCGGAGGATGCAGTAGGCCGGCCCTTCACTTGTGTCACACCAAGCGTAGTGTCCCTTACTGTATCTCCATCGGGAATATCATCATCTGCTGCCCGTGTGGCGATCTCTGCGGTCGTCAGGCGCGGCACCACGACACCCGTTCCAAACCGCACCTTATCCACACTAATAACTGAATACTCTGTATCTATCCTGCGATTTGAACTCATATTAAAAATAATATAGGCGCGCCCACCCCGGTAACACTCGATGACAAGCTACTCAAAACAAGAGGCGGCAACTACCTGTCGCCTATCAACATGGCGGGACTGCGCATCGACGCGGACGGCATTCCCGAACTCGACGAGTTCAACCTACAATGGATCATGCTGGACGCGACGGTTGTCAACTTTGGCAAGCGCCGTACGGGCAAGTCCACACTGACGAAGCACATGCTCTACACGTACTTTCAAGAGTTTTTCCCGCGCGGTATCGTCATATCACAGACAGACGACCTCAACAAAACATACCAGGCCTTTGTGCCCAAAAAGTTTATCCACCCAGAGCTCAAGAACGATGTCCAACAAAGCCTCCTCAACTTCCAGCGCGCTCTCAGGAAGGACCCACAGCACGAAAAACGCAAGCAAGAGGACGACGACTACAACCGCGCGTTCATTATCTACGACGACGTCATCCAGGACGAGAACGCCATCCGCTACTCCCAGCCACTCCGCACAATCTTTGTCAACGGTAGACATTTTGAGATACTGGCCATACTCAACACACAGTACGTGACGGCCATCCCCCCCACGATGAGAGACAACGTCGATGTAGCCTTTATGTTCTCCGCCACGAACCACGGCACAAAGGAGCATCTCTATCAGTGCTTCGGTGACATGCTGCCACGCCAGTTCTTCTTTGCGCTGCTGGACAAGTACACGTGTGACTTTGGCACACTCGTCTACTACAACCAGGACGCCAACCAAAAGGCCATAAACAAAAAGTTCTTCTGGTACAAGGCCGACCCCAACACCCCCGATTTCGCCATGGGCACCCCTGCATTCTGGGGTAAGGAGGCTCAGATGGGTGATGATCAGGCTTTTAACAAGTTCCTCGCTACTGGAGATTAAATTAGATAAAACATAATGGCGTTTTTGAAAATATTTTACTCTACTTTATGGTACCACCTATGGTACCGTTTTTACTGGGTATTATATTTCAAAATTAGGGTTTATGTATTAGCGTATTATATTAGTAGTTCTATATAAATGCAATAAGAGATACACGTGGCATACCCCCTCTCTCTAAATCTTTCTGCCATTGGATGCGGGAAAGAGTAGCCCTCCTCGATCGATTCCTGCGTGTAGGATGTTCTTGTCTCCTGGCTCCACACGTGATCTGCCACCTGAATCGACGAGTCTGTCTCTACGCACCGCCCGTTTGCGACCCACTCTCACACGTGGATAGTAGTGATCCAGTTGTGCCACATAGCGCTGGTTTGTGGCCCCACGTAGTGGCATCTTGATGTGTGGGTTGTCCCCTAGGGCCGCGAACAGAGAGCTCGTCGTGGAGGTGACCGTCTCGTTGCTCGCAGGGGTCTGTCCGTACACGTTCTGTATGACACGTGTCTTGTGTGTCTGACGTGTACGGTCGGCGAATCCCACCGCCTGGCTCAGTTTATGGCCTGTGTAGGCGAGCGTCCCACCCTTGCTGATCTTGACGTCTATTTGTGGCGGCACAAAGATGTTCTTGTTCATTTTTTCTCTCTTCACCTACTGTGATAGACAGACGGGAAAATAGCCGGGGTTAAGTATCAACAAAAAAAACACCACCACGTAAAAAAAAAGGATGAGTACGTACGACCGCGACCATGACAATGCCCTTGCAGACACACTCAACTCGGCTCACACGAGCAAGAGTATGAAGCTCAACGCCAAGCACGGACGAATCAGGCAGCTCAATGAGCAGCACAAACAAGCCGCCTCGCCCCAACCAGCTCCTCAGCCAGTGGCACAGACCACGGACAGAGAGAGTGCACGCCAGTCCTTTGTCTGGTACTTGACGGCCATGGGTATTCTATTCGTGTTGTTAGTATCCCCCAACGACACACCGATATGAGCAATGCATCCAAGATCAAGTCCACCCGTGTGGCAGCGCTACAGACAGCGCCGCGTAAAAAACGCCGCAATGGCGACCCGGCGACGTCGAACTATTTTATTACGATCAATACGAACCAGCGCCCCCCTGCCGAGGCCGACCGAGAAAAGATCCGTGGCGTTCTAGACGCGTGTGTGGATGTACTACTGACCAACGCCAGTCAGCTGGATATAGTGACTGCCTGGTACACAGAGGCCGGGCTCAAGGGTGGTGAGCGGCTGGGTGGTGAGTACCACAGCTTTGATGGCGACGTCGTCAAGTCGGTCACCTCCAAGTTCTCCATCGAGTCCGACGGCTCCATCGGCACCATCCATGCTCACATCATGCTCAAGGTAGAGCACTATGGCACACTCGTCCTGGACCCCACGGCACTCCGCAAACACGTCTTTGAGAGCTTTCAGCGGGCCGCCCCTGGGACCATGCGCAAGTGGCCCAACGTCAAGATCCGTCTCATGGGCAACGCCAACGAGGAGCGTGTGTTAGAGTCGTACATGGCCAAGGAGCTGGAGAAGATGGCCGGCAAAACACGCAAGTCCTAGCCACCCCCCATAAAAAACAATAACAATAAACCCCAAATGCGCTGTAACTTTCATTATACCATTCGCTACTCGGAGGAGCTGCGCAAACACCGGCTCGTCTTTGCCTATCACGGGGCGAACCACGACCTCGACTGTGTGTTTGACGTGGAGACGGGCGAGTATGTGTGTAGCGGTGATATTGCGGGCATACCGCGATCGACGTACGACGTCCCCATAGACGCCATTATATCAAAACACAAGGCAGACCTGTCCGTGGACCCGCGGCTGGTCATCACCGACTTTATCACCCGACAGTCGTCCTAGCGCCGCATCTCGAACCAGCGCTCGTTTAGCCGCCCGTAGGCAGCGGGCACGTCCTTGTGGGTGATGTTGAGCGGCTCAGAGAAGTTGCCAGTCCCAGAGGCTCTCTTCTGCATCTTGGCTGACGAATGGAACCCATGCCGCCCATCCGTCACTGTCTCCAAAAAACCCTTGCCCCCGGTGACGGAGCTCCTGTGGCCCCATGGGTTCTCTGTGATAGAGGACATGGCAGAGCGCTTGAGTTCAGCCTGGGCACGAATGGTGGAGGGCTTGACAGGGGCCCGCTCTCTGTCTATGAAGCGCATGGACGGGTCCTGTGTATGGCGGGCTATCTGTGGGATGTTGCTCGCGTCTCCGTAGTAGTCGCGATCGTACTTGGACATCCACGCGCCACCGAACCGATCGAACCCGCGCTTCGTCTCTTCGCCAGAGGCGCCCTTTATGGTCTGCTGTCTGTCGTTCTTGTTGGCTGTGTAGTTCATGGCCCCCGCGCCGAGGATGGTCGCGGCGACCCAGTTGGAGGAAATAAACATGTCTGGCTTGCTTTTTATTGTCGTTACTACTACGCCCAGAAACTTAAGACTGGAGCATACGTGCGTCACCCTCGGCCAGGATGAATGTGTTGAGTGTCTGGTACAAGATGCTCATCTGCCCCGCGGCGGCACCGTCCGTCTTGAATGTGACCTCTGGACGGTGAATGGGCCCGTAGTTGATGTAGCCCATCTGGTCGTTGACTGCCTCTGGGGCCAGAGAGTGAGGGATGGCATAGATGTGAGAGGAGGGGTCTCCCGTGTGGAACTGGTTCATGACCGACTTGCGCAGCCACTTGCCCTCGACTGTGTCCAGGATCTTGCGACCAGAGCCAGTGATGGAGATCTCGTCGATGGGCTGGAAGTTAAAGTGCTGGATGGCCGCGGAGATGGAGCCCGTGGGAAGGTCCGAGGTCTTGCGCCAGTAGACGATGATCTCCTTTGTGGGGCGGGACGTTTGCAGACGAATGGTCTGGTTTGTGGTCACTGCGTTGACCGTCTCTTGGTTCTGGTGCTCTTGCACCGTGACCAGACGACCGTGGGAGGCGAGCCTGAGGGCGGGTGTACCAACGGCAAGCGTGTCCAGGATCGAGGCCTGCTCGACGTCTGTGACATGGATCTTTTGCACGCGCAGCTGGATGTCGTTGAAGGAGGCCTCGATGGTAGAGCCGTCCGTCTCGATGAGATCGTATTTGGAGCGGAGCTTGACGTCGATGCGGATCTTGTCACGGAAGACCTCGATGTTGTAAGGGAGGAAGTTGCCTGGCTGGGAGCCCCAGACGAGACAGTCGAGGGGCACGTAGACCTTGTGGGAGCTGGCTGCGGCGTTGGTGGCACGCTGGGCAGGGAGAGCCTGGAGCCCACCATCGACCATCTCTGACTCGTCGTCGTCTGAGCGGCGGGTGATAGAGTGGAGGATCATCAGGTCGTCACCTGTGAACGTCTGTATGTTGTTGTTGGCCCAGAGAACACGGATCTCGTCAAGAGCCGCGTAGCCGAGCCAGTCGACGTATCGTGGGTAGTTGGACCCGGCACCAGTGCTCGTCACGGCCGCAAAGTCCAAGAGCAGCTGAATACGACCCAGGTAGTCGCAGTCCTGCATGAGGTTGAACGTGGATGTTCTACCGTAGCCACCGACGGGATCAGCGCTGACGTCGTTCCAGGAGAAGAGGAAGTTGTTTGTGAGGAGAGGCTCACGGTTGAGGAAGAGTGAGCGGTCGCCCTGGTAGTGGACATCGATGTTGTCGGCGTTGGCCGAGAGGAGAGCACGTGGGATATTTTGCATCGTGTGTTGTTGGTTGTTGACAGTACAATTGGAAATACTAGGCAGTTCGGTACATGAGCGGCAGTCTGTTGCGGCCTGCGAATTCGTTTACACTGTCCATGCCCGGGTCTGACACGTGAGTGGGAATGTACTGGGGTGATTTCATGGGCTGGACGGGGGCGTTCAGCTGCTCGTTTGTTGCTGTTTCGCTGCGACGAGACATTATGTACAGGCCGCTGACGGCGACGAGGGCGAGGAGGGGTGTGGCGGTATCCATCTTGTTCATTAGACTAGAAGAGGAGGGAGGCTCTTGTTCGGGCCGGACCAGTAGCCACCACGGGTGTCCTTTGGGCGGTATGCGGCTATGCGCTGGTACTGGAGGTCCTTGCGCATCTTTTGTGCCTGCTCCTTGGTGACGTTGAACCACGGGTAGTTACCTGGGTGGGGGGCTACACGAGAGCGTCCCCAGCCTGGGTCAGCGGCTTGTGTGGGGTCAGAGGTGTAATCACGACCGAAGAGAGTGGATCCTTTGATGGGCATTGGTGTTGTGCTGTGTGTAAGAGTAGTTGGAATTCCTAAACGTAACGTGTAAGTAACTATGAACCGACGATTTGGCATACCGAGCGACCCCATCCGTGGGCCGACGTACAAAAAAGGGCCCACGACAGACCAGCGTCATGCCGCTGAGCGCTACTATCTATCACAGCTAGCGGACAACCCCAAGGCCGTGGAGGAGATCGCCAAGATGGACGTGGCGAAAGCCAAGGGGCTCGTGGACAGAGAGTATGAGACGTCGTTCCTAGAGTTCCTGACTGGACGTATGGGCAGCGACCATCAGCCCACTGAGCCCGGTAAGCCGCATACCAAGACTCCTATCTGGGGCCGCAACCTGAGCCTGATGGGCAACAAAGAGGTGCGAGACTATGTGCTCAACCGCCAGAAGGCGCGAGAGCTATTTGAGCGCTACCTGACTACAATGCGTGTGATGACGCAGCCCATTGGGTACGACCCAGAGAGCGGTGCCTTTTGGACGCCGGGTATCTTCGAGCACGAGGTCTACTTCAAGTACATCCTGCGCAACCACTCCACGGACGGGTTTGGCTTCCTGGAGGACTTTAGCAAGTGGCGACGTCTTGTCATAGAGCACAATGGCGCGCGAAGGAGTACCATCGACCAGCCACAGCGCGGCCTCCATCAGTACACCCCTGACGGCACATACAAGAGTGTCATGGCTGGCCCTCATACAGCAGGCGCACAAGTGGATAAACAGTGGCGCAACGACGAGGGTGTACAGATTCGCCCACACGACGGCTACGCGCATGTGCTCAACGACCCGGCGGAGGGGGTGGTGGAGGAGGTCTGGGTGGATGACGAAGACACAGAATCCGAAACCGAATCCGAATACGAAACCGCCACTGGCTCTGACTCTGACTCAGACACAGACGCAGATAGTGACGAATCGAGTGGCTCCGGCAGTGATGACGAATCGAGTGGCTCCAGCAGTGATGACGACCAGCAACAACAAAAAAAAAGCCCCCCCCCAACACAAAATAACAGCGACGAGCACCCCAGACCACCAGCACCACCACCACCACCAGCACAAATACTAGGCGGGGCGGGCGATGAAGATGACCCCAACATACTCACCAACCCTGAGAGTGCACTTGATATTGTGCGTTGGTTCATGGGTGAAGGTGAGGAGGAGGCTGAGGGCGACGGCATTCTGGGTGGGGCGGGCGATGAAGGTGAGGAGGAGGCTGAGGGCGACGGCATTCTGGGTGGGGCGGGCGATGAAGGTGACCCCAACATATTCACCAACCCTGAGAGTGCTATAAAAAATATCATCGATCGTGTGATGGAGTCGTGGCCCCAGCCTTCACCCCAACAGGAGCAAGACGAAGCCGTGAGCAAGGCCATAGGTATACCAGAGACGATGGACCA
>Ga0306867_1001673_pt1 | contig 9748 bp, 9 predicted proteins | sample AntRauTorckE6831_FD_190432 | JGI IMG/M metagenome (GOLD analysis project Ga0306867, IMG submission 190432) | Saline lake microbial communities from Rauer Islands, Antarctica - Metagenome Torckler E6 #831 (v2) (version 2) | ecosystem: Environmental > Aquatic > Non-marine Saline and Alkaline >... | reverse complement strand
CAATATATAACAGTTTAACAAATTTCGGGCGTGTTCGGTACGGAAAATCCTATTTTTGGCCAACTTCCGGAGCAATTATCCGAAATTTGGAGCCATATTATGGACAGACACTAAATAGTGACCTCTAAACATTTTAAACCTCCTTTTTAAAGATATTTGATTAAACGGATGGACCAGCGTACTCAGCGGAATTCCTGCAGCCTGCCTCAGTAAGAGGTCCTGATATTTATACTCGGAAACCTTCCGGGACGTCTCCCGGTCGGCAATAAACTCGTGGTTTTCGTATATGGCATATTTCAGCAGCCATGCAAAAGGGTTGAACCACTGAAAAATAATGACCAGATGGATGAGTAATGCATCCAAGCTGTGATAGTGATTTACATGCACTTTTTCATGTTCCTTTATTTGTTCCAGCTCTTTTTCTGTTTGATTATGAGGATTGAGAAATATATTTCTGAAAAAGCTGAATGAGTGTCCTTTTTTAACAAGATAGATTTTGTTGTCTTTTGTTTGCCTGACTTCTGCTTTTCTTTTTATGGCTGCAATCGCTGAAATGTTATACACAGCATGAATAACTAAAGCGATTACTCCTGCAAGGTAAATATAGAGCAGGGGAGAAGCTGAAAATGTAGTGGCTTGCCCTGTAGCTGTGCCGGCAACATCAATTACCGGTAGGGTGATGGAGGGCAGGGGCAGTAATGCTGTGTTGCCTGATGAAAAATTTAGCAAGGGTAAAAGAAAAGATACCGGAAGGCTTCCCAGTAATATAAACCGGTTGATTGTGAAAAAGGTTTCATTGCGGAAAAATGCCCGGTAAACGGCATAAAAAAAGGCCAGGATAATTGCTGACTCCAGCTGATATGTTATGAAATTGTTCATTTTGTTCCTTTTTTACGCTCTATTTCTTTTTGCATCATGTCGCGTATTTCTTCCAGATCTTGCAGCGACACCTTATCATCTTTACTGAAAAATGAGGCGAAAGAGCGGGGAGAGTCGCCAAAATAGTTATGCAGAAACCTGTTAAAAAACTGCTGCCGGTAATTCTCCCGGCTAATCAGAGGATAGTACTTGTGACTCCTTCCGTGCGATTCATGGGCTACAAATTTTTTCCTTTCCAGAATGCGTACAATAGTACTCACCGTGTTGTAAGCAGGCCTGGGCTCCGGAATTTCTGCTAATATGTCATTAACAAAAGCCCGTTTCAAATCCCATAACACCTGCATCACTTCTTCTTCAGCTTTGGTTAGTTCTTTCATATGCTTGTAACGGTTTAACTTTTTAAAATCGTGCTTTGTTTGTATCTGATTTGCCTGATAATTATCTCAGATATTGTCTTGCCCTTTTTCATAATAACTAAAATCTTAGTTAAATGGTATGCTAAAGTAAAACTAAATATTTAGTTACGCAAGTATTTTTCGCAAAAATTTAGTTAATTTCCTGGATAATACTGATTACCTGTTGGTTAAAAGTCACCATTTCGTTGTGGGTTTGGGTCTTCGCCAGGTTGGCGGCATTGGTCATTCCGCCGGTATATGTTTTATACATCACTCCAAAGCCTGCCATATAGCCTGTAAAATAATAAGCGTTCCATATCTGATGGATGCCGAATATAATCAGTGCCCCATTCAGCAGCAGGCTGATCATCCCTTCTCCGGGATGTTTGCTGTAGATCTGTCCGGCTCCCGGAATAAAGCGGCTCCAGTCTCTGGCCACCTGCTCTTTGTAAGCTTTCGGAAGGTTATCCTTGCTATATAACGCTTGAATATCAGTAGCCAGCGACATCATTTTTTGGTCATTATCTGCTTCTTCCTGTAAAAAAGTTATCAATGTTTTATATGCTTTGTCGAATTTTCTGGCTTTATTGAGCGAGAGGATTTTTAAGGGAATCACCTTTCTTGTGTGGGGATGGCTGTTTTTTATTTTATTCAACTCCCATAAAGCTTCCTGTTCCTGGTCTAAAAGATAATGGTTCAATGCTTTCTCATAAAGTATTTTGCTTCTCAGGGGGTTGTTTAGCGTGGGCAGAAAAACGCCGTTGAGTTCATGAAGGGCTTTGCTGAATTTATTCTGATAGCGATGCGACAGTGCTTTGCCATATTTTGCACGGGCAATCATCTCTGCATCACTGCTGTTAAACGCTATGCGTTCATATTCGATGGCTGCTTCAAAATATTGCTGCGAATCGAACAGGCGATTGGCCTTACTCAATTCACCCTCTTGCGACAGCGCATCAGTTAAAGATATTCCGCAAAGGAATATGCAGGTCAAATAATATTTTATTACGATATTCATGTTCAAACTCCTGTTCAGCTATTTTTGTGGCAGATACACTGCCGATGATGTTTCCCGAATAAAAAGCAGCAAACAAAGCGCCGAAGAGCATTGTCCTGAAGTCTTTTATTCCGCGCTTATTATAGTTCTCAAAGGTCACCAGTCCAAACCCGGCAACCGTCATAAAAGTGGTAATAGCCTGTCCTTTTTTACCGGCATACCATTTGCCACTGCCGGGAAGTACTGCCGACATCACGGCAGCCAGGGCCGGCGATTTTGGGCGATGCTCCCGTAGTGTTTTGGCATAGGAGTATAAACTGGCTGCTTCCTTGCTGATAGCATAAAAAGAGGTATCAGCTTTTTGAAGATGAGTATTGAAATCTTCATAATCCTTTTGGAGCAGCGACAGGCCTGCTTTCTGGAAGTGATAGAGATCTTTATGATATTTTTTTACATTAGAAAGCACCGTTTTCGCTTCCTTATAATGGCTGGTATAGGTTAAGTTGTAAGCTGCAAAATAATGAGATTTAGGATAAAAGGGTGCCGATTCCGAGACTTTCTGTAAGGCTTTTGCGGATGGCCTTAACTGTTTTAACCGGTAAAGGCTCCATCCCTTCAGGAAAAGGAGGGAATCTCTGCGAGCTGTATCATTTTCGGGGATGACTGATTTATCGATAAGAAATACCGCTTCTTCAAAGGCGTCTGTTTTTACCAGATGATCGATAAAGCGCAAATCTGTTTCCTGACTGAATCCCCACATTGGCACAAGCATAATGGTAAAAAGGAGCATCCTGTTCATTTGTACAGCTTTACGGGGTCTTTAGCGCGGTGTATATGCGCTTCGATGCTTAGGGGATGAATGTCGTGTGCAGCAATGCGGTTGCAGCGCGTAATCCGGTCCGCAGTCAGCGCTACTCCTTTCAGAAGACCAAATTCCCTGATGGCATTTTTACTGAATTGCGAGCAGGATGGATGGAAGAGACATTCGGCCGATATTTGTTGCGATAAAATATTCTGATAAAGATATAACAGTCCGCCAAGAGAAACGGCTGCCGGGTTATACTTCACATGAAAGCGACGCTCATTTTTGTAGATGTAATCTCTTTTGCTGGCTACTTGCCGGGGCTTTTCATGCGCCTGAATAAAGGCCAGATCTTCCGACCCGCCGTTGGATTGAGCATTATTTGCTAATGCTGTGGCAACAATCATAAAAAGAAGAGCGTGCCTACTTAATAGATGTAGCATCTTCAGGAATTTTAAATTCAAGATAATAGGGGTTCACGTCTTCATTCATCTTAATGTCTTTATAATGTGTTCTTCTGATGGTGGAGTCCTGCGCTGAAGTATACGTAATTTCAGTGATGCGCTGAGGAAGAATAAACTGACTGAAGTGTTGATAACCCGTATAATATATTTTACGGATAGTGTTGCCTGCGCCGTCTTTATAGGAAGAAAACACCGGCATCATATCTTTAAAAACAATTTTTACTTCATCTACCATCTTCAGGGTGGGGGGTGCTTTCCATATCATGATTTCATACGGTTCTTCATTTTTTGTTTCATGAAGGCGAAATCCTTCCTTACGCAGTCCAAGGTCTTCAGTAAGATTATTCACAAAATAGTGAAGCATCTCATTCTCTGAGGAAAACAGGGAGTTTTGTTGTGTGGAAACGGTATTCTCTTCAGGGAAATATAGCTTCATTTCTCCTGTCCTGTTAGTGATCTTAATAAATTCTTTGGGTTGATAATGATGACTGACATACTTCCCGTTTTGCGGGGAATAATAGATATCGGCCTCATGTTCAAACTTTTTACCTTCTTTTAGGGCCTCACTTTTCATGTGAACACTAATACGGTTGATGTTTTGAGCACTAAGCAATAAGGTACAGGCAAAATATATAACGGAAAAAAGGGTTATTTTTTTCATCATGGCACAGATAAAAAAAGGTTGTTGAAGCAAAGCACAACAACCTTATTCACAAACAGATCTTCTTTTACCACATAAAGAAAGCCGGATTATTAATATATGGCGAAATGTCGTCGTAATTTATAGCCAGAACAATAAGGTCTACAAGGGGCACAACTCCAAAAATACCGCCACACGTTAATATGTATCCAATTCCTGTTAATGTTTTCGTGCCGAGATAAAACCTGTGGATTCCCAAATAACCGACAAAAAAGTCCAGTAAAATGGCTACAAGCGGGTCTTTACTTTGTTCTGATGCAGGAGCTAAAGCAGGAAGATGAGCGGGAGCAGTTTCATCAAAGATGCTCATCGTTGTTGTTTCAGCCTGTTCAAAAAGGGCGTCCACCTTTTGCTCATCAAGCGAATAAGCCGATGCCGCAACAGGTTGCGCCAAAAAACCAATAAATCCCAGCATTAAGGTAACGAGTAATACTTTTTTCATAATAGTTGGTTTTAAATTTTATTTCATCGAAAATACAATTATTTCTTTGGATTTTACAATCCTGTATAAAAAAAAATGGATCTTTTTAGCTGCAAAGATTAATTGTAACCGGTTTTTTGGGAGCAAGCTACCAGTTTTCTATCCATATCGAACGCTGCTTCCGGGCAGCAATCCGGCAACTTATTTTTATAAGTACCTGTACATTTACAAAAAGCCTGTCATTTTGCTCCGTCCTCCATAATCTCTGCGATAGGCTATATATTACAATTATACCGATTACTATTTGAATTGCGCCTTTAGTTCCCCAGGCGTTTGGCGGGGCAGGCGTTACACTCCTAAAGGCATTTCAAATATGTATTGGCATAAACCATTGCAAAAATCAATACCAAAAGCTTTCGGTATTGATTTGCAGTTGGTATAATTTCAATGTTTTGCTGAAGCTCACTTTGAAATACAATTGGTATTAGTGGTTTCTGACTACCTTTGTAGTTTTTATCGCATATCATGAAACAAAACAACTATTTTTCCGGTGAGCAGCAGGCGATCAGCAGGCAGATAACATATCTGAAAAAACGCAGTAAACGCTATACCATGTTTCGTGTGGCTTCTTTTCTTGCCGCCGCGCTTTCATTATACATCCTTATACAGCCCTATCCGCTTATTAGCGCAATTCTGACATTTTTATTCGTGGCTTTGCTAATCTATTTTGCGGCATTGCATCACCGCAACGGTGAGCAGCTGAAGCACTATGAGCTCCGCAGTGATTTGTGCGCCGCGGAGCAAGAAGCCTCACAAGGCAATTATTCCGGGTTCGACATGGGCGAAGACTTTAACCATTCAAAGCATGCCTATGCGCATGACCTGGATTTGTTTGGAGCAGGGTCGCTTTTTCAGATGATAAGTCGGGCAGTAAGCAGCGCCGGCAGGGAGATGCTGGCAATGCTCCTCAAATCGCCTTACCATTCAAAAGATAAGATTTTAGCTGTGCAGAAAGCCATCAGTGAATTGAGCCGTAACCCCACTTTTTTGCTCGATTATCTTACCGCTGCTAAAAAAGCCTTTCCCGGAAAACAGTCTGAACAAAACCTCAAAAGCTGGGCACAGCAAAGCGACCCTGCCTTTTTATCGCCGGGTAAAAAAATCCTGTTGATAGCAGTGCCTGTGGTTACTGCTTTTATAACGGTATTAATGGCTCTGGGAGAAATTACTTTTCTGATGTTTTTGCTCTACCTTTTTCTCGTACCTATAGGCATCAGCGGTTATTACTACAAGCGCATCAATACCCTGCACTCACAACTTGGCAGGCAATCTGCCCGGCTAAAAGGGCTCACTGTCATGCTGAGGATGACAGAGGAGAAGGAGTGGCACAGCGAGGAACTACATCAGTTGGTGGTCAGGCCTGAAGGGGATCACCCTTCGGCATGGCAGCAGATTAATATGCTTAACGCGATTATGGAGCGCTTCGATTACAGGCTCAATTTTATTGCAGGATTTTTGCTCAACGCTTTCCTATTGTGGGATTTGCGCCTGGTGCACCATCTGGAATTGTGGAAGCAGAAGTCAGGGGGTTATGTGGAGCAATGGCTTCAGCGGCTGCACCGTATGGAAGTGCTGATATCACAGGCGCTTTTTAGCTATCACCATCACGATTTCATTTTTCCGGAGGTGACCGGTGAGGTGCTCATAGACGGTGACCAGGTGGCCCATCCATTTATCAGCTCCAAAAGCAGAGTAGGAAATAAGGTGGCGTTTTCGTCATGGAAGACCTTTAAGATAATCACAGGAGGCAATATGGCCGGCAAAAGCACTTACCTGCGCACGGTGGGTATCAACCTGGTGCTGGCGATGAGCGGAAATGTGGTATGTGCCCAAAAATTTCGTTTTAGTCCGGTAACCCTCATAACCAGCATTCGCACCGACGATTCGCTGCAGGAAAACGAGTCTTTTTTCTATGCCGAGCTCAAGAAACTTCAGGATATTATCCTGCGTCTTGAAAGGGGAGAGAAGCTTTTCCTGTTGCTGGATGAGATTCTTAAGGGCACCAACTCGCGCGACAAACTCCATGGCAGCCGCGCCTTGCTGCAGCAGCTGCTTACATACTACGCCTCGGGGGCCGTAGCCACACATGATATTGCCCTGGGCGACCTGGAAAAAGATTTTCCGGAAAATATCACCAACCATTGTTTTGAAATAGCCATACGTGATAACGCTTTACAATTCGATTACAAACTCAGGCGCGGCAAGGCAGAAAATATGAATGCCGTATTCCTGATGAAACAGATGGGCATCACCGTTTAGCCCTTCCGGGATTTTTTTAGGTTATCGGGCGTATGGTAAAGGGTTTTTATCGTGAAGCCGGAAACTCAAAAAATGTTACTTTTGCACTCGTTTACGGTTTAAAACAGAGAAAATCATGTTTGAAGGATTAAGTGAAAAGTTAGAGCAGTCGTTTAAGATGCTCAAAGGGCAGGGGCAAATCACCGAAGTGAATGTTGCTGAAACACTGAAAGAAGTGCGTAAAGCCTTGCTGGATGCCGATGTTAGCTTTAAGGTGGCTAAAAATTTCACCAACGATATTAAGGAGAAGGCCCTGGGGCAGAAAATCCTTTCGGCAGTTTCGCCGGGGCAGATGATGGTAAAGATTGTCCATGACGAGCTGACCCAGCTGATGGGAGGGGAGCATGAAGAGATCAACCTTTCGGGAAACCCTTCGGTAATTCTTGTTGCCGGATTGCAGGGCTCGGGTAAAACCACCTTCTCGGCCAAGCTCGCTTATTTTCTGAAAAACAAGAAAAGTAAGAAACCCCTTTTAGTGGCGGGTGACATCTACCGCCCTGCCGCAATCGACCAGCTAAAGGTGCTGGGCGAACAAATCGGGGTGGAAGTGTACAGCGAGGAAGACCGTAAAGAGCCTGTAAAGATCGCCACCAATGCTATCAGGCAAGCCAAAACCAATGGTCACGATGTGGTGATTATCGATACGGCAGGGCGTCTGGCGGTGGACCAGGCTATGATGAAAGAGATTTCCGCTATCAAAAAAGCCGTGGAGCCCCACGAGTCTCTCTTTGTTGTGGACTCTATGACCGGGCAGGATGCCGTAAATACCGCCAAAGCTTTTAATGAACAGATTGACTATGATGGCGTAGTATTAACCAAACTCGATGGTGATACCCGTGGTGGTGCTGCGCTGACGATTCGTCGCGTGGTGGATAAGCCCATCAAATTTGTGGGTATTGGCGAAAAGGTGGATGCCCTGGATATCTTTTATCCAAAACGGATGGCCGACCGTATCCTGGGAATGGGAGACATCCTCTCGCTGGTGGAGAAAGCCCAGGAGCAGTTCGATGAAGATGAAGCCCATAAACTGCAGAAAAAAATAGCCAAAAACCAGTTTAACTTCGATGACTTCCTCAAGCAGATCAAGCAGATAAAAAAGATGGGGAATGTTAAAGATCTTATGGGCATGGTGCCGGGCATGGGTAAGGCCATCAAGAATATGGATATTGATGATGATGCTTTCAAGGAGATTGAAGCGATTATTCATTCTATGACACCGGAAGAGCGGGAAAATCCCAAACTCCTCACCGGAAGCCGGCGTCACCGTATCGCCAAAGGCAGCGGCACCAATGTGCAGGAGGTAAACCGCCTGCTGAAACAGTTTAAGGAGACCAGTAAGATGATGAAAAAGATGCAAGGTGGAGGGGGTAAAAACCTCATGAAAGCAATGCAGAATATGGGAGGAATTAACAGATAAGCGACCTATGAAAATAATCGACGGGAAAGAGATAGCCAATCAAATCAAAGAAGAGCTTAAAAAGGAGGTGGCAGCCATTATTGATGCCGATAAAAAGGCACCACACCAGGCGGCAGTGCTGGTAGGTGAGGATGGCCCCAGCCAGACATATGTCAACAGCAAAGAAAAAGCCTGCAAACGGATAGGGATGATCTCATCCGTATATCGCCTGCCGGACGAGACTACCGAGGAAGAGCTGCTGCAGACAGTGAAGTTCCTTAACAGCGATGATGACGTGGATGGGTTTATCGTGCAACTTCCTTTGCCTGAGCATATCAACGAGGACAGGATTATCCAGGCCATCGATCCTGCCAAAGATGTGGATGGGTTCCATCCCGTTAATTTAGGCAGGATGATGCTGGGGCAGCCTTCGTTCCTGCCGGCAACACCTCAAGGCATTATGCAGCTGCTGGAGCGCAGCAATATAGAAACGGAAGGGAAACACTGCGTGGTGGTGGGCCGCAGCAATATCGTAGGCACCCCGGTAAGCATCCTGATGTCGCGCAAAGCTAACCCCGGAAATGCCACAGTAACCTTATGCCACAGCCGCACCCAAAACCTCAAAGAAATTATTGGACAGGCCGATATACTTATAGCGGCTATTGGTAAGCAGGAATTTGTTACTGCCGATATGGTCAGAGACAATGCCGTGGTGATAGATGTGGGAATACATCGTGTGGAAGATAACAGCAAGGAAAAAGGTTATCGCCTTGTTGGTGATGTGGCTTTTGATGAGGTGAGCAAAAAAGCCGCTGCTATCACTCCTGTGCCTGGAGGTGTTGGTCCCATGACCATTGCCATGCTGCTGCAGAATACCTTTAAAGCAGCCCAGGGCTCGGTCTACCAAAAATAGCGTACCCTATACGCCAGGGTGCAGCAATGCCGTTTTTTTTGTGATTTTCTGATCCTGCTCTCGGAGAGGCTCAAGTGTTGCCGGACGCTGTTTGAAAGAATTATTATGATGCAAATAAGCCGGGGCCTCAAAAAAAAAGTGTACTTTTATCCTTGGAGTTATTTCTTGTGTAAAACCCAAATTGAGCGATTCTCGCTCACGATAAAGAAATTGTAAGCATTTCACCTTCCCGCAATTCTGCGGGACAGGCTACCCATTCGGTGAAATACAACAATTTCTAAATCGGGGTTAAATCTAAGGGGTGCAGCTCTCATATTACGCAGCTAATTTGTTATAATATCTTTCGGAGAGTTCATTCCAAAAACCTTCCCATCTGTTTGATTTTACCATTGCCCTCAGGTTAAGAATGGCCTGCCCACCTTT
>Ga0306867_1001665_pt1 | contig 9799 bp, 12 predicted proteins | sample AntRauTorckE6831_FD_190432 | JGI IMG/M metagenome (GOLD analysis project Ga0306867, IMG submission 190432) | Saline lake microbial communities from Rauer Islands, Antarctica - Metagenome Torckler E6 #831 (v2) (version 2) | ecosystem: Environmental > Aquatic > Non-marine Saline and Alkaline >... | reverse complement strand
GTTCACTCACGAGCACCTCTTTGCAGAGGCGCTGGTTCACTCCGCGTCTCATCCCTCGCACACGATCACCGGCACGATGGGAGTGCCGGTTCACCGTGCGCGCCAAAGCACCGTCTTCGAGTTCTACGCGGCACAGGCCGAGTGCCTCGGGGCTTGACCCCGAGGGTGAAGGCCGTACGCCCCGTTAAACGTGTTCCGTTCGTTCGATATACTGCTCAATCGTGTCGGTCGAACCATCTCCTGCCGTCCCCACGTAGTACGATTCCTCCCAAAACCCACCACCCCACAGATACTCCTGCAAAAACGGTTCGTGTTGTTCCCACATCTCCCGCGCCGTGATGCTCTTGACCGTCCGCACGATTTCGCTCGGCGCGTGCTTCGGATGGGCTGATAGGAACAGATGTACGTGGTCGGGAGAGATGTGGAGTGACAGTATCTCGTAGTCGTACTCGTCGCACACATCATGGAAACTTGATTCCAGCGAACCCTCGATTGGTTCGAGTATCGCGTGGCGGTACTTCGGACACCACACGAAGTGGTAGTTGACGTTGTACACCGTGTGGTTCGACCGCTTTTCGCCCATACCCACCAGTACAACGATTAATCAAAAGTATTCTTTGAAGTGACTCATATACAACTGTCAGTAGACTTTTAAGCGTGGGGGGAACAAGATATAGACGTGACGAAGCAACTCAAAGTATCCGACGCTGTGTACGACGACCTTGACGAACTCAAGGACGAGGAGGGGCACACGAGTTTCGACAGCGTACTCCGAACGCTCCTCCTCCACTACCGTCACGTCCACCCCAACGACCAAGAATGACCGACGCACAGGCTCTCGTCAAGACGCTGGACTTCCAACTCGACATCCAGAGTGACAACAAGAGCCTGCTCCGTGACGCTTGTCTCGAATCGCGCTCGGTGTACAACGAAACCATCCGCCTCGCCAAGCAAGGCGTGGATTGGGACGCGATTCCCGACCGCGTGGCCGACGACGCCAATCTCGTGAAGAACACGACACAGCGCGTCGTTGCGAAGGCGCTCGATGCGATGGAGAACTACTACGAGTACGACGACTTCAACCAGCCGAGTCACACTAAAGACGGAGCGTATCCGCTCCGAGCCAACTATGAGGAAGGGTACAACCTGTCGCTCACCGACGATGGTGGCGTGGCGTTCCGCATCAGCGCGAAACCGTACAAGCACGTCAAGGGCGTCCTCAAAGGGAGTGACGCTCACCTCGATATTCTCAAGACTGCGCTCACGAGTGACGAATGGAAGATTGGGACGGCAGAAGCCCTGTTCCACAACGAGAACGCCGAATTGCACGTCAACGTCACAAACACCGAGCAGACCGTTCGAGACAAGCAGGACTCACAGACGGTCATCGGCGTGGACGTGAACGAGGATAACGTCGCGCTGACCGCGCTGACTGAAGATGGCGTCGAGGACACGTTGGTCATCGACTTCCCCGAAATCAAGTTCGAGCGTCACTGCTACTTCACGATGCGAAAGCGGGTACAGAACGCGGGGAAAGACAGCATTCACGACACGTTGGAAGGGCGCGAAGAACGGTTTGTCCGCGACAGACTCCACAAGGTGGGTCGTCACATCGTGGAGTGGAGCCAGCAGTTCGAGAAGCCGTGCATCGTCTTTGAAGACCTCAAAGAGATGCGCGACAGTATCGACTACGGCACCCGGATGAACCGACGCTTACACCACCTCCCCTTCCGAGCCCTCCAATACTACACGTCGTACAAGGCGTCATTCGAGGGCATCCCGACCGCGTGGATTGACCCGGCGTACACAAGCCAACGGTGCCCGATGTGTGGGCATACAGAGCGAGCGAACCGTCACAAGAAACGGTTCAAGTGCAAGTCCTGTGAGCATCAAGACCACAGCGATCGTGGTGCAAGCGTCAATATTGCCGTGAAAGGCATGAAGAAACTCGATTGGAATGTGCCTGCTCTCAACAGCCTTCCCGTTGTTCGGAAGGTGCGACGGCAGGCATCGGGGGCCGTGGACGCCCCGACCGTGACCCACCCGACTGTTCGAGGCTATCAGGCCGATGGTCGCGTGGGAGTGTTCGACTAATCCACGGGAAGCCTCGGGGCTTGACCCCGAGGCGGTTCACGCGTCACTGTACAGTACAGACCATCTTGAACGCTTGGAAACGAGGAAACCGCTCAACAATCAACCCATCGTGGACCCCGGTTCACCAGGATCAGACTACACTGAGTTCCTGCTTAGCCTGTGAGATGACGCGGCGAGGGTGCTTGTAAATCTGCTCTAACACGGCGTGTTGCTTACTCGATTGGTAGTGGTCCTGCTTTAGCACGACCGTCAGCACCACAAACTTCTCTTCGTCAGGAATCCAGGCTAACACTGCCCGGTAGTCCGCTGAATGCGCCTTAAAGAACATCTCAGGGAACACCTGACCGTTTTTCTCGATGGTGTTGTAAAACCGTTTCCGGCACCCTTCGATGTTCTTCTTCCACTGCAACGTGTCGTTCTTCGAGTTAATCGCCGTTTCCAGTCGGTCTGCAACCGTCTGGTCGTGCCGATCCTTGATGCGGCTCTTGTCGTCGTCGGTGAATTGAATTTGGATACTCATGGCCATCAGTTACTCATCTTTGAACCCGTTGTTTACTTTGCACTGCACGATAGATAACGTTTGGATTCTCCTCCCGCCCTTCCCGTACCAACGGTGCCCGCTCAGATGCCAAGCGTTCATATGCGCACAGGTCCCGAGCTCTCTTGCTCATGCACGACTCTGAGCTCATGCAGCAAGCACGAACTGCCCGAGAACACGCATTCGCCCCGTACTCCGACTACGCTGTTGGGGCTGCAATACTCACAGACAAAGGTGTTTTCACCGGTGCTAACATCGAAGTCTCTGGTCGATCCACCAGCATCCACGCAGAGATGTTCGCTGTCTTCAACGCGGTGTACGCTGGCGCAACCGAATACCGCACCCTTGCTGTCAGCCCAAAAGGACTGACTGGTGTCGCTATCTGCGGACTGTGCCAACATACGCTCGCACAGTTCACTGATAACCTTCGAATTCTCGAAGACATCGGTGATGACGACCCCGTTGAGTACGAGCTGAAGGAATTAATCGGGCCAGCGTACAGTCCGAGCACCCGGCACCCCGATGACGTTGTTGACTCGACCGAGTCCTAATCGGAGATCCTTCAGCGTTCAGTTGTCGGTGAACGCGTTTAGCGGTGACTGCGAACGCGTTTCTTCTTCGGTGCCTTGAAGATCGTCAACATGTTCATCCACATCTAACTGTTCCCATATCTGGCTTTCAGCGTATGCACGGTCACGCGTATATCGTTCACGGGGAGCGTGTTCTGCGTCAATGTGTTTGACTACTGTTCCCCCTTCTGCGATTGCGAACAACCCAACGCCAGCCTCTCGAAACACCTCGCTGTGCTCCAACGCGTTCCCGATTGCACCAGCGTCCAACGCGACCCACCGGTAATCGGCATACCCGAACCGGTCAAGTGCTCGTTCCGACATGTGACGTGAGTATATATCATCATCATCGGAGCAGTTCGCTCGTTTGGCCTGTTCCAGGGCAGTCTCCCAATCTCTTAGTTTGAGTTCGACTGCGTGAAGGTCAGCTAATTTTGGTGGCCGAACCCCAATCAGATGGTTTGTCTGCGTTTCTGCGATGTAACCGTTATCCACTAACCAGTCGATGTGACGGCGGTTTTTCGCCGGGTCAGAGTACTTCCCATCTTCAATTGCTTTTGGCCGTGTCATTGGCCCGTACTCGTACGTGTACCACCATACTCGGAATCTTTGGAGCGGATCATGTATCGGGTCACTACTTCTGACCATTGTAGACCGTTCCAACACTGCTTCTGGATCAACGTCTGCGAATACGAGGTCCGTGTGGTACCCGTTCCGTTGATGGCGGACCTCATGGAGCGTGACGTCGCTTTCCAGGTGGACAGCGAGTGGACGCACGCATGCATCTCGCATTTCGGTGCTTTCGACGTCAAAACACGTGCCGGACCGGTGTGACGTAGGTGGTGACCGGGAGAGTGGAGGGACTTCTGGTTCAGCCCATCCGATACCAGTATGGCTCTTATCGATGACGGTGTAGTTGTCAAGCTGGTACGCCCGTTGGAGGTTATACGCCCAATCACCGAGATCACCATCTGGACGATCGCGGGATGAGATGAAGTCCGCTTGAACGACTCTCGACCGCTGGTCTATCCCGGGTTCTTCTTCAGTCGGTTCTTCACTTGGCATCTGCCGACCCTCTGAGTGCACCTTGGAATGATTGTGGACGCTCCCAACACTCGGTCATGTGCATAGTTATAGGACCCACATTCAGATAAATCATAAGTTGTACTCCACGAGTGTACTGGTGATGGGTCTCTCAACCCAATCCGTTATTTACTTCACCGGCATTTCTACCAGTATGAGCGTTCAAGCGCCGAATATCCCACCACACATGAGTTCTGCAATCCTTGCTGCACTCACAGTTCTTGGAGCTGCAGCATTCGCTATCTTTGTGCTTGGGTTTGGTGCACAGTTGTAGCGCCTGGACAAGAACAATTGGTTGAGGGGGAGAGAAGAACCCGGTGGGGGGTGCTTCAAGCGTTTTTGAGCGGGATATTCTCTGTAAGAGTTGCTGCGATCTCGTTGGCGACGGTCTCGTCGAACGATTCAGTGAATTCATTTTCGTTCTTGCACTGGAGTGTAACGGTGGTTACCAATTCACCCGATTTCTTCGTCCGTATAGCCTCTCTTATAGCCGCTGCTCCAATGAAAATGGAGAGGAGGAACATTTCAAGGAACCAGTCCTCAAGGAGAAAGTCTGCTGTGTACGCGCCAATGAGACAGATGAGAGCGAGGACCCCCATTTCCATCGCTTGCTGGTAGTCTGCTCCAGGACGCCGGTTCGAGACCGTGTAGTTGGCCACCTCATCGTAGGGGAGGCAGAACATGAAGTCACGGGAGTCCGTAGGCGATTTTGAATACACTGATTCATCTGTCAGAACGAATGCTTTCCCTGAGTGCGTTTTCCAAACACCATTAATCGACGCGGTGTCAGGGATTATCCCCTCGAAATCGATTACCGTAGATCCTGTCTCGTTACCCATCCTTGTTGCCTTCTACTATGAGTATGTAATTACGTACTGGTATAAACACCCGGATTTCCTCTGAAACAACCTATAGTGAATCTCTATTCTGTTGCAGTGCGTTCCTTCACCCTTTGAAGAATAATCTTCTACAAAGACGGGATAGAAGTACAAACACTTTTCATAGTGGGTGCACAATCTCAAAACACAGACCGATGAGCGAGTACAATATCATCACGGACGACCAGATAACCCGTGGTGACGCGACAGACGCGTACTTCGAACGAACCGAAGAAGCACTCAACGCCGCGGAGAAGAACCCGAAAGTCGTCGCTGAAGTTACAGCCGACCAATTCAGCACCGGCGAGTTCGAGGTCTTCACCGGGCTCGAAGACGCAGCGAAGCTCCTCGCCCGAGCCAACGTCGATGTAGATGCACTTCCTGAAGGGCGTCTCTTCGACGGTGGTCCAGTCATGCGGATCGAAGGTGAATACCTAGACTTCGCACGACTCGAAACATCCTTGCTCGGGTTCTTGTCGCAAGCCAGCGGGATCGCCACCGCCGCACTTGAAGCCCGCACCGCAGCGCCGACGTGCAAAGTGCTGAGCTTCGGAGCCCGCCACATGCACCCGGGTGTTGCCGCTGTCATCGAGCGGAATGCACTCATCGGCAGCGTCGATGGCTTCAGCCACGTCGCCGCCGGTGACCTACTTGACCGGGAGGCCAGCGGAACGATGCCGCACGCACTGATGCTGGCATTCAACGAAGACACACCGAAAAACGCGTGGCAAGCGTTCGACCAAGCTGCGCCCGAAGACGTCCCACGCATCGCGCTGTGCGACACGTACACCGATGAGGTGTACGAGGTCGAACAAGCAGTCGAAGCGCTTGGTGACCGTCTGGACGGCGTTAGACTGGACACCACGAGCTCCCGGCGCGGGGACTTCCCCCACATCGTCAAGGAAGTCCGGTACAAGCTCCGCGAACTCCAACGCGAAGACGTCGAAATCTTCGTGAGCGGAGGGCTCGGCCCGGAAGACATGCGAGAGCTCCGGGACCTCGTCGATGGATTCGGGATCGGTGGCTACATCTCCAACGCCGACCCGGTGGACTACAGCCTCGACCTGGTCCAAGTGAACGGCGAGGACCTCTCCAAACGCGGGAAACTCGCAGGCGTCAAAGAAGTGTACCGCACCCGCAGCGGCAATCACGTAGTCAAGCCCGCAAAGAACCCTGAACCAGAAGACCCCGGGACAGAGAAACTGCTACAACCACTCATCCGCGACGGTGAAATCGTCCGAGATGGCTTCACCATCGACGACGCCGCAGATCGTGCAGCAACCGACGCTGAAATCGTTGGCTTCGCGGACGCACCATACGAACCCTAACCAACTCCAAGAACAATGGCACGATTCAATCCAGACCGTACGGCCGTCGTAATCGTAGACATGCAGAACGCGTTCTGTGACCCGGACGGGTCCCTGTACGCTCCGCCGAGCAACGACGCAATCGATCCGGTCACTGCGCTCGTAGCAGATGCGCGCGAAGCAGGAGCGCACGTTGTCTACACGCGCGACGTCCACACCGAGGACCAGTTCGAAGACACTCACTATTACGACGAATTCGACCGGTGGGGCGAGCACGTTCTGGAAGGTACGTGGGACGCCGAACTCGTGGATGAGTTGACTGTCCGCGACGAAGACTTCGTAGTTGAGAAGCCGACCTACGACGCCTTCCACGAAACGGGTCTGCACGAACACTTGCAAGATGAAGGCATCGACAACCTCGTAATCGCGGGGACACTCGCTAACGTGTGCGTGCTCCACACCGCCAGCACCGCAGCACTCCACGACTACCGCCCGGTAATCGTCGAGGATGCTGTCGGATACCTTGACGAAACCGATCGGGAGTACGCTTTAGAACACGCGGAGTGGTTATTCGGGGAAACGACCCCTCGTGAAGACATCGACTTCACCCGTCCCTCCCCGTAGCGTGCGCTCACAGTAGACAATCCGGCATTCACAGCATCTTTTCCGTCGTATTTGTGCCCGTTAACTCTGGTAGTTTCTCGGCCTGGAAACGCGAACGGTTAAATAGGAATGTGCGCATGTAAATTGTACCGTAAAGAAGCCCCGGCCACACAATGAGTACTACAACCCCACAATCACCCGGAAAACTGTACCACGATTTATCGCCTGCAAAGAAAGAAACGATCACAGCCTTACTCCACGCATTAACTGAACATCCAGAAGCTGAAGTCTGTGATTCTGATGGAGGGCGTGCTTCGTCATTCGCATTCCGGGAACGCGTTGCCGAAAACGCAGGGTACTCTCCCCGGAATGTGAGTAAAGTCATTGACGAGAACCCCACTACCATCTTATCACGCGCAGCACGTCTTCAACTTGACTTCAGTGAAGGGTGCCATCCAATCAAACTTCTCGATGAATCCGTACTGAATGACGTAAAATACCTACACGTTACAGACACCGCAGTCACATTCACCAATGACCTAAGCGAGCCCGATACGTCAGAACCAGAAACAACCGACAGTGAAAACGCAGAAACATGGGGATCTGAGGAGACACCACCATCCTCTGACGACTCCATACCATCTGATGCCTCTCCCGGTCGATCGGATGAAACAGACGAGTTACCTATTATTGAGGAAGGCCTCGACGAACCGGTAACAGAGTCCGCGGCCTCGCTTATGTCTCTACGGGCTGAGTGGAGTGATGAATTACAAGAATTGGATTACCCGGTCCCGGAGAGTACAATCCAAGTCGCGGAAGATATCTTCAGAACCGCAACTGAAGATGGTATTCACGAGGATATCGGGGCAGACTCTGTCATGTACGGTGCGGTCGCTGCTGCAGTCAGGAAAGAGGCTATTCCGGTTGAGAAGACTGAGTTGGCTGGAGTCTTCGATATCTCACCGGACGAAATGTACCAGTATCGAGCGCGATTATCAACCACACTCGAATTAGGCATCCCGCCAGTCGGATCGGAACCGTACCTCGACCGGTATCTTGATGAGCTCGATGTATCTCCTGAACTTCGGGGCACTGCAACTGACCTACACGCGGATCTAACGAATTCCGATGGGAACAGCGTGGTGAGCGGGCATGCTCCGTCGAAAACCGCAGCTGCAATCCTGTACGCCGCAAGTCTCGTTGAAGACGGCGACCTTACACAAAGCCAGTTAATCGAGTCAACAGCCGGGTCTGAGTACACGATCCGCAAGCGATACAAGGACGTCATTGAAAGCAGTGCAGATCGCCTCGGTGTCTCACTAGAGCAAGTGAGAAACGCTAAAACCGTTCGTCAGGTCCAAGCATTGCTCCACGACCACTATAAGATGCCTCCCTCGGGTGACGAAACGGACAACGCAATCCCGGAATCCAGCCAAGAGGCTTACACAGAACTCACAGGCGCGAAGCGCCGGTGTGTTGATGCGTTGCTACATGAGTTGTGTGAAGCTGATTGGGGTGAGATATCGGACGAGGACTACGTAACCGGACTGACGAACGAATTCCGGGACACTGTCGGTGGTGTTGCAGGGCATTCCACGGAAACCGTCACGCGCGTCATCCGTCTCCACAAGCCTGCGATTCAAGAACGCGTCTCTGAACTTGCCGTTGAATACAGTCAAGAAGACATAGAAACACTACTAGACGAAGAGGCCAGTATCGATGACTCACAAATAGACTCTATCAGCAGAGAGGACGGAACCCCCACCACAGTTACAAGTGAAACGAATGAACAACCAGAGTCTACAGCCCCCCGAAATGACGCGTTGAGTTCCTCCCCACACGATGATGGCCACCGTCTCTCAGTAGGTTCTGTGCTGTTACTCTTCGTTGGTGTGGCGTACCTCGCGTACCGGTTCGTGAAACGGTAGACGGAGAGTCACAGCAAACAATCGGTATGCAATAACGCCGATTCTATACTTTCAAATCCGTGAATCAGTGTTCTCGTGGGCCGGGTTCATCTACCCCTCGTACCCCCCACCCGAGCTTCCCTGACATCGCATCAAAGAACGATTCATCATACTCCGTCCGAACGATATTCGCTCTCTGATCTGCACCAGTAACCGTCACCTCGTCACCCTCCCCGATCGTCGCGTGCGTTCGCCCACCATCAATAGCGACTGCAATCTCCGACTCCGGGATCAGCGTGATTGTCGTCTCACTATCCACAATCACCGGGCGAACCCCTGCATTGTGAGTATGAAGCGGTGTGAGTTGAAGGGACGAATTCGCATTCGGATAATGCACTGGCCCGCCTGCAGAAAACGCCACTGCTGTAGAGCCTGTCGGCGTCGCAACCGCGACGCCACTCCCCGTAAATTCCCCCACATACTCGTCGTCAACGTAGGCGTGGATAGTGGCGACTTTCCGATCAACCGGTGACTCCGGCGGAAGCGGTTCGAGCATGACGTCGTTAATCCCTATACCAGAAACCGCGCCGTCAGCTTCGAGCATCTCCCGTTGAACCACATTCGTCTTTCCAGATAACGTCGCAGTCAACGCAGACTCTAACGACGCCGGTGGGATCCGAGCAAGGAAATTAAGCGTGCCAGCGTTCACCGCCAGTAATGGTGTCGCAGACGGTGCAGTCAATCTAACACCCTCCAGGAACGTCCCGTCCCCACCGAGAGCGACAGTAACGTCAACATCGCTCCACTCGACCTGGTCACG
>Ga0306867_1001651_pt1 | contig 9851 bp, 23 predicted proteins | sample AntRauTorckE6831_FD_190432 | JGI IMG/M metagenome (GOLD analysis project Ga0306867, IMG submission 190432) | Saline lake microbial communities from Rauer Islands, Antarctica - Metagenome Torckler E6 #831 (v2) (version 2) | ecosystem: Environmental > Aquatic > Non-marine Saline and Alkaline >... | reverse complement strand
CAACGCCGGGTTGGTCCTCTGCGTCTTCGATGCGTGCTTCGCTAATCCCTAATTGCTCCATGTGTACTAGTTAGTGGTCGTCAAGTATAATGGTTGTACGGATAGTGAATCAGACCGGTTACGAGACGATGGGGTTGAGAGTGACGTGGAGCTCGCTTTCGAGGTACAGGACGTAATCCCGAAACATCTCAAAGTCAACGTCGTCGGTTTTTCGTGAGATGAGGAGTTCCTGTTGTGACACGTGGGCAGACAGGTGTTTCTCCGTTTCAAGATCTTTCACAGTGGCAGATGCGATGATTTCGTTCTCATCGTTGTTCGATGGTCTGGCAGAGGACGCAACGAGGTCGAAGATCCGGTCAGCGTGAAGTCGGGTTGAGACAACGACCCCGGAATCGCTAATCTCGCCGTCGATCTCGAACGTGGCTGCAAGGCGCTGATTAGTGCGGTCTGCTGGTTCGGTTTGTTCGAAGGCTTGACGGAGTTGCGATTCACGGTCTTCGCTAAGTTCTACCTCACGGATATCTGACCGCGTGTAGAAGCGGTATGGTTTCTCTGATTGGCTCATGAGGGGTTCGTGAGAGTTACTGAATCAGCGGGGCTTCTTGAAGATTGTTCCACTCACCATCTTCGTCGTACATCTCGACGAACCGTTCGAGTTCATCGATTGCATCGGTGAGGCTCCCGAATTCAGCATCGTACACGACGTCATAGCCACCGGGGAGATTGGCGGGCTCCTGAAGACGAAGCCCGACACCGTTCGGATACTCCTTCACGACGACGTCAACGTCATCATCGTCGTGCGTGGCAGTGATCTTCGCGCCGATTTTCAGTTGTTCTTCCTCGATGCTCCAGTTGTCGGACGTGTCGATAGTAGTGTTTGTTGGCATGGGTGGTCTCCTGCTGCGTAATTTCACGTCATCTGTTTCCGCTGGAGTGGAGTAGTCCCTCTGAGTCCGGCCTGTGGGCGCAACCAGACGGGATTACCCACTCCAGTGACTAGCGTTGACCGGATCTGGCAGGGCTGACTACGTGGCTGGAACGAACTCTTGGTCCCATCGACTGTAACTGCCGCTCTCAGTGTTCACGGTGTGACCGGGGTTGTGCATCCCGTGGTCCATTCGAAGGTCCCGTGCAGCCGCTTTCACGGAAACACTCGATGGGGACCCGTAGGACGCGGTGGCCTCGATTGTGATTACGCGTTCGAAGTCACAGTCGTCGCACGTGAGTTTGATTGCCATGAGTCGTCCACCCTGTGAAGGTTCATATGAGTGTTTAAACTGGAGCGGAGTAGTCTCTCTGTGTCCGGCCTGCGGGCGCAACCAGACGGGACTACCCGGTCCAGTGAGAAGGCGTGTGCGGGTTGCGTGCGTTACAGACCGGTGTCTTCTCGCGTGTACTCGATTTCATACGATTCGTTATCGAGGTCGATGGAGACGTCCGCAACGAGATACGCGTAGTAGTCACCACCGTCAGTATCCCCCTTGGATTTGATTTCCTCCATAGCCTCCGCGATGAGGGAGAGTTCAGTTGCAGTGGCGAACGTGGAGAGTTGCTCAGTGCGGATCGACGGGTGTTCGTTTTTCTCGGGAGCGTACGTGACCTGATGGTCGTAATCGTGGGTCAGTCCCATGTTAAATCGTTTGTGCGAGGGTGGTGATGAGTGCTTCTCGCGTGGCGTCGCACGACTTCGTGATTTCGTCGCCGTATCGTTCACCGTTCAGGGTGAACGAGTTGTCGTCGTTGACCGAGATATTCACGTAGTAGGCTGCGCTGCCGTTGGTGAGGCGGACGTGGTCGTCGTAGACGTACGTGGAGAGGTACGCGTTGTATTCTTCGTTGAGCCACTCAGCGATCGTGTCGAGTGTGGGAAGTGATTCAGGCATTGTGTGTTAGGGAGCGAATCTGCGGGTGACGGAAATGTCGGTGATTTCGTCGTTAAGGATGTACGCCGGAACGCGTTCACGGGCTTCCTCGATGGCTAAGTCAGGCTCATCAGTGCCGAGAGATTCGAGGAACGCGTATCCGCCGCTGGTGTATTCGAACAGTGCAGCGACTTCTTCTCGGTCTTCGTTTTCGTCTTCGGGAAGCACACCAACCTTGTACAGTTGGGTGAGTTCCTGGTTACTGCTCATCGTGGACTCGGTACTGACGGTTACGTGAATAACGGCGAATGGGTTCTGCATGAGTGTGTGGTTTAGTCTCGGGCTCGCGGTGTGAACGCGACTTGCACGGCCAGTTTACGCGTCGCGTTCACTCGCCGCTCTCGGTTTGAACGGTAGCGTAACGGCCGATGTTCTGTTTCTGCCTGCGTCGTTCTCGGAACACTGTGATGAAAGAGACGGCGATCCCCATGTAAACACCGACCATGTATCCAGCGCCCGGGAACAGTCTTGGGATGGTGAAAAGAGCCACCCATAGCCCGATGAGGGCAAGTATTTCAACTGAGTATGGAATCCACGGTGTCGTAGGGGAAGAAGGCGGCATTAGCCGGTCTCCTCATCGTGACTGTCGGAGGGTTGTGGGGCTGGTTCAGCGTTATCGAGAACCGACGTGAGTCCGTCTGGTGTGACATACCCGAACGCCAGACCGTCGCAGTCGACACATTCCCACGTCACCTCTATGAACGGTGTAGATGACTCAATTGACGGTGAGCTGTACTCACGGAGGTATTCCATCGCCTCCGATGAACCGCACTGCGTACAGAGAACGTTCGGAACAGGTTCGACTTCCGAGCGGACTTCCGCTCGTGCTTGGTCACAAGCATCGCGTTTCTCCCGGCGTGCTGTTCGGAACGGGTTGAGATGATCGGGTTCCATTAGTTACTCACCCTCAGCGTATTCTCGTGCTTTCTCACGGAGACGGAACCCGACCATCCGGAATCGTGTCTGCATTTCTCGGGACGTATCCGGGTCGTTCGCATGTGAGTCTTGGTTCTGTGCTTCTTCAACGAACTCTTCTGCCTTTGATTGAGTCATTCGTTCGTGTACACCTCCACCGTCGCTGCAACGTACCCTGCGGATACGGCGATGAGGACCACACCGCCCGACACTGCGCCTGCGAGTAGAGTTGCGTTCATGTAGCTATTTTTCACGCGCCAACTTCCGTGTTTTGCTGTCTGAGTTTTTCTCGATCGCCACGATTCGCAGTGTCGTTCTGATAGGCGCGAAGGGAAACGCCTTGCTGCTTACAGATACGCTCACATCGTTCTGCTTCGGCCTTTGCATCCTCTTGCGAGGACATCGTGTGAACGTGCCCACAGCGTGGACAGGTAGCTTTCCAGTCCCGCCCATCAGGTCTTACCAGCACCATTATTCTTCAGGAATCTCGTCCAGAACGGTCGTGTCCGTGCTGTGGCAGTTTGGGCACTCACCGCGCTTTGCTCGGCGGGGAGTGACCATCGATTCGACGCCACAATTGTGGCAGTTCAGACCGATATTTTTCTCTGTCATGGTTGGTTCTTGAGATTGCATTGCTGTTAGTGCTATGGGGGCGATTCAGTCATGTCCGTTATTCGTACCACTCACCAGTTTCCTTCTGGTGTTCCGCAATCTCGTTCCACGCTTCGGTGAGGATTCGTTTCTCCTCACTCCCGGAATCAGCTATTTCACGGGCTTGTTCTAGGTGGTCAAGCATGGTGTCTTCCATCGGTTGAATGCCCGTGTCAACCCCGTTGATTGGTCTGAGGGCGCACGCTAACATTTTGATCAGTTCTTCGTTGGTCAGCGGACTATCGTTCGTTAAGTCCAGTACGTACTTGTCGTAATTCATGTTTCTGTTTCCGTGGCTTTCGGTGGTTCTGCGCTGGTCCCCGGGGTATTCGCATGCGCCTCCGGGTCGAGGATTTCGTCAAGTCGGCGTTCGTACTCGTCAAGACCAATTTCGTCTCGTACACGGCGTTTCTGCAGTTCTTCGAGCGGCGTCATCGTTTTGTTAGCTTTCGCCTCTTCGATCCGTTCGTGCGTTTTGAGCCGCCGGTCATACAGGAATGCGAGAAGACCGATGGTGAAACTTCCTAACAGGAGAGCACTTGCGATGACTCCGCGTTCAGCGACGACGAGAAAGAAACTGATGAAAGCAGCTGCTCCTAATTGCAGCGCTATCAACCGCCCGACAGTGAGTTCATCTTCTGAAGACGGGATCAGGGGGGTGTCAGTCATCCTGTTCAGTGTCTATGCCGAAGTGCCTGGAGGCACACCGGTCACAGACTAACTTCGATGGCTTGTTTCCGCTCGTCGGGACCGTGAGCAGGTTGTCTTCGGATTCGAACGATCTGCCACACGTTCCGTCACACGGTACTGTTCCACTTGTCTCGTCCGTTGTCGTTGTATCAGGCATTGGTTTTGAACACCATGTAGAGGAGCACTGCACCGGCGGTGAACAGCGCAGGGACACTCCATATACCGAGGTACACGTACACTACCGGGAATGACGTCATGATAGCGGTTCCAATCAGTACAGTCCCGAGTAAGTCATCGTGGAGCCATTCAGGTTGTTTGGTTTCAGTCATGACTCTCACCCTCATCAACGTCTGCATCTCTGTCCGAGAGCAGCGACTGCGGGTAGAACGGCCGGTAGGGGACGGACGTATATCCTTCAGAAACCGCGTGGTTACCTCGGCTTACGCGGAAATCTTTCCCGCCTCCATCGACGTTCCACATGCTTCGGCAAATCTCTGTGATGATGTCAGTCATGACGTTTCTGGAATGTTAGTGGAGGGTGACGCCGAGAAGTAATCGGTCGTCTTCGAAGCCTTTCAGGTGAATCTCGGTGTCGTCTTTCATGTACAGGAGCGTTCCTTGGTCGTCGAGGAGGTCATCGAGGAGTACCTGCCCGGTAATCGGGACTTTCACGTCGTACGTGTTGTCACCGGTTTGTGTGATGGTGATGTCGTCCCGGTCGTAGACAGTAACGTCCCGTTCGTCGAGTGTTTTCCAGGCGTTGCTTCGGATTGAGTCAACTAAGTTATCGTCTGAGTCCATGAGTATCAGGGGTTACGGTAGTATTGGTTAGTTCGTTTCGGCGGTAGCGAGCTGGTCATCCAGTCGCATCGCACGCGTGGCGGCTTCGATAGCGTCAGTGAGTGTCGGGGATTCGCAAGACGCACCGAACCCTTTCAGCATCCCCATGTGCGGTGTACCATCTTCGTGGTACAGTGTTACGGTCCACGAGTCCGTACCAGGGTCATTAGTTCGTTCGGCAACAACAGCGGCACCGTTCGATTCGTTCTCCGGGACCGGGAGGGCGTCTTCCCGAGAGAATTGAAAGCCACGCCCGTCGATCCATTGGAGAACGTAATCATCGGGCACGTCAGCGTCTTGGAGTTGCCGGTAGACGCTGTGCTCTCGGGCGTCAAGTTCACCAGCATCAAACTTCTCGTATGTTTGCATCAGTGCCTCCTGACTGTCTGTTACGCCGGTGACCGGTCAATACCGTTCACGGGGCTCGTGTAGCCTCGGTGGCCCGGCCGGAACTGTGCCTTGACGCTGTACCAGACGATTTCGTGCTGCTTCTCGTGACCGCCGTCTTCGGTCTCAACGATGTGCTGTTCGGTGTAAATCTCACCGACAACCAGTCCGCCCACATCGAAGTCGTCCGGAAGCGTGATCTGGTCGAAGACCGTGTCGAGGACTTCGGGGTTCTGGAAGTCCTCGCGCTCGATGACGACTTCCGGTTCGTCGGATTGCCGGGCTACCCGAATCGGCCACTCGTCGTACTGGTCTGCTCCGTGCTTGTACGTCTTCTCGACGACGCGGGTTTCATCGTATTCTTCACCGTGGGTGTGCGGGCCACGCCAGTCGCCAAGACAGGATACGTCGGAGACGCGTTCCCATTCACCGTCTACGCGGGCTTCGATCCAACTGACGGTGTATTCCTTGCCGATGAACGGCGTATCGAGGGGCTTGTCCATCGGGATTTCATGCGTCGTGTCCGGGTCGAAGAGCCGTTCAAGCGTGACGAGTTCCTCGTCGACGTCCACGGATGCGACTTCGCACATCGGGGTTGCGTAGCCGTGCGTGTGGTGCGTGACGACCATCCCGATCGCTTCGTCCGGGGTGACGTACTTGTCGAGGATGGCTTCGGTGTTGTGGTCGTCGCGTTCCTCGCATTCGCTGCGGATCTCTTCGAGTTTCTCGGGCGTGACGATGTGTTGGTAAGGCATTGATGGGAGTGAATGCTGGTTCTGCGTGTGCGCCGCAGTCCTTCACGACTCTGTTTGGGACTGCGGTGCACTCGGGGCAGTAGTTGCGTAGTACTGTGTCTGTGTTACGCTGGCATGAAGATACGGGTTTTAGTTCAGTGTGAGTGGGTTCAGAATCCGTCGTTGTTCATCTTCATGTCGTACGCTTCGAGCGGGGTTGGGCAGTCGTGGTCTTCTGCGAATTCTCGCGTAGACATTTCGCAACCACTGGCTTGGCACCACTCGTCCATCGGTTCGTCTTCGTCCGGGTCCGGGTCGAAGATGTGCCCGTTGATCTCATCGTACCGTGTTTCCAGGCCGAGGAACCGGCGGAGGTGGAACGTTGCTTTCCGGTTCCCTCGGAGACTATCCAGCGCGGCTTCGACATCTGCTTTGTTTCCAGTCATCTCAGGTTCTCGTCTTTTGAGGCGTTTCGAAGTGTTCATTGGCCTGTTTCATCGTGACGTGGAACAGCATGGTCAGCCACAGGAGAGAAACTACAAGGGCAACTACAGGGACGAAGACACCGGTGGTGGTAGTGAGGCTCCAGTGAACCCCCCACAAACCGGGCGCAGCTGCGATGAGCGTGGTGAGGAAGAACGCGGGGAATGACGGTTCGTGTTCTTCGGGGTTTCTAAGATTGGTCTTGAGCTCATCCCATGTGGGGCTGTTCGTTTCGGCCCCGTCCCAAGACGTGGTTTCCCACGGGTTATCCGGGCAGTGCGGGCACTGCTTCCCACCAAGGCACGGTTCAAGCTCAGTTGTCGGGATTCGTTCCTCGCACTGCGGGCAGTAGTACGTATCCCCGTCTTGGGTTGTGCCTGGTGTCATGGAAACGATTTACGGGTCAGTTTCACCGAGCGCGAGTAACGCGTCAAGGCCGCCTGCGTCGATGATGTCGCTGGCGGACGGGAGCGGCTGAAGATCCCATTTACAGAGACCAGCGACGTCATCACCGTCGTGGCACATCTCGTTGTGGTCATCAACGGCGTCATCAGCCGTGAATTCACCGTCGAACAGGGCAACGAGCTCGCACTCCTTGCAAATCGCACGGACACCGTCCGGGTGTTCGCCCATCGGTCCGGCGTCGTCGCCCATGTCGTGAGCGTATAACGGGTCAACGTCACCGTCCGTGTACTCATTGACCGGGACGGCATCCGGGCCAACGCCGGCGATCTGCTCGCCGTCGTGACGGGAGTTGTTGTGGGATTCGATTACGTCTTCGATGCGGTCTTCTTCGATGTCGGTGGTCGTTCCGCAGTCAGGGCAGTGGAGTTGCATTGATGATGGCACCTGGTTATGTGGTGAGGACAGCCCGGATGACGTCGACGTCATCATCTTGGCGGTTGAGATTGTATCGGGTGGTGAGTGAGTCCAGTTCGAACGGAACCGTTGGTTCGTCGTTGTGGTTGTAGTGAAGGTCGTCTTCACTGATTTCCCTTACAACGACTGTTGGATCGTCGATACACCGGTTGACACCAACGACAGTAAGTCCGTTCCCGAAGTCTTTTGGATCGACTTCGGTCAAAGGGACGAGGTTCCCGTTAGGGGTTTTCTCGGATTCGGTGATGAGGGTGGTGCAGTCTTCGACTGTTCGTTCATGGACTACACCGCCGCCACCGGCTCGTTTCTTGGCAACGGCGAGTTCGTGTACTGTCATTGTTGAGTGGGGAGTGGTTGGGGGCCGTTCATTATGAAATACTTGGAACGGTCGTGTCTTCGGTTTGGTTCGTGGATGCTCCCTCAGGGATTTGAACCCTGGTCGCAGGCTCGAAAGGCCCGCATGATTGGCCACTACACTAAAGGAGCGAGGTGACAGGTTTGTGTACCCCTACCCGGTTGGTAGTGAATCGCACCTGTCAGGCGATTCGTATAGACCCGAGCGGATTCGAACCGCTGTCCAGAGCTTGCTTCGGCAGGATGTGTACGAAGTGATCAGCTTCGATCGATGGTTGAACTTATGGCCGAGCTTGCCAGCGAGTTTTACACATCCTGCCTCCAAAGGCTCTGATGATTGGCCACTACACCACGGGTCTGTGTCGTGAATGCGTAGGTGTGTCTCCGCCGGCACGACGGTGAGGTCCTGCAGGGGAGACACTGCGGCGGAAGCGGAGATCAGGTGAAATTCGTGGAGTTAGGTTTTCGTTGGGATGGTATTCGATCACCGTCCACGTCGGTCGATACAGCCGTGTTTACCCTACCGGAGCCCGTTTGTATGTGGGGCGGATTCGAGGGTGTGTTGACCCTCGGCGGGGACTGCACCGCGCTCGCGGACATGTGACTGAAAGCGAGCCACGGGTAATAATACCCCGTGTCCGTCGATTGACGTGAGACGCAACGCGGCCGGTTTTATTACCCGTGCTCGCATGTTCAGGTCACAGCGAGCGTGGAAAGAAGAACGGCCCCGGAGAGGTTTCGAGTTGTGCGGCTGGACCCTGCAACAACGAACGACGCGGTCCTGCGTTACTCAGAAGCAGAGAGTGTACCGTTTTCAGACGTTGCTTCACGTTGCTGTTTCAATGCACCGACGAGCTTCGTGATGTCGCTCCGATCGATAACGAACGGTTTGTCGTGACCGGCGGGCTGCACAGTGATGAATGGTCTGGCACCAGGAACGTAGTCTTCGGTGATGTCGGTGACTGGTTCGAGCGGGGAGAGCCAGTCAACAACCGTCCCGTCACTGAGCGTAGTAGGTTCGGACGGGAAGTCAACTGGCGTGTCCATGGTTGCCCCGGGTTCAACGTCCAGCAACCAGTCAACGTACTTGTACCGTTCTTCGTCAGTGACTGGTCCGCACCGGTTACGTCGCGGTTCACCACCGGTCGTTCGGTCGTGCAGGAAGTAATTCCCGGACATACCGCCGACTGGTCCCTCAGTGTCCGTCCCGCACTCAGGGCACGTGTACGCGTCAGTGTCCGTGTCAGTTCGCGGGATCCATGCTTTGTCTTCCGTGCCGAGTAACGGAACCCGGCAGTCAGCGCACTTCTGACTTTGCTCCCAATACCGGTCAGGGAGCATATGCACCGGAACCAGGTACGTGTCGTCGGTAACAACCGGGTCAACGCCGTCAGGAAGGTGCCCTTGGACGCTGTCAGGACCCCGGATAACACCTGGAATACGAACGTCTTGCGTGGGAGCGGCGTACAGGCACGTTGTTTCGAAGAAGAACATGATGTGGTTGTTCTGCCCGGGCGTGACGTACACGCGGGTGAACCACTTCGCACGGTCAGCGATCGCGTCGTAGAGTTCCTGTGTCAACTCTTCGTTGTACACCGTATCGATCTTCTTCGCTCCTGGTTTCCGGTTGGGAATGGTCACCCCGGTTTGCCCGCGCGGGATTTCATCATCGTACCGTGGAACGGAGTATGCGAGCGACCGTGGTGCGATGTCGATATTCAGGTCACCAGCAGGCAAGCCGTTTAACTCGGCCTTGTACGCCAGTGTTTTCAATGCGTCTTCGACGGTTGATTGTTCAGTCCCGGAGCCATGCATGATGCTGGTCGCCTCTTCTGAGTATATTTGGGCGGAAGGAGTAAATCAGTTCGCCCCGGCAATTCGGCAGCCAGTTATTTGAGGTACGCCGGGGAATCTGTGGTTTCAGGCGTTTCAGACCCGGTCTTGTTTCCACCAGAAGCGATTCTTGTTTCCATCAGAAGTGATTCCAGGTGCGTAG
>Ga0306867_1001646_pt1 | contig 9861 bp, 16 predicted proteins | sample AntRauTorckE6831_FD_190432 | JGI IMG/M metagenome (GOLD analysis project Ga0306867, IMG submission 190432) | Saline lake microbial communities from Rauer Islands, Antarctica - Metagenome Torckler E6 #831 (v2) (version 2) | ecosystem: Environmental > Aquatic > Non-marine Saline and Alkaline >... | reverse complement strand
CAAACTCGCCGTCCGTGTTTTCTTCATTGGGGACTTTTCCTTCCCACTGAATAGAAGTAAGCCGTAGGTTGCCTGGGTTAGAATTTCTTAAACCGCGCACTTTATATGACACCGCCGTACCCCCACCGATTAAAAGCACTACGCTCGTTAAACCAAGCGCCCATTTTTGCCAGGTCATTAACATTGACCGGGTGACACAAAAAGAGGCGTTTCGACACTAAGGCTGCCAATAATACGCCCCGTCGAGTTCGCGCTTCCTGCGGTTGTGACTTCGATTTCCCAATACATACGCGAGCCGCCAGTGAATCCGGTAATGTCCGCTTCATTCTCAAAAGCAACCGGGGAATTGGCTAGGCTTATCACTTGTTCATAGGCCAGAAAAACACCGTCTGTCAGACGCACTGTAGCTTCGCCTTCGGTGCTGTCGTGCTCCATATAAAACTTAGCTGTTCCCCGCGTATACCCCAAAAGCGCAAGGCTTTGTAGTTTTTCGCGTAATACTAGGGGGGTTTTATAGGGTGTTGTCACGGTCGCCAGCGTAACGCCCTGAACTACAGGCTCAAAATTAAATTTCGTAAGGCTCGAAAAACGACTCATAATTGGTTCATCCTGTTGTCTAGTGTAATTTTTACTCGCAACGGAAATATTTGTGTAAAGTAGTCAACGACGCCCGCGGCGGCAAAAGTTTGGCCGCTGCTCGCTATTTGTACCTTGGGAAAACTTGCGCCGTTAGTGCCCGCTGCCCCTTGTATTTCTACCGCGTGAATAAAGTCCATATAATTGGAGTTTACAGGTCCACCCGTAAAGTATTCTAAAATCAATTTTAAAAGCTGTCCGGAAACAGTGGGGTTTGTTTTTTGACCGCCTGTAACCGTAATGTCAGCGGTAGCTCTAACGGCCTCGTAAATGCTGGGTGGCGGGCCTAGCCAAGAATTTTCACACACAGGGTTTGCGACACCGGCCAGTAAATCGGTAACAGTTTCAATTGCCAAAACAAACATTTTTTGGCGGTTATCTGCGCTCCCAACGTCATGTTTTAAGGCGTAGTTATAATAAATGCAAAAGGTACGACCAAGTCCCAAATCGGGACCATCTTGCAATATTTCCAGAGTATCAGGGTCAAGTATAGCAGTAGACCCATATTGAGAATAAAGCCAAATAAGCCCGCGTCGGTGTCCAAACGAGGCAACTTCAAAATTTACTGTTTCGCTTTTTAAAACTTGACCTTGCTGGTCAATAATAGTTAAGGTATTTCCGCCGGGCGATCCGTCGCTGAAAACCAAAATATCCCCGTTTGATAGCACTGTCAATTGGCGAATTGTATTTACGCCAGTGTAAAATGCTGACTCAACACCGTTAGATATTTTTCTAATAACGCCACCATTGCCGTCTGTATCTACCGCCACCACAAACAAAATATTACCGTATCGGGTGCCATTTGACGGCGAATTTCCTATACTGGAGCCGCCTTCATAGACAATACTACCCCAATCTCTAACGATTGTTTTACTTATGGGTTCTATTTCCAGCATTCTATAAAAGGATGTATTAGTTGAGCGAGTAAAAAACATGACGCCATCATGCAAATCAGGGTTAAAATCGTACGATACCGCAAATTTAGTGGCGGGAAAGCCAACTTCATTGTCAGGGTCAATCCAATTAAACGTCTCAAATTCTTCGGCGTTATTAAAAATTGTTTGTAATGTCTCCCCTGCTGTTTCGGTCAACCCAGAGCCAATAACAGAACGCAAATCCAGGTCATAAACAGTTCTTGTATCGTCAATATATGAACCTTCGGCGGTTCTAATTTTTAATTCTGCGGTTATTTCCCCTCGAACAATAACCCTGTTAAAGCCACCAAATCCGATAACGAATTCGACGAATTGATTTGTGTCGGTGTCGTTAATAAGTGTAACACCGCGAAAAACAGTACTTCCGCCCGCACGTCTTTCGTCGCCCGACTCCATCGAAGTGGATTTTCCGTTAATCACGACACGGATGGAACCATCGGAGAATTTACAATAAACAAACTCGCCGACAACGGGAATCTCCACCGTAGAATTAGCCGGAACCAAACGCGAATAATCTTGCGCGTCACGGTTTACCGGGAGCGGCAAATTCTCAAAATTACTTGACATTTAATTTTTCCTCATAATCGCGTAGACAATAGCAAAAACCGCAACCGCCCCACCGACATAAAGGGCCGTTTTTGTTGTGTCCGCGACCTCGCCAGATTCGCCCCTTACAGAATTAGAGGCAAGATCGGACACCCGTCTGAAACCTTCATTCACCAAATTGAACGCGCCGCGTGTCGTTCCGCTTATTTCATCCTGTAGCTTTGAACCAAAAGCAAATGCTTTTGTGTTCGTGTCGTCTACACTTTGCAAGCTACGGTCAAGGGTTTGCACGTTACGGTCAAGGGCGCGATCTGCCGTGTCCAAGCTGCGATTGATTGCGCCAAAATCGGAAACCTTGATATTTGTATCGCCTTCGGAAAACGCGCCGATTCCGTCTTGAACGGCTAGTTGCCTGTTGTCCGTATTTGTTGTACTTTCTGTTTTTGAACTAGATCGCCCGCCCATCATTTCACCTCAGAAATAAAAATTGTTTCGGATTCTATGGCGCGACCTTTCGCAAGTTTTGCCATGCCAGGGCGTGAACTATGAAAGCGCACAAATCCGTAACCTTTGATCTTCGCGATTTGGTGCCAGTAGTCAAAACAGTCAAGCGCGTTTTTGCCCTCATAGGCAACAATCACAAGGTCAGGAAAATCAGGCCGAACAATGGCAACGCCGTCGGATGTTTGAAACGCTTTGCAATACCCGCGCCGTAGTTCTTCCAAAATCACCAGGGCGTCACGCCCTAATGCTTTGCGCGTTTTTGAAACGGCGGCGAAAGGCGGCAAAACTGTCATCGTGTGACAATGCCATAAATGATAATCGCCGCCCCAAGCGCCAGGGCCGGATAAAGAAAACTTTGCATAGAAGGCGAATCACCGCCACCCGTATTAAATTGAAGCCCGCCCACGCTACCAGTGGCGCCCGAGTAAGCGGATCCACTATTAGACGGACCTGCATCACCGCCAAACTTTTGACCGCCCTGTCCGCCTGAAAGCCCGCCTAACAACGCCATTGCGCTCATCGTTTCGCCCTCTTATAAATCAGGTAGCCAACGCCAACCAGCGCCGCCGCTTTAATAGCGGCCTTCGCGCCCTCACTGGCACCTGTATAGATGCCATAGGTCGCTGACCCAGCCAAAAGAGATCCGCCGCCATAGACGATCACGGGAACCAGGGGAAAGGCCATTGTTATGACCTCGCCAAATAGACCGCAAGGCCCAATGCCAGAGCAAGCCCCGCGCCCCCGATTGCGATTTGCGTCGTGGTAAACCCGCCCATCATGGCGTTTTGCTGCGCTTTACTAGTTTCCCCTGGCGTGTCGTCAAGCGGCCCATCACGTTGCGTCGATCTTTCAACGGCAGGCCGCAATTGCGTATTTGGGTCAGGATCGTAAGCGCTTGTTGGCTCTGTGAAGGTGTCCACCGCTGCACCAACGCCGGTTTTGAAAACGTCTTTTAGCAGATCGTTCCAACTTTGTGACTCTTCCATTACAGCGCCCCTTTTATGCGTCTACACCGTCAAGGTACTCAACCAGAAGGGGAACCGCCCCGCCTGTTGAAAGATACAATTTGACGTTGAACGATTGAACCGCGCCGGTCACAATTCCGCTTGACCCGTTGCCAAATTCCGTAGGATCAATGACAAACCAGTCTGAATCAGGTACTCGGATACCGTCCGCCTGAATAACGGCATTCAGTTCTTTTGTGCGGTCGAAGATGATTGTATCGTCACGCTCGACTTGAACCCGCGTAATGTCGGAGTTTTGCAAAACCAGTCGATTGATAACAGGTCCGAGCGGCAAATCTACAATATCGTATTCGCCCGCCGCGCTGGGGTTATAGGTGAAATTTTTGACGGCTTTAATCAGTCCCGCCGGCTGCGCCGGAGTAGTCCGCGCCGTGAAAGTAAACAGCGGAGCAGACGCGGCCCCGTCAATATCAACTTCCAACGAAATAGACGTAATCGGCGTCGGGTCATTTGGGGCGCCGGTTCCAATGGCGGTCAATTCTTCCGCATCCTTTGCGCGCATATTGTAGCGGTCAAAATCAATCGTCAAAACGCCCGCCGCCGCGTCGCGCCCTTCAAAAACGTCCAGTTTATCCAGAAAGTCCGCGCCCTTGTAACGTGACCGAACGTCACCGTTAATCACCAGACGTATTTCTGTCATTTGTGCCAGGGTTACGCCGGAATACTCCATAAATAGCTGGTGGTAAGTACGCCCGCGCGGAATTCGCAACACGGCAGTATTGCCTGCTGAATTGCCTTCAATGCCGGGAAGTCGTGCTGTGCGTGGCATGGTCATTTTATAAAACCCTCAACGATAATTAGAAATTTGATCCAACCGCCCGCCGGTTTCCTTAGTTACCGACGAACGGGAGAAAAGAAAAAAAGCTGTCATTTGCCCCAGGGATGAAAATATCCCGCGTCGCCTCAACTCTGCGACTTGCCGCCAGGATTGCCAGGGAAATCCCGACAACGTAAATAGATTTTTTAGAAACCATGCCGCGCCCCCTTAGTTAGCCAGTACAAACGAGCGCACCGGCTCAACACGCATACCCACGGCGATTACTACCAGGGTTAGTCCGACATTCATCCAAACGCTTTTACTTGTCAGCATTTTCACTGCCCTCTATTGGTTCTGGGTGTTCATTTGTTGGCTTAGCCGGTTGGTCAGATACCAGACTATCAGACCGCTGATCGTTCCGATTACTACCTGATTTCTCAGCGCCTTCAACGTCATTTTCTGCCCCTGTTGGCTCGATTTTTGCCTGTTGAACTTCTTTATTACGCTCAATTTTGGGCGCTGTCAACTTTTTGTTGATCATGTCCGCAAAAATCGTACCAACCGCCGCGCCAATAAATTTCGCAATTACGGGAGCCATAGTGTCACCTTTTTGAAAATAATTTCATTTTTTGGACCGGAGCAAATCGCCCCGCTTTGAAAAATTCGCCCTCTGGAAAATTTGCTGCTTCTAATAAAACAGGTTTGTTAAACTCGCGGGCATACAATTTGCAATCATCTAGCGCCGTCGCAAATAAGAACAAATGCTTGCATTGATCACGCACTGATCTGTTCACCATTGCGCCGCGCTGACTTATATAATGAACGCAATGTCCCCAATGCCGCCCCTTAGTTGCGGTCCGCGTCATTAACTTATCGTATTGCCCTACGCTTTCGCCCGCCTCGTCTATAAACACCATGCAAGAACGGGAATTGAAAAATACGTCCATAAATTCATGTTGGTTATCCGTTTGAAAATCCGCTTGCCAGCCTGGATCATGCATCGGATCAAGAACAAGAACGCCAAACCCTTGCTTTTTATATTCCGAAGCCAGACTTTTAGCTAATGACGTTTTACCGCTTTCGGTCATTCCTAATATCAGCGAGTGCGACATTTTACGAATCTTCCGCTTTCTTTTGTTCCTGCTTTTGCGCGTTTTCCTTTTCAGGTTTAAGCTGCCCAACTTTTCCGCCTTTTCTTTTAACTTTATTCTCAAACCATTTCGACGCAATCCAGTCTTTCAAACGCCCCAGTCTGGATTTTGTTTTAGGCATCATGAAGCGGGGAGCCATATATGAAACGACAACCATTACCAACGCGACGCCTGGGGGAATGTCTTCCATTTCCTTGGCTTCGAAATAATCGGCAAACGATTCATCTAATGATTCTTGTTCGTCTAATCCGTATTTTTCGATTTTCTGCGGTTTCCATTCTTCACCGCCTATCATCGACGCCACACTGGTAAACATTCTAGCCGCATGCATTCCAGACTGCCTACGCTTCAGTGTGACGTCCTGGGGCGCCTGTTGGCCTGAGTCTTGCTTGCTTGTTCCAGGGACCGCTACATGAGACTGTGAACGCGTTACACCGTCAGCCTTGCGCCCTGGACGCTTGCGCAGCTTGCCCGTTTTTGTGGTAAGCGGTTCGCCATCGGCGCTGGTGACGTGAATAGAAGGATCGAAAGGCGCGCCATCGATGTCTTTTAAATCGGCAAAGGCTGCTTTTCTTTCGTCCGATTTTTGCTGTTCCATTGCAACCGCGTGTTCTGAAACTTTCGGTTGCTCATCGCTCAGGGAACCCGCTAGACCTGCAACGTCAGCGGTGATTGATTCCTGTTTTTCGTTTTCATCATCCATTGGGTGCCCCTTATGGAAAAAACTGTTAATAAGAAAAAAGGTAATTCAGAAAATCAATATAGGCGAAAGCTCGCCGAATTAAAAGAATTTTATGATTTTTCTTTTGACAATCGCTTTAAAATGACGCCCGCCAGGAAAGCGGCTATAACGAAAGCCGAAAAACGCTTTCAGCGGGACATACAACCCGTTTTAGATAGTGGTGGAACCTTTGAAAAGGCCAGCCGTTACCGACGCAAACAAGTGAAGGGCATTGCACCCAATGCCGGAGCCACAAGCAAAGGGTACGCGATACCCTTGCCGCCTGGGGCCGATTCAGTCCGCTACGATCCGAAAACCAAATCTATAGAATCAATAACCGATGAATTGACCTTTAAAACCTATCGCCTGGATGATCCTGTAGAATTTGCTAAAAATCCAATGAAGGTTGTACGCAAATTGCCGAACGGTAAAAAAGCGTTTCAATACCGTTTGAACATTGGTGAAGAGTTGAACCTTGGCAATACGAAACTGGAACCAGATACGCTAAACCAGTATATGACAGAAGAACTGCCAAACATGAGAACCCCAAAACCAGAGCCTTCCAAATTTGTTTTTGGTGTTACTTTAGTTTTTCAGAACGATAAGAAAAAGCCCAATAAAAGGAAGCGCAAAAAATGAGCACTAAAAGAAAACCCTTCGCCGTGTTAGACCTGGAAACCGATCCGTTCAAAGCAGGGCGCTTGCCGCGACCTTTCGCCGCCGGTTTCTATAATGGTGATTACCCTTCGCTATATTGGGGTGACGATTGTATAAAATACCTAATAGAAGATTTAAAAGAATACGATGGTTACGTCTACGCTCATAACGGCGGTAAATTTGATTTTCATTTCATGCTTGATTACTTGGAGCCAGGAACAATAAAAATTATAAACGGTCGCATTGCGGAAATGAAAATAGGTAAGGCAATTTTACGCGATTCGTTTTTGATTCTACCAGTGCCACTTTCCGCCCATTCTAAAACCCCAATTAATTATGAAAAATTTGAGGCGCATTGCCGTGAAAAACACAAATCAGAAATACTTGATTATTTGCGGGATGATTTGCACGACTTATTCAGCTTTGTTTCTGCTTTCTTTGATCGTTTCCCGCGCCGCTTAACTATGCCAGGGATTGCTATTGGTGAATTAGAAAAACAGTGTGGAAAAATTGAAAGGCAATCACAAAACCATGATGAAAAATTCCGGCGCTTTTATTATGGCGGACGCGTGGAATGTTTCAAAAGCGGAAAGATTGAAGGTGATTTTAAGCTAATAGACATAAATTCCGCCTATCCCGCTGCAATGCGCGATTTTCACCCCGTTGGTAGTGAGTACAAATTTACTCGCAAAATTCCCAATGACAGAATAAAACGCGCTTGCTCTTTTTATAAAATAAACGCGACTAACAAAGGGGCCGCGCCAGCCAGGGATAAAAAAGGCGGTATTGATTTTGGGGACTATAGCGGAGAAATGATGATAACAGGCCATGAGCTAATGGCAGGACTGGAAACCGATACTCTACAAATACACCAGATACACGGAATTTACGAACCGCAAAAGGTTAAAAACTTCGCGCCGTTTGTTGATCGCTTTTATGCCGAAAAATTGGAAGCAGAAAAGGCCGGAGATAAAACCGCCCGCCTATTCGCAAAGCTGGTCATGAATTCTAGTTACGGAAAATTCGCAAGTAATCCCGAAAAATATCAAGATTTTGAAATCGGCAAACCTGGGAAAGCTAACGCTTTTATAAAGGAAGGGTACAGCCTGGAACTAACGGATTTCGGCGGTTATTGGCTATGGTCGCGCCCGATAGACACCGACACGCCGCAAGCCAGATATTTTGATGTGGCAACCGCCGCCAGTATTACGGGACACGTTAGGGCGTTTTTATGGCGCTCTATCAATGCCGTTGTTGATCCGGTTTATTGTGACACGGATTCCATTCTATGCCGCGATACCGGCGCCCTCGTCATTGGTGAAGAATTGGGGCAATGGTCAGTAGAAACGACAGTGTCTGTCGCATACGTCGCCGGTAAAAAACTCTATACCATGAAAACACCAGACGGATGGAAAACAGCGAGTAAGGGCGTAAAGGCAAGCCATGAGCAAGTGAAAGCCGCCGCCCTGGGGGAATCGGTTTTCGTAGAGCGCGAAACCCCAACGTATTCGGCAAAAAGCGCGCCAACATTTAACAATCGAATTATAAGAAATACTGCAAAAATACTTGAAAAAACGAAAACCATAAACGATAATTCAAAGCGTGGAATTCGCCACAAATAAGAAACTTTTAAAAGGTACGCAAAAATGACTAAAGTAAACGAAACCGCCGCAACTGAAACCAAACCATCAACCGCGCCAGCTATCAAAGGTTTAGCCGGTTTCAAGGTTGCCAGAAATGTTACCTTGCCGCTTTCCAAGTGGAAAAACGATCAGCCAAAATTTTTACTGATTGAATCGGCAATTTTCCAAGGCAAGCAAATTGCACAAAAAGACGGCCAGCCCGAAGAAAAACCAGCCGACCTACTCAACTGTATTGATCTGGAATCAGGCGAACAAGTACAAGTCATTGTCGGAACCGTTTTAAAGGGCACCTTGCATGACGAGTACCCCGCTGATTCATACGTGGGAAAGTATTTCTCAATTACACAACTGCGCGATCCTGGGAAGAAATACAACACCTATAGCGTCCAAGAACTGACTAAAGGTTAATCGTGCGCCTTTTCTGCAGACGAAATGCCCGCCGCGTTGCGGGCGTTTTTATGTTTGGCATAGTCGCTTTCTTGTGTTTCGGTTTTTACATCGGTGCGACTGTTTTATTCTGCTTGATTTACTTGGGTGCAATATGAAATATCAGAAAAAATGGATCGTTGTAGTATGGGACGGAATGTCCAAAAGCTATTCGTGGTTAGGAAGCGTGAAAGTGAAAGGATATAGGGTGACGCCGCATTTTGTTGAAGACAGAGATCGGGCGTTGCTTATGGACTATACCACCGCTATTAATTGGGTCCGCACAATCAATAGAAAAGACCAAATTTCGAGGGCGATATTAGCATGAAAAATCATAAGTACGTTTTACGATGCTGGACGCCAGAAAAAGGCGATAGGGACATAATGGCCGGTCAAGACCTGGACACAATGGACGAATTCGCCCTTGAAATGAATCAGGGCGTTGAACCTGGAGACGAACGCCACTACCACGCAGAATCTATCGAAACGCCGCTTATGATGCCAGCAGGAGGCACAAACCAATGAGTACGCCAGCGTTGATGGGAACGAAAGATGTGGCAATTTGCAGAGATGGATGCTTATGGACTTTGTACCGCAAATTTAAATGCGTTAGAAAAATTCAACCCGATGAATTCCGGGTAATAGAGCAAAAGCAAGACAAAAGGTTATTGTACGCCACTTGCGCTTTCAATAAATTTAATATTGTTTTTGACCAGCCGGGACAAGGTGGACGGTAGAGTAAGACCCCCGCGCCCTTTCCTTACCTGGGGAGGGCCGTTTTCCTGCCAAGCAATATGTGCGCCAACTTTTAGAATGCATAGTTGCGGTACGATGTCAACCCCCCTACCCCCCACACTACT
>Ga0306867_1001645_pt1 | contig 9866 bp, 11 predicted proteins | sample AntRauTorckE6831_FD_190432 | JGI IMG/M metagenome (GOLD analysis project Ga0306867, IMG submission 190432) | Saline lake microbial communities from Rauer Islands, Antarctica - Metagenome Torckler E6 #831 (v2) (version 2) | ecosystem: Environmental > Aquatic > Non-marine Saline and Alkaline >... | reverse complement strand
CTTTTGATGACCGTGTTGCATTCATCGAGGGTATGGAAGAATCAATCCGGGATATTGCTGCTGATCCCTTGACCTTTCGTGAATGGGCAAACGCAGACAAGCCTTGGCAGTTCCTAGCATGGGCCTTAGAGTGGGCTGAGTTGCTGGAATGGGAAGACTCAGGGCGTAAGGCTTCAGATTTCTTAAGCCGTACACCAGTAGCGCAGGATGGCTCATGCTCAGGCATCCAGCATTACAGTGCTATGCTCCGTGATGCAAGAGGTGGCGCTGCCGTTAACCTGACACCTAACGATAAGCCTCAAGATATCTATAAGGATGTTGCAGAGGTAGTTATTAAAAAGATGCAAGACATTATCGCAGGCAAGATAGAGGTACAGATAAATAGCCTAGGCGTATCACTAGACAACGATCTTGTCAAGAAGTATTGCAAAGCATGGTTGTTTACAGGTGTAGACAGATCATTGTGCAAGACACCAGTGATGACCTTGCCTTATGGCAGTACGATGTTGACCTGTCGTTCAAGTATCTTTGATCACTTGTCTGATTTGGAAGCTGATGAGTCAGCCAAGGCCAAGGCAGCGGGGCGCTCAGCTAACCCGGTTCATCCTTTTGGTGACAGCAACTCAGCTCTCCCTATTGGTGATGCCGTTGCAGTGTGTACTCGCTTGCTTTGGGATGCCATTGGTGACGTAGTAGTAGCAGCACGGCAGGGCATGAGCTTCATCCAGAGACTAGCAACCAAGGTAGGCAAGCAGAATAAGATCCTTCATTGGACTACGCCAACAGGATTCCTAGTTGAGCAAGCAATTTACAAGATGGAAAGCAAGATAGTATACACTCAGCTGCTAGGTAAGACCGAGTTCACAGTGCTACAAGAAACAGATGAGATTGATACTAACAGGATGAAGTCAAGCTCAGCACCTAATTACGTGCATAGCATGGATGCTAGTCACTTGATCAAGTCTGTAAATGCGTTCAAGCGGGCAGGTTTAGGTAGTATTGCAGTAATCCATGACTCGTTTGGTACTCATGCTGGTAAGACACAAGCATTACGTGACTGTCTGACCAAGGAATTCGTTAAGCTTTACCGTTTGGATTGGTTGACTACCTTCAAGGAGGAAGTGGAAGAGATACTGAAAGAGGAGGTCGCGGAAGAGGTGCCGATGATTGGTACGCTAGGCCTTGATCTAATCCACAAGGCTCACTATACATTTGCTTAAGATGTGTAGGTAAAGAGAAAGTCAAGGCCCTGTCCATGTAAAAGCGGATGGGGTTTTCTTTTATCTATACTATTTCCTTGGCTCTGCCAAGCAGAAGTCACTGCGACAATGCAATTCATTCTCATCCATCGTGTCTACAACTGTAGACATCGCATCAAATTCGTAACCCGGACTATAGAAGAACAGGAAGTCCAGCACATGCGAAGCATTCCGTCAAGGGTGTAAAGGAAAGGGGAGTAAGGCTAGGGTTAACTGCGCAGCAGGACGTCACAAGGTAACAAGGGGCCGGGGAGCCTAGCATATTCAAAGGTGTCTACAGTTGTAGACAACATAAGGTGGAGGAGTAATGCAACTAACAACAGACAAGATTCGTGAGCTATTAGATTACAATGAAGAGACAGGTGTATTCACATGGAAAGCTAGGGCAAACAATAGTGGAGTAACAGGAGTAACATAGAACAAGGAATCTAATAAATGGAAGGCTCAGGTTAGAGTTAAAAGTATCACAAAAATTCTTAGGGTACTTCGATCACGATGGCCTTGATCTAGCTGCAATGGAAGCCATGGAGTTCCGAGCTGAGCATGGCTTCTCTCCTAGTCATGGACTACAACGAGCAGCATACGCCAACGGTTAACCCGGACTATAGAATCAACGCATCCCATAGGAGATTATGATGCAGGAAAATATGCAATTCGAGAAGATCGTAAAAAAACGCAAGACCAAAGGATATGATGCTGCCAAGCTACAAGAAAAGAAAGAGAAGAAGGTACGGCGTCAGCGGAGAGAAGAGAAGAGGGAGATTATTTAATGGCTATAGTAGGCGACACTCAATGTCCAGAGTGTGCGAAGAATGGCCACGATAAATATGCCAACCACCTCATGCAATTTGATGACGGTGGTTTCTATTGCAATCGGGCTAGCTTCCATATCAGCGGCGAGCCTTACTACGTTGCACCCGATGGCACTAACCCTATCCTCGAAGGCGAGATCAACGGGAAGATTAAGTACAGCATCGAGCAATTCGAGGAGCTTGAGCGAGAGGGTAAGATAAGAGATGAGTTCACCAGACAGCTTGCCCTTGGTGGGATGCGAGAACGTGATCGTTATCAGGTGATGAGTGAAGAAGAGAAGGCCAGCCTTGAGTCAGAGTGGGCATCAGATGTCAAGCACTTTGATACCCTTAAGGTCAAGCACCTCATCGGCCGACAGATACATGGCAAGTACGCAAAGATGTACAACATCCGTGTAGGCCATGATGCACAGGGTAAGGTAGCTCGTCACTACTATCCTAAGTACGAGGCAGGTGAGGTAGTAGGTGCCAAGTGTCGTAACCTACCTAAAGATTTTAAGTATGGACACCTTGGCAAACAGTGGGGTGACTTTGAATTGTTTGGTGAGCATACACTACCAGAGGTGCTAGCTTCAGGCCGAAGGATGGATACGCTGGTGCTAACGGGCGGCGAGTGCGATGCTGCTGCTTCACAAGAGATGCTATGCGAGAGCCAGAAGGGAACCAAGTACGAAGGTACTCTCTTCCACGTATGGGCACCCACGGATGGAGAGAATGCAGTCGAGCAGATCAGACGAAGGAAGTCTGCTATCAATGCGTTCAAGAAGATCATCGTTGCCTTTGATGGCGACGACACAGGGCAGAAGATGAACCGGGAGGTAGCCCGTATCTTCCCTACTAAGACAGTCAAGCTGGTCTTTCCCTCGGGAACCAAAGACCCTAACGATTGCCTTAAGCGTGGCCTTGAGCAGGCGTTCGTTGATGCATGGTGGAATCCTAAGGAAGTCTTTGAAGGTGTGAATGTTAAGAGCGTTCATAGTATCAAGGATGAGCTGAAGGCTGGGCAACCAAAGCCCGGACTCGGATGGCCTTGGCCTAGCATGGATCACCTTACCCTAGGTATCCGACCGCACCAGCTCATCCTATACGGAGCAGGCTCAGGTGTAGGTAAGACCGAGGTGCTACGCCACATAGTAAAGCATCTTGTTGAAGAGCACGGTGAGTCTGTTGGTGTGATCAGCACGGAAGATCCTTATGTCAAGGTGGCCCGTTCCTTTATTGGTAAGTGGATCAACAAGCGTATTGAACTACCACCTAACAACGATCCATCTAGCCGAGGGTACAGGCTGGCGTTCAACTATACTAAGGAAGAGGTTGATGATGTCATTGACTACGTAGCAGGGCTTAACAAATTATTCTTTGCTGACCTGTCAGACAGCCGTAGTATTGATGCAGTCATGGAGCAGGTTGAAGAGTTCTATACGATGGGTGTTAAGCACATCATCATCGACAACTTGGTAGGCATTGAGGTTAAGCAGGATGGCAAGGGTAACGAGCGAGAGGGTATTGATGAGGCACTGAAAACCTTTGGTCTTTATAAGGACAACAAAGAGGTCACCATTCACCTTGTCTCTCACCTTAAGACTGTTGGCCTAGGCCGTACACCTCACGAGGAAGGTGGTGAAGTACAGCTATCAGACTTCCGTGGTTCCAGAGCCATAGGCTTTTGGGCAAGCTATGCTATTGCAGTACAGCGTAACACTCAAGCAGATACTATAGAGGAGAAGACCACAACCTATATCAAGATCGTTAAGGACAGGGATCAAGGCTTGTACACTGGCGAGAAGGTTATACTCCTAGGACAGGAGAGCACGGGTAACCTACTTGAACCAAGCCAACGTAGGGTGTCTACAACTGTAGACAAAACCCGGACTACAGAAGAAACAAACACAGACGCCTTTGGATAGGAGAATAATATGATAGGTTCAACTGCAATCCTAGCTGTAATGGATAGCCTGTTTAGTGAGCGCGAGTTCCCATCTCATCGGCAGTCCGGGTCTTACCCTCAGGAACGTGGTAGCACTGGTGCTGCCCATGCCAAGAGTTCAGCCAAGCGCCGGTCTAACATTCGAGCACGTAGCAAGAAGTAGGAGAAACAATGGCTATACTTACGAGTTCAAGGGTAGGCACTACAATGTCAGACCTAGAGATCCGAGCAAGAAAGGGTGACCCCTATGCTCAGGATGAGATTGAACGGCAGGCATTCACTGCTGCCAGTATCACAAAGAAGATCCAGAAGGAAGGACTTACCAGACTGCAAGCACAAGCTGAGGTCAGACGTAAGTAAGGTGCGGGGCTTAGGCCCTGCTTCTTTCTCTTTTAACATATTCTTAAGGTGTAATTATTATGAAAGCATTAGAGATACCAGCACGTTTTACTGGAACAGTTCATGTTGCTATCTGGAGTAACCCCAACTCCTTTCTGTACGGTGAGATCTTCTTATCAGACAGTAAGCCGGGCGGCAATGAAGTAATCAACCTAGGTAGTGTAGAGGTTGACATACCCTTGGAAGTTGATGGCTCTCTTGATAAGCAAGTTGATCAGCTACGTGAATCAAAGAGCAAGATCATCCGGGATGCTACAGACAAGGCTCAACAGATTGATGAGGCTATTGAAAGCCTGCTTGCTATTGAGTACAAAGAGAGAGATTGTAATGCCAATCACAACAGGTAGAAAAGCTATAAGATTTAACAAGCTACATGCTATGCAGTTCGCTATCCAACAGGATAAGTTCTATCAGCACAGACACCTGATCATCTCCTATACGGAGTCGATGCACCTACCCTGTACTCGTAAGGAACTCAGTGAGTACACCGCTGTCCCTATCAATGCAGTTAGCAAGGTAGTAGCTGGGCTGGTAGAGGAAGGTGCCTTGCTTGATGAGGGTAGAATGCAATGTCCTGTCACTGGCAGGGATAGCCGAGCTGTACAATATAACCCAAAATTCTCGGGGCCTTACTAAACCCGGACTATAGACACAAACAGGAGATAGCAATGCTTACACAAGAAGAGAAAGGACTGCACTGGCAGGCAATAGTATTCTATGCCATGTTACTTGATAAGGTAGGGTGTATTATAGCAGGCGGTGCAGCCAGAGATATTCTTATGGGCAATGCACCTAGAGACTACGACATCTGGCTGTTCGAGGACGTGTCAGAAAAGCAGGTCATGGATGCAGTACAAGAGGCTTACTCTGCTTATTACAAGCAGTACGGTGAGTGCAAGGTTAGCGTTACAGACGTATGCTCTGATGGGTATCCTTCTGACAACGGGGAAAGAGAAGTAACAGGAATAGATTTCTGTATCAAGGTAGACTTCAATGGTATCCTAATTGATATCATCAAGCTGGTAAGAGAGGAAGGAAAAGATATAGGTATCCATGATATCTTCAACAGCTTTGACTTCCCGTGTAACCAGTTCGCTCTATTGGCAGACAGCAGAGTAGTAGGCATCGGGCATCTAAACACCAAGCAGGTAGCACAACGAAAGCTCTGTACAAACAGGCTGGCTAAGCTACGCTCAAAGCTACCCGACTTTGAGTTCATCGACTTACACTAGGAGATGTTATGAACCATCCAAGTAAACCCAATAGCCCTTCAGGTGCCGGTCGCTTTCTGTACTCAGATACGGAGGCGGTAGGTCTCCTCCATGCACTGAGACATAATGACCCATCGAGTATGCACGTAATCGGTATTCAAGATCTTAAGACTGGTGAGTATTTCCAGTTCTTTGATCCGTATGAATCCCGTGATCCAGATAACAGAGATGTACTGGATGCTGAAGGAGAAGAAGACGGTTACTTGATTGATGGTGTAAGGATGCTGCTTGAGGCAGAGGGTATCTCCATGCATAACTACGCTGGATATGACGCCCTATCTCTTGACACTATATTCCCTGATGATTGGACTATGAACAACAGGGAGAAGCGAGGCAAGGATCGCAAGTGGTCTCAGTTCTTTCCGTACCGTGTGATGGATACTTACGTACTAAGCACATTGCTTAACCCTGACCGCAAGGTTCCTCATGCAGCGTATGCATTGGGCAAGGGTAACGTAGGGCCTCATAGTATCGAGGCTCATGGTATCCGCATAGGTAACTGGAAGCCTGACAATGATGACTGGTCTAAGCTGACTGACCACATGCTTGAGCGAGTCAAGGAAGACTGCTTCATTGGTGCTGACTTGTTCTGGTACTTGATGAAAGAAGAGTGGACTGATCACCTGCACCGTGGCCCTAACAGGGTTACCGGGTACGGTATCGAGACTGCTTACGGTATGGAGTTACAGGAAGCATTGATCATGGCACGGCAGGGACGCCGGGGTTTCCGCCTTGATATGCGACTAGCCTATAGTCGTTGGGTGGAACTGCACAAAGAGATAGAAGCCACAGAGCAGGGCTTCCGTCCACACATGCCACTTCGTATACGCAAGAAGGCTGCTAAGAAAGAGGACTTCAACAAGTGGCTGAAGGACTCAGCTAAGATGTACGACTGGTTGCCAGACAGAGATGCCGTTGAGTTACAAGCTAACCTAGAGTCAGTTGACTTCGATGTTACGCACATCAGCTACGCAGCGACCAACTGGAACCCTACCAACAAAGGTGGTGCCTATAGCAAAACATCTCAAAAATATATCAAGGAAGCTCGTGGAAATATCAATGACTACAAGGTGGAAGAGAGACCGATAGCTGGCCCATTCACACCTGTATTGTTTGAGGAGATCCCATTAGGTAACCGGGATTCAGTCAAGCAAGTTCTTTACTCACAAGGTTGGAGAGGTGTTAACTATAATGAAAAAGAGCAGGAGTACATTGATGAGTACGGCGAGCTGGAACTGCCTTGGGCTGGTAAGATCGACGAAGAATCACTCGAACGATGGGAGTCCTCTGGTACTGTACCGGAATGGGCTGCTGGTATCGCAAGGTGGTACGTCCTTTGTAGCCGAGCCAACCAGATCCTTAACTTCAAAGACGTAGCTTACTTTGATAAGACAGGAGTGTGGCCTAGGCAGGCTACTGGTAAGCACCAATGCCGTGGCCTCATGGCACGAGCTTGGTCTGATGAGTACCGCATCGAAGCGCAAGACTTCTACGCTAAGATGGGGAGCTGGCCAGTAGAGGATGAGTGGCGTGTGCCTGCTGTTGCAATCAGCATTGGGACTAACACATTCCGTATGCGACACAGGAACGTAGTGAACATACCGAGCCGAGGCTTGTATCCATTACGTGACCTGTTCATTGCATCGGATGGCTACATGATCCTAGGTTGTGATGCCTCTGGCCTTGAGCTTCGTATGCTTGCTCACTTTATGAATGACCCTGAGTACATCAAGCAGGTTCTTCATGGTGACATCCACACGTATAATCAAGAGATGGCTGGCCTCCCTACTCGGGATATGGCTAAGACATTTATCTATGCTTTCCTTTACGGATCAGGCATACCTAACCTAGCTGCTGTTACCGGGCTATCTGCTAAGGAGATGGAGAGAAGAGTACAAGAGTTCAAAGAGAAGTTGCCTGCTTTGTCTAACCTTATCTCTGCACTTGAGAGAGTGGGTAAGAAGTTCGGTCATGTACTGGCAGTCGATGGCAGATGGGGACGTATCCGGGCTAAGAGTGGTGAGCTATTGGTTCACACTATCTTGAACGTACTCCTCCAGATGACAGGCTCCTTGTGCATGAAGTGGGGACAAGTCTTTGCTGAAGATGAGATGATAGCTGAAGACGTTGCACTTGATGCAAGAGGCTGGCCTTTGTTCATTGCTAACGTACACGATGAGATCCAGATGGAAGTACCGATGGGTGAGGTGGAATACACAACCTATGAGGTTAACTCTGCTGATTGGAAAGTGGAAGAGAAGCGTGAGCACAGAGATAGTGAAGGCCGTATGTGGTCTGCACCTGCTGTACTTGATGGCAATCCTAAGAAGGATGACACCTTGTTAGTAGAGCGTAGGTATCACAGGGCTGGTGCTATCCTAGCAGAACAGATGACCAAGGCTGGTGAGTACCTAGGTATTCGTATCCCATTAGCGGGTGAATATAAAATCGGAATGAGCTGGGCAAAGACCCACTAGGAGACATCAATGACTCTATATGATATAACGGGAGGGCTGCTTCTAGTCCTTCTTAACTTGGCCCTTATCTGGACTCTAGGTTCATACATCTTTAAGGAGTAGGTTATGAGTATATGGTTCTACGTTCAGGCCACTGCCCTGATTTCAGTAACACTTTTCATTTGGGGTTTCATCATCGTAGCCTCTTTCCAAAATAGCAACTAAGGAGTAATAATGCAGGCAGTATACGAAGACCACATGGGAACAGACTTACGGGTAGTTAACGCTGCCCGTGTATCCTTCAGCAGCAAGAGCTGGTACATCAATGGTGAGTACCTACCGGACACAAAGAGTAAGCGTTACTCTGAATGGTGTCAGTACCGGGACAACCTTCTACATGCAAACCCTCATCTATGGGGAGGGCAGCACAACATAATCAGCATGGAAGACTACGGACTGATTAACTTCTTAGCTTCTCATGGTCACTGGACTCCGTTCGGTCACCCTCAGATTACCCTCGTGATGCAGGCCCCCGTGCCTATCAGGACTCAATGCTTCAAGCATAAGTCTGGACTGGTAGAAAATGAAGAGTCACGTAGGTACATCAAGAGCAGACCTAGCCTGTTCGTTCCAAAAGAGTTCCGTTGTGCGCCAGCTAATGCCAAGCAAGGCTCAGCAGGTGTGCATCCTGACTCAGAAACTTGGAAGAGTATCTACTGGCACACATGCAACCGAGCTATCCTGATGTACGAAGCTATGATAGAGGATGGTGTTGCACCAGAGCAGGCTAGATTCGTCTTGCCTCAGGGTGTAGAGGTATCATGGTACTGGACAGGATCACTGGCAGCATTCGCAAGAGTGTACAACCAACGCACAGACAGCCATGCACAAGGGGAGATCCAAGATCTTGCCCGTGAGATGGGTGCCCTAATTAAACCGCTGTTCCCCGTAAGCTGGGCAGCACTGACTGGAGATACACAATGATCAACCTTATTAGATTTTTCAGAAACCTAGCCCGCTTCATCGAAGACCGAGCTGAAGGCTGCAAGCAGCATGGATACAAGAAGCTTCAGCAGACTCAGGAAGCTAACCGTAAAGCTTTCGCTGTTCAGGTTAACCAATGTGCTGTTGACTGGGAACAGGAAGTTAAGCGGCATCGTGAGGCTCTTGAGCGCATAAGCTCTGAACGGGATCAGCTTGGTCTAACCTATGACACCAACCTTGAGAACACCGTAGTAAAACTAAAGCATCTTGACCTAGCTTGATAGCTGGTAAGTCCGGGTGTCAAAACCCGGACTATAGATGAGAGAATATTGATATTAAAGGAGAAATAAATGAGCTTCAATTATGGTGCTGATCCGGTAGTAACAGGCGGTTCAATTAAACAAGCAGCAGCGGGTCAACACGAAGCCCGTTTGTCTGGCATTATCCATCTCGGACAATACGAAGATACCTTCGGTGGTAAGAAGAAACCTGCTGCACCTTTTGTATGTGCACTCTTTGAACTGAAGTCAGGTGAAGAGGGTGGTGGTATCAATGACGATGGCACTCCTATCATGGTACACAAGTCTTTCGCTCTTAAGAAAGGCGACCGTGCTACACTCACAAAGTTTATGAAGGTGATGCTGACACCAGCAGAGTTCAAGCAATACGAGGCAGGTGTTTTGGAAGGTGGGTTCGAGGACTTCATAGGTCGTCCCTTGCTCATTGATATGGAAGGAAGCAAGAAGAAAGATGACAGT
>Ga0306867_1001642_pt1 | contig 9876 bp, 6 predicted proteins | sample AntRauTorckE6831_FD_190432 | JGI IMG/M metagenome (GOLD analysis project Ga0306867, IMG submission 190432) | Saline lake microbial communities from Rauer Islands, Antarctica - Metagenome Torckler E6 #831 (v2) (version 2) | ecosystem: Environmental > Aquatic > Non-marine Saline and Alkaline >... | reverse complement strand
AGGTAAGTAGCAAGCGTAAATGTTATTTTGTTTTCATTAGGTACACTCCGTCCCAATCGGCGCCGGGCGGATTTTTTTTCATCATAGGGCAGCGTGCCAAATAAACCAGCGAAGGGTTGGTGCGAATAAGTGTGCTCTTTTGAGAGGGTATATTTTTCTCAAGCTCGATTTTTTTTGAATTTTCAAAACAGGCAATAGCCTGCTCCCAATCTTTGTTTTTGTAGTAATCTATTCCCTTTTCAAAATGTTCCTTCCATTCAAAATTCTGCTCGTCAAGAGCATCTTCCAAGCCCATTATCTCATATACATCCACTGGCTGGGTTCGCCCCTTTACCACAATGCGATCCAAATAACGAAATACGCAGTGGGGGTGCCCTCTTTTTCGGCTTCCTCTTTGGTTTGGGCGGTCAAGCACCCGCTCTCCAATACATCCGCTGAATTATGCCCACAGCCGTAATAAAAATGAGAGTTACAAATTTTAATTATAAGTAAGGAAGGAAAAAAACGGGGAACTCTATAGCGCTAAAATAGTTATAGGTACAGATGCAAGATAGGTAATGTGGAGCTACGGGGATTCGAACCCCGGACCTCATGCATGCCATGCATGCGCTCTAGCCAGCTGAGCTATAGCCCCTTTTTTAAGGAATCTTAAAATAGAAGAATTTTGCCTCCGATGCGAACTAAATTTCCCTTTTTGTTAGATAACAAACTATCGTTATTTTGGGCATCGAATTCTCAACACCATATTTTATTCTATTTAATTTTATTCTTTTTATAAATTAATCTCAATTAACGGAGCAATGATGAAACGTACCCTTAACTTATTTCTCGTAATGATGATGATATTCGGCGTGGCCACGCTACAGTACGGATGTAGTTCTACCGATAAAGCCGTTCAAGAACAACCTGTTGATACAGACAACGATGGTTTAACCGACGATCAGGAAGCCGATATTGGAACGGACCCTAACGCGGCTGATACCGACAACGACGGACTCACCGATGGGGAAGAAGTCAATGAATACGGAACTGACCCGCTTGTCGCCGATTCTGACGATGACGGCCTTGATGACGGTGAAGAAATAAATTCTTACAATACCGATCCACTTGAAGCTGATACCGACGGCGACGGACTTAGCGACGGTGAAGAAGTCAATGAATATCGCACCGATCCCACCGCCACTGACTCGGACGGTGACGGGCTGAGCGATAGTGAAGAAGTGAATGAGTATAACACTGATCCTAACAATAATGATTCTGACGGCGACGGGGTCTCCGACGGAGATGAAGTGGAAGACGGAACAGATCCAAATGACTCGAATGATCCTGCGCAACTTGAAGATGGCGATCTGGAAACCGTTAATTTTGCGTATGATAAATCAAATCTCGACGCTCAGGCCGCACGCATTCTTACCGACAACATGCGCATGCTGATGGATTCGCCCAAGTTTAGTGTTCGCATTGATGCATACACCGATCACGTGGGTGGCGATCAGTACAACCTGCGCTTGAGTCAGCGTCGCGCATCATCCGTTACTGATTTTTACATTAACAATGGTGTTTCAGCAGATCGTGTTGAATCGCGCGGACTCGGCAAAGCGCCCGTTCCCTGCATGGATCAAACCAACGACAGAGGATGCCGTGAAAATCGACGCGCCGAATCACACCCCGTAAGCAATGGCGGTATGATGGAAGACGATTCAATGGATAACTAACACTCAGCTTCACTATTGAAATTTAAAGGCGAGCCCGCCATCGGGTTCGCCTTTTTTATTGGTTGAATAATAAAATGTAGATCGATTTGTTTAATCGATCGGAAAGCCTATAGTGAAACAAATACTTTAAAATTATTCCGAGCTTTTTTAAAAAAGCTACAAAATATGCAAGAGCGATTAGGCAAATCGCTCTACATCATGTCATAACACTCGAAAAAGGCTATTTAAGAGGGACTTCAAAGTCTCCCATTAACATAATGTTGTTAGGTCCAATGGACGCTGACAGGTTATTTACTCATTCCGGGGAGCAGCTAAAAGAGACGATTTAAAGGCTATCATCACCTAAACCGGGTAATACCAACGCCAATAAGAAAAGCCGGTTCATCAAGGCGGGCGGTAAAATCAACCCGCAGAATATCGAGAATACCCGTTAATGAAACCCCGGTCTCAAGATGGGTTCCGTCGGTTGTATTCGGGGTATATCCTGCGCGATTAAAAATTTGTCGCCCGCGTTCATCAGAAACCCACGTCTTCGCCGCGCCGCCAAAAACAATGATACCCAGATCGCGCTGTACCAGCGGCCGCAGCCCCAAAAGCTCAAACGGTATCGTTCGGAAATTATGCTCAAAATTGAGGGCTGCAAATTGTTCGCCCTCATACGGACGAAAGCGCGTCCCCCGCAAGCCGCCAAACGGACTAAAAAGGCTTGGAGCCACATCTACAATGCCAAAACTTTGGAGCGGCAATGTTCCGCTGAATGTGCCGCCATCAAGGCTGATATTTAGCGTGTTGGGGAAAAAGCGGCGCTTAAAAAACGTATCAAAACTCCAGTCAATATGCCCGGTGTACGTGGTGAAGTTAAAATCACTGCCCAGGGATGCATCGGAATACGCAATATTAAAGGCGATCCTTTTGCGGCCAATCACCCCAAAATTATAACCCCCATCAATATTATATCCGGCCGTTAGTTTTAGCGCATTTAACCGCCCCTCATTTATCGCAGGGTTGATACGCGGGCTATTGTCGCGACCCAGAATATCGTAGGCGGTATTGGTTTGCAGGGAGGATTGATCGCTACTTTTGTACCTCACATTAAGCGAAAGCTCGGTCCGGTCATCGCGCACTCCGGCCGAAGCGGAAAACGTTTCCGTGCGCAAATAGTCGAAATAATTTTCATAACCCAGCACATTGCTCACCGAGGTCAAAAGCGGGGTGATGATCTGTGAATCATACCGCGGGGCGGTTTTGTGGTTGTAAGACAAGCCAAGCAATGGCTGAAATCTTTTTTTATCACCCCGGAATTTTAGCCCACCGCCGTAACTCCATTTTTTGTTGGCCGTGCTGTAGCCTCCATTTACGGAAAGCTGAATATTCTCCAGTGGCTCAGCAGCATATTTTAGTCCTCCAAATAATCCATCCACACGATTGTAGCGAACACGCGGGCTAATTTCGCCGGGAAGCGACGTTCCGCCTACGCTGGTGGTGCTGTCGGTCTCGCTATCGGAATCATCATCAACGAAACGGGCAAAAAAACCGGTGGGCTGAAATTGATCTTCCAGGGTTTCGGTGCTGTCGAGCGTGGCGTAGGCCTGCTGCTCTTCTGTAGAGAGGGGGACGCGCTGAACCGCTCGCGTGTTGATGGAATCTTGGCCGATGGATGTAGAATCAACCGCAAAAAGTTCGTCCTTATTATAGAGCGAATCCGGCAGCGGAATGTTTACCTCGTAGTCGGTCAGCTTGGCCATCTGTTTAAATTGCAGCGGCGGGAACCGGAGGCCAATCACCCCAATTTTTACCGTACCCTCGATACGTACGTCCACCGGCAGCCAAAAATCTCCGCCGTAATTACTGTACTGCTGGCTGTAGGAAAGATCAAACTCTTGCACCGGCGGGGGGAACCGCACGACATCATTGGGTTTAAGTTTTACTTCCAGGAGAGCAAACTCTTCATCCAGCACAAACACTTCGCCCATAAACAATGGTTGTAGGTTACGCTCGGGAATCACCTCAATGCGATAGACCGCGCGGCCGTCCATGGTGAGCTGTTCCATCACCTCAAAATCATAATAATCCAACGCATCAGGGTGGGTGACGCCCACCATATTAAAGCCGGCAATGCGGACATTGTCATCATAAAAGTTGGGCAGATAGCTGACGCCAGCAAAGTTTTGGTCGGCCTCAATATTAGCCGTTTGGTCGCGCCATTGCAGCACCTCGCGCGGGCCTTTTTGGTCGTCCCAGAATACTGTAGAAACCGACTCGGTGATGGAAACAATAGACGTATCATTCGACAAATTTTGCCGGCTATAGGCTTCGGCCTTATAGGTTTTCAGGCTATCGCGCCACTGCTTTTTGCGTTCAATCACTTTCTCCATAATGGTCAGCCCGGGGTCGCGGTCGGTTACTACCAGCTCTTCCAATTCGGTGACGGACTCCTGCAGTTCAAAATCCTGGCGTCGCGCGGCCTTCGCTTCTATCACCCGCTCTTCAGACTGATAACCAATAAACCGCACCGATATGGTGCCCGGCAGCAGCGAGTCGGGTATAGATAAGGAGTACGTGCCGTTGGCATTGGTGATGGTGCCGCGGTAGGTACCCGCGATAACAATATTGGCAGCCGGCAGCGTAACATCCGTCTCTGCATCGCTAACCGTACCTTCTATTACTTTTTGGCCCAGCACACTACCGGTAACCGTTAGAAACACCACGAGTGACAGAAATATTTTTTGCATCATAGGTGAACTATTTTAGATGATTTTCAGATCTTTGCTACCAAAAAAATTAAATGACTTTCAGAAAGCTATATACTTTATCTTATAGCGAAAATAACATCTTGATGTTACAAGGGTAGGATAAAAAATTTAGAATTACATTTGCCATTATTCCTGATTTTTAATTCCTTAACGCGCTATGCGTATTATCCGGGCAGATGCCACTGCTTGCTGCATCCTGCCAACTGAAATGCTTTTCCAAAATTGGGTGAATATTTGTATTCTTGATGTGCTTTTGATTTAAGTAATTACCTTCAAGCCCCCATAGTTCAATTGGATAGAACGGAGGCCTCCTAAGCTTCAGATCCTGGTTCGATTCCGGGTGGGGGTACTTAAATATGCTATAATATTTGAGTTTTAAATCCTAATACCGCTGATACACATGATCAAACACTTCATTGCAGGTCTGGGCAAAGAGCTGGCGATCGTACTGGTCGGGCAGAATGGTATCCAGCTCGGTCTCGATAGTTACTTTCACATCGGCAATGAGTCGCTGTTGTTTCTTCCAGTCGGTTACCGTTTTGGCTTGCTTCAGCTTCTCTAACAATTCGGTTATACCGTCTTTTATTTTATTCCGTTCCTTTTTAGTGAGCTCAATTTTCTCGTGTTGGATAACAATATCAAAGACGGCCAGCTGTTCTTCGGTAAGGTTTTCCCGGGCATGGCGCTCTTCTTCTTTATCCAGCTCTTTCACAAAATCGAACAGTTCTTTCAACTCTACTTCAACCGCAATGCTGTAGTTATTATACTTCTCTATCATCTCCTCAAACCGCTCCTTAAAATCCATGCGCGTGCGGTTCTGCTCTACCATTTGCTGTACCTGTTGCTCAATGATGCTCTTCATCTTTTGCAGCTCTACGCGCTTGTGTTTCTTTTTTGCAAAGCGTTCTTTTAATTTTTCAAAATCAACCTGCCCAATATCAATGATCTCTCCCTCCCCATCAATGCGGTAGGGTGAGCTGGCGATAGATTCATCCAGTTTTTTATTAATCTTTTTTTTGATGTAGGATATATCATCGGTGGGCTGTGGCCCGATAATTTTAATGCGATCTTTGATAGCTTTAAGCGCGGAGCGAACGGGCAGAAATTCCCCGGCCGCCGGGTCGGGCAGGATAGCCTTGTACAGCCGGTCAACCACATTGGCATGGGTAATGAACTGTTTCTTTTTCTGCTCGTTAATGATGACCTCCTCTACCGCATCATCCACCGAATCGCCCAACTCTTCATACTCTACAATAGCACGGGCAAATTCTTTCTGATACTTTGATGCCTCAAAACCTTCTGACTTAATGATCTTATCTAAATCTACCCCTTGTTGCTCGCAGAATTTTTTGGCTTCCGCTATGGCTTCCCTTAGTTGGTCCACTAACTCCGATTTATCCTTGACCGGATTCGTTGCCTCGGGGTCATCCTCTTCGTGGCCGGTGGCATAGACGGCCAGTGCTTTCTGCAGGTTACGGAATACACCTACATAATCGACGATCAGGCCGTTGTTCTTACCCTCAAACACGCGATTAGCCCGGGCAATAGTTTGCATCAGCGTATGGTTTTTCGTCGGCTTGTCGAGGTATAACGTAGAAAGGCTGGGCGCATCAAAGCCGGTAATCCACATGGCACAGACAAAGACAAGGCGCAGCGGATCTTCGGCATCTTTGAACTTCTCATCCAGCGGCTCGCTTTCTATGCGTTTGCGGTGGGGACGAATATCCAGGCCTTCACCTTCAAAGTCCTTAATTTCGTTTTGTGATTTAGATATCACCACAGCCATATCCGTTTCTTTGATGAAATGCAGCCGCTCTAAAAGTTGATTTTCTTTGGAGCCGGTAGCTGACTGCAGTTCTTTTTTGACCCGCGACCGTTCTTTTCCCCATTCCTGCTGCACCAGATCGTACATCTTTACGGTGGTAAAGCGGTCAATGCAAATCATCATTCCTTTGCCTAAAAAGCCCCGGTCCAAAAAATGCTGCACTAAATCTTCAGCAATCTTCTCCAGACGATCTTCACGCGTAATCAGGTGATATTCCTGCCGGAACTCTCGCTCCAGTTTCTCTTCTTGGGCGTCGTTGAGCATAGCTTCATCCAGCAGTTCTTCCAACTCTTCGTTTAGGTGTTCATTCGTCAGCTGCAACTCGGGGATGCGGTTCTCATAATAGAGCGGAACCGTGGCCCCGTCTTCAATACTCTGCTTGAAATCATACACGCTCACATAATCCCCGAAAACTTCGCGTGTTTTCTGGTCATGCCCTTTGATGAGCGGCGTGCCGGTAAAGCCCAAGAACGCAGCATTAGGCAAGGCTTTACGCATGTTCATGGCCAAGGTATCGTATTGGGTGCGGTGCGCCTCGTCGGTGATGACGATAATGTCATCGTCGGTGCTAAGCACCGGGAATTCCTCGTTATCCCGGCTGTGGAATTTATGGATGAGCGTAAACACGTAGCGGTGATTTTCGCTAAGCAGTTGCTTGAGCTGTTCCTTGCTGTCGGCCCGTACTTCCTGCTCCGGTTCGGTTACAGCCCCAACCGAAGCAAAGTTTTGGTAGATCTGATCGTCGAGGTCCAGCCGGTCGGTGATGATCACAAATTTCCAGTCCCCTGCCAAAGCCCGCATGATCTTGCGTGTCAAAAATACCATGGAGTAGCTTTTACCGCTGCCCTGGGTGTGCCAGAATACGCCCAGCTTACCCTTATTCTCTTCAATGGACCTCACCGCATCAATGGCATTATTAACCCCTAAATATTGATGATTCCGGGCCAGCAGTTTCTTCGGATCAGCTTTGACGTTATCATACAGAATAAAGTGCTCCATTAAATCGGAGAGCCGTTGCATCTGGCAAATACCGCGAATAGCGGTCTGCAACGATACCAGTCCCGGTTCTTCTTCATCGCTGATCTTCTTCCACTCCCCGTAAAATTCCCACGGCGAAGTAACCGTCCCCACTTTGGTATCGGCGCCATTGGAGAGGATAATTACTTGGTTATACCAAAAGAGCTGCGGGATGGTATCTTTATAATCGCTGAGGTTATACTGAAAGGCATCCTTCACGCTGCGGCCGGTTTTTTTAAGTTCAAACAGAATCACCGGCAAGCCGTTGATAAAGGCCACTAAATCGGGACGCTTATTGCCGTATTCGCCGCTTACCCACAGCTGGGAAACCAGCAGGTGATCGTTCTTCTCGGGCTGCTGCCAGTCGATAACCTGCACGGTCTTGCGAATGATGGAGCCTTCCTCGTTGCGGTATTCCAGCTTCACGCCGTCCCGCATCAGCTCGTAAATTTCTTTGTTGGCGCGGACTTCGTGCATAGACGAGCGGTCGCGGGAAAGCTGGCGGATTGCTTCTTTTATCTGCTCCTGCGGTATATCGGGATTGAATTCCTGTAGCTTTTTCCGAAGCCGGGGTTTAAGCACCACCTCGTCTCTGGTGATACGGCCCAAGGTGCCTCCCGCTTCTTCCGAAGCGAGCACTTCGTCGTAAGCATTTATGGTTTCCCATCCCAGCTCCTCAAAAAGGGCAATGGCCGGCTGCTCTACTTGATTGTCTTCGGAGTATTTGCTCATGATGAATATTCAAATCTAAACAGACAAGTCAGTAATTCCCTTTTTCCATAACTCTCTAAAATCAGCCCCACTCATCGGCTCGTAATCTTCAGGCCACTTACCTTGTAATTGAACTAAAACCCGTTCTTGAGAGGGCGCTGGTGCCGGATTTACTTTTACTACTTTTGCTTTAATATTCATTGGATCTTGAGAAATACTCTCAAGAATATCTTGTACTAAATAGCGGGGTGTCCAACCTACCATGCAGTAATCATCAGCAAAGAGTTGTACAGCCAATCCTGTGGCAGGATTATTTAATTCGATAGAAACTCCCAAATTTTGATTAGGCTCTAAGTTCTGAACCCTGTTTTTTGAAAATTCATTAACATAGCGCCAACCTCTAAGAAAAAACCTCGTACTAAACTCACCTCGATTATTTTTAAAAATCTTGGGAAAAACCTCTAAGTTATCAGTTCGTCTGGTTCCTCCGGATACTTCAAGAATAGAAAGCGGATCTGAGTTTGATTGATCCAGATCCAGCTGATTTAAATGGTTTAAAAATTCATCCCTTCCTTTACTCATCACTCTATTTTTAAACAAGGGAAACAAGTCTGAAGAAATATATCTTTTTTTAAAATCAGGAAATGCATCTAATGGCTGAAAACCTGCTTCCTGGTATGCTCGTTCTGCTCCTTTAACATATCCAAATTTAAAAACAGGTTCTTTTAAATCGGCATCCAATCGGCCGATGGGAAACCATCTCCTTGTTTTACCCTTATCTTGCCATGCTAAAAAAAGGCTTTTCATGCTGTCAGATCTTTTAATTTTTCTTGGTTGATTTCTAACATTCTCAATGCAAATGTTCTTTCAGTATTACTGATAAAAGCTTCGGGAATTTTTTGTAGTATCTCTTCTAATTCGTGTAAATCAATAAGCTGGACTTTGTCCAACCATGGCTTAAAGATATCAGGATGCCGTTCATAAGCAAATTTAACCAGTGCAAACGGGTTTAATCCTTTATCATCTTCTGCATTCGCAAAAATAGCTCCTTTGCCTCTGTTAATATACCATTCTACGCGGTTTTCTTTTAATAGTAATTCCCGCTTCTCATCCAACAGCTCGCGTCCCAGCGAAGAGGCATGGTCAAAGGTGGGTGCTAACACGTGGTGTGTCTGTTTCTGTTTGTCGGTCCACTTTAAAAAAGCCCAATTTTCATGATGCCGATCGGTATTACCAATAAGTCCATCCAATGTAATATAACCGGCAAAATTTTTCAGTGCTCGTTGTAATTCTGATTCACTACCAGTTGCTACAATTGCCTTTCTTATATTGGCGTATGTGTGACTACTTTGACCATACTTCTTATCCTTTTCGTACCCCAGAACCCGACCCGCTAATATTTCATTTCCATGGATAAGTTCCGGTCTTTTTTCTTTATTGATGAAGGATTTTGAACAAGAGCCTTTTTTATTCTTAAATTCCGCCAGTTCCACTTGCGCATGTTCTATTTCAAGAAGACGTGCTATTTGTTCGGCGACTTTCTCAGCCCAATGTTCTCCTGTATTTTTACGCGGAATTTTGAATAACCAATCCTATTCTTCTTCTACCTGACCAATACTTATCCAGAACTTAGATTTGCTCCCTAGTTGTTCCGTTTCCAGGACTTCGTCATCAGAAATGTTCAGTACATCGTATGTATCCAATTGATTCATGTGTAGTTTTAAACTAAACGTTACGCAATCGGCAACTTGGAAACCCTCCCGGCTGCTCTACCTGGATGTCTTCGGAGTATTTGCTCATTGAATATCTATTTGCTTTAAATCTGAAATCGTTGGGACGTACCATGGTACGTCCG
>Ga0306867_1001639_pt1 | contig 9880 bp, 7 predicted proteins | sample AntRauTorckE6831_FD_190432 | JGI IMG/M metagenome (GOLD analysis project Ga0306867, IMG submission 190432) | Saline lake microbial communities from Rauer Islands, Antarctica - Metagenome Torckler E6 #831 (v2) (version 2) | ecosystem: Environmental > Aquatic > Non-marine Saline and Alkaline >... | reverse complement strand
CGTGCGCGCCAAGTCCGAGGGCTGTCCCTTCGCGATCTCGCTGATCAACGATCCCACCATGGTGTCGCTGCTCGATCCGCTGAACATCGACGCCTTCATCAATCCGCGCGCCACCACCGTCAGCTCGATCCTGCGCCATATCCGGCGCGGCAAGGTGCGGGCCGTCTATTCGATCGGCGATGCCGAGGCCGAGGTGATCGAGGCCGAGGTGCTGTCGACCTCGCCGCTGGCCGGGGCGGCGGTGCGCGATATCGACTTTCCCGAAGGCGTTCTGCTTGGCGGGGTCAAGACGGGCGACAGGATCCGCAAGCCGAGCGGCAGCCTGCGAATCGAGGCCGGAGACGTGGTGGTGATCTTCGCGCTGGCGGCCGACGTGGCCGCGGTCGAGAAGATGCTGCAGGTCTCGATCGACTATTTCTGATCCGATGGTCGCGCGGCTTCTGAACTTTCCCCTGATCCTGATCCTCGCCGGTTTCGCGGCGCTGATGATGGTCCTGCCGGCCATCGACGCGGTGATGCGCGGCGACGCCGACGTGGCGCGCGCCTTTTTCTATTCCGGCCTGCTGGGTCTGGCGCTGTTCGTGTCGGTCGGGCTGGCCCTGTCGGGGCGCGGCTCGGCGCGCCGCATGAGCGACACGCAGAACCTCGCAGCACTTTTGATGGCCTATATCCTGCTGCCGGTCTACCTTGCGCTGCCGTTCTACGAAGGGGTGCAGACGACCACCTATCTCAATGCCTATGTCGAGATGGTGTCGAGCTTCACCACGACGGGTGCCACGTTTTTCGGCGCGCCCGGGCGGCTTGGCGACAGCCTGCATCTGTGGCGCGCGCTGGTCGGCTGGGCCGGCGGGTTGCTGATCTGGATATCCGCCTCGGCGGTGCTGGCCCCGATGAGCCTTGGCGGATTCGAGGTCACCGTGCGCGCCGAACCGGGGCAGGACGACGCCCGTCTCGGCCGGTTCGAGCGGGCCAGCCCGGTGCGCCGTCTGGGCCAGGTGACGCGGACGCTGGTGCCGGTCTATGCCGGGCTGACGCTGGTGCTGTGGATCCTGCTGATGGCGGGGGGCGAGCGCGCCTTCACGGCCGCGGTGCACGCGATGTCGACGCTGGCGACCAGCGGCATCTCGTCCGTCGGCGGCGTGCAGAACGGCGCGGCGGGCATTTTTGGCGAGGTGGCGATCTTCGTCTTTCTGATCTTCGCGCTGTCGCGGCTGACATTTTCCTCGGACACCGTGTCGACGGTGCCGCAGGGCGTGTGGCGCGACCCCGAGTTCCGGCTTGGCATGACGATTGTCTGCGGCGTCCCGCTATTGCTGTTTCTGCGGCATTGGATCGGTGCGCTGGAGGTGTCGGGGCCGAACGACATCGCACAGGCCCTGCGGGCCTTCTGGGGGGCAGCGTTCACCGTGCTGTCATTCCTGTCGACCGCCGGGTTCGAAAGCGCCGACTGGCAGACGGCGCGCGACTGGTCGGGGCTGCGCACACCGGGGCTGATCCTGATGGGGCTGGCGATGGTCGGCGGCGGCGTCGCCACCACGGCCGGCGGGGTCAAGCTGCTGCGGGTCTATGCGCTTTATCTGCACGGGCAGCGCGAGGTCGAGCGGCTGATCCATCCCTCGTCGGTGGGGCGTGCCTCGGGTTCGGGGCGGCGCATCCGGCGGCAGGGCGCCTATATCGCGTGGATCTTCTTCATGCTGTTCGCGATGACACTGACCGCGTTGACCGCCGCGCTTGCGCTTTTCGGACAGGGGTTCGAGCAGGCGCTGATCCTCGCGCTGTCGGGGCTGTCGACCACCGGCCCGCTTATCCACACGGCGGCCGAGGATCCGATCCGGCTTGTGCAGCTGGGGATCGGGGCCAAGCTTGTCTATGCTGCGGCGATGGTGCTGGGCCGGCTCGAGACGCTGGCCCTCATCGCGCTCTTCAATCCGGCGGTCTGGCGCGACTGAGACCGGGCGCTCCGGGCCATCGCGCGATTTTTGGCTGGAAACTCGGGCCTTGACAGGACATACTCAGGCCCCGAGGTGATGGTAAAGACACCCCACGCATGCGGCATGCGCAAGAAACAAGGCAGGGTAGTGAATGGCTTCTGACAGAACGAATTTGCAGGACGCGTTTCTCAATCAGGTGCGCAAGACCAAGATCCCGGTCACCGTCTTCCTGATCAACGGGGTGAAGTTGCAGGGCGTGATCACCTGGTTCGACAATTTCTGCATCCTGCTGCGGCGCGACGGGCAGTCGCAACTGGTCTACAAGCATGCCGTGTCGACGATCATGCCGTCGCAACCGGTCAACCTTTACGACGGCGACGAGGCGACTTGAGGGAAACCGCAGGCAAGACCACGCGCGCCTGGGTCGTTCATCCCGATATCGTCACCGACGGCCGCGGCCGCGATCCCGAGCTTGCCCTGCAAGAGGCGGTGGCGCTCGCGCTCGCGCTGCCGGATCTCGAGGTTGTCGGCAAGCAGATCGTGCGCCTGCGCAAGCCCGATGCGGGACGGCTTTTCGGCAAGGGCAAGCGCGAGGAGCTGAAAGCGGCGATCGACGCGGCCGAGGCCGATCTGGTTCTGGTCGACGGCCCGCTCAGCCCCGTGCAGCAGCGCAATCTCGAACGGGCCTGGGACATCAAGGTGCTGGATCGCACCGGGCTGATCCTCGAGATCTTCAGCGACCGCGCCGCCACCCGCGAGGGCGTGCTGCAGGTCGAGATGGCCGCACTTTCGTATCAGCGCACGCGGCTGGTGCGCGCCTGGACCCATCTGGAGCGGCAGCGCGGCGGACTGGGTTTCGTCGGTGGCCCCGGCGAGACGCAGATCGAGGCCGACCGCCGCGCCATCGACGAACAGCTCGTGCGCCTGCGCCGCCAGTTGCAGAAGGTGGTCAAGACCCGCACCCTGCACCGCGCCGCACGCGCCAAGGTGCCGTTCCCCATCGTGGCCCTCGTGGGCTATACCAATGCCGGAAAATCTACCCTGTTCAACCATCTCACCGGTGCCGATGTGATGGTCGAGGACATGCTGTTCGCCACGCTCGACCCGACGATGCGGCGCGTGGCGCTCCCGCATGGCGGGCCCGAGGTGATCCTGTCGGACACGGTGGGCTTCATCAGCGACCTGCCCACCGAACTGGTCGCGGCGTTCCGCGCGACGCTGGAAGAGGTGCTCGAGGCCGATCTCATCTGCCATGTGCGCGACATCTCGCATCCCGAGACCGAGGCGCAGGCGCGCGACGTGGCGACGATCCTCGAAAATCTCGGGGTGAAGGACACGACCCCGCAGATCGAGGTCTGGAACAAGATCGACCGGCTGGACGAAGAGGCCCGCCGCGCCGCGCTGACCCAGGCCGCGCGGCTGGAGGAGGTGCAGGCGGTGTCGGCGGTCACGGGGCAGGGGGTCGAGACGCTGGTGAGCGCCATCTCGCAGGCGCTGTCGGCGCTGCGCCACGTCAGCACGCTGCATCTTGGGTTCGACGAGGGCCGCAAGCGCGCCTGGCTCTACGAGAAGGATCTGGTCGAGGACGAGCGCCAGACCGAGGACGGCTTCGTGATGACCGTGCAATGGTCGGCGCGGCAGGAAGAGCAGTTCAGGGACGTGTGAAAAACCTGCCCGTCCATGACCGGGCGGCGAGCATCAGGCGCACCAAGAAAATTTCGAATTTTCTTGAACGGAATTTTTTTCAAAATTCCGCTGCCCGAGATCGTCGCGCCACGTCCCTCACTGCCCCCGCCAGATCCAGCCACCGCCCAGCACGCGGCTGCCATCCGTCTGGTAGAACACGCAGGCCTGACCCGGCGAGACGCCTTCCTCGGGGGTCAGCAATTCCACCTCGGCCTCGGTCGCGGACAGGGGCCGCAGCACCGCCTCGCGCGGCGGACGGGTAGAGCGGACCTTGACCGACACCTCCCACGCGTCTTGCGACGTCAGCGGCGCATCGCCCAGCCAGTTGATCTCGCGCAGCGGCACGCGGCGCGTGGCCAGCATGTCCTTGGGGCCGACGATCACGCGGCGCGCCTCGACGTCGAGCCGCACCACGTAAAGCGGCGTCTCCAGCCCGCCGATCCCAAGACCGCGCCTTTGGCCGATGGTGTAGTGGATCACCCCGTCATGGTGGCCCAGAACGCGCCCGTCGGCATGCACGATCTCGCCCGGCTCCGCCGCGCCGGGGCGCAGTTTCTCGATCACGCTGGCATAATTGCCGTCCGGCACGAAGCAGATATCCTGACTGTCGGGCTTGTCGGCCACTTGCAGCCCGTATTTCGCCGCCAGCTCGCGCGTCGCCTGTTTCGAGGGCAGGTGCCCCAGCGGAAACCGCAGATAGTCGAGCTGCTCGGCCGTGGTGGAAAACAGGAAATAGGACTGGTCGCGCACCGCATCGGCGGCGCTGTGCAACTCCGGTCCGTGCGCGCCCTCGATCCGCTGGATGTAATGCCCGGTGGCCATGCAGTCGGCCTCGAGATCGCGGGCGGTCTCCAGAAGATCCTTGAATTTCACCCGCTCGTTGCAGCGGATACAAGGAACCGGCGTCGCGCCCGCAAGGTAACTGTCGGCGAACTCGTCGATGACCGCGTCGCGAAAGATGTTTTCGTAATCCAGCACGTAATGCGGAAAGCCGAGATCCTCGGCGACGCGGCGGGCATCGTGGATGTCCACACCGGCACAGCACGCCCCCTTCTTGGCCAGCGCCGCCCCGTGATCATAAAGCTGCAGCGTGACGCCCACCACGTCATAGCCTTCCGAGGCGAGATGCGCGGCCACCACGGAGCTGTCGACACCGCCCGACATCGCCACCACCACCCGCGTGTCGCAGGGCGCCTTGGCAAAGCCGAGGGAATTGCGGGATGTATCGCCATCGAGTGCCATCTTGGTCTCCATTGCAGAGCAATCTAGGAAAATCCTAAGCATTCTCCAGTTTATGTTTCACCCGTCGTTAAGCCTGATCCGCGCAAAGTAGGGGCAGTCGGGAGAAGGGTGAAAACGATGTATCTGAAGAAAGTCGGTGGGCCAAGGGCCGTCACGTTGCCGGATGGCACGGTTTTCAGCCGGGCGGATCTGCCGCCGCCGGATACCAGCCGGTGGGTGGCGTCGCGCAAACTCGCCGTGGTGCGTGGAGTCGCCTATGGGTTGATAACTCGGTCCGAGGCGATGAACATCTATGGGTTGAGTGAAGAGGAATTCGACTCTTGGGTGCGCGGGGTCGAAAAACACGGTACAGACGCGCTAAAAGTGACACTGCTTAAAACTTATAGACAACCATAGGGCGATCCGGTAACTATTTTTGATAAAGGTAACCTCGGGTTAACCATTGCTGTTCAGACTTGGGATCAGGACTTAACGAGGATTGGAGAAGCCTTATGCGTGTATTGCTGGTCGAGGATGACGCCACGACGTCGAAAAGTATCGAGTTGATGCTGTCGCATGCGAACCTGAATGTCTATACCACCGATCTGGGCGAGGAAGGCGTCGATCTTGCCAGGCTTTACGATTACGACCTCATCCTTCTGGATCTGGGTCTGCCCGACATGCACGGTCACGAAGTGCTGCGCCAGCTTCGGATGTCACGCATCGCGACGCCGATCCTCATCCTGTCGGGCAGCGACGACACCGAAAGCAAGCTCAAGGGTTTCGGCTTCGGGGCCGACGATTACCTGACCAAGCCGTTTCACCGCGAGGAACTGGTGGCACGCATCCATGCGATCATCCGGCGGTCCAAGGGGCATTCGCAGTCGATCATCCGCACCGGCAAGATAAATGTCAATCTCGACGCCAAGACCGTCGATGTGGCGGGGCAGTCGGTGCATCTGACCGGCAAGGAATACCAGATGCTGGAACTTCTGTCCCTGCGCAAAGGCACCACCCTGACCAAGGAGATGTTCCTCAACCATCTCTATGGCGGCATGGACGAGCCGGAGCTGAAGATCATCGACGTCTTCATATGCAAGCTGCGCAAGAAGCTCAGCGAGGCGACCGATGGCGAAACCTATATCGAGACGGTCTGGGGCCGGGGCTATGTGCTGCGCGATCCAGAAACCGACGAGATGCCGGGCGCCTCCCTCGCGGTCGGCGCCTGACCCGGCGGCGCCGCATCTGGACGTCTGCCGCGGCTGGCCCTATCACATCGGACAGGTAACGGGGCGTGCGCGGAACGCGGTGCGCCCCGCCTGACAGGGCGATGAGGGGCCGATGACCGACACAATCGAGGTGGCGCGCCTGACGCGGGCCGACGCGCGGGCGGAGCTGGAGCGCCTGGCCGCCGTGCTGGCAGAGGCCGACACGGACTATCATACCAAAGACGCGCCGGTGATGTCCGATGCCGAGTATGACGCGCTCAAGGCGCGCAACGCGGCGATCGAGGCGCGCTTTCCCGACCTCAAGCGCGCTGACAGCGCGTCTGACCGGGTCGGGGCCGCCCCGGCAGAGGCATTTGCCAAGGTGCGGCACAGCGTACGCATGCTGAGCCTCGGCAACGCCTTCGAGGCCGCGGAGATCGACGAGTTCGACACCCGCATCCGCCGCTATCTCGGGCTTGGCGATGACGCGGGCCTTGCCTATACGAGCGAACCCAAGATCGACGGGCTGGGCCTGAGCCTGCGATACGAGAACGGTCGGCTGATCCGGGCCGCAACGCGGGGTGATGGCGAGACCGGCGAGAACGTCACCGCGAATGCGCGCACCATCGACGATATCCCGACCGCCCTGAAGGACGCCCCCGAGGTGCTTGAGGTCCGCGGCGAGGTCTATATGAGCCATGCCGATTTCGACGCGCTCAACGCCCGGCAGCGGGAGCGGTCCGACAAGATCTTCGCCAATCCGCGCAATGCCGCCGCGGGTTCGTTGCGGCAACTGGATGCGGGCATCACCGCCGCACGACCACTCCGGTTCTTCGCCTATGGCTGGGGAGAGCTGTCGGCACCGCTGGCCGACACGCAAATGGCCGCGATGGAGCGGCTGGCGGCGCTCGGGTTCACCATCAACCCGCTGACCACGCTTTGTGACGGCCCGGCGGAAATGCGCGCGCAATATGCCCGGATCGAGCAGGCGCGCGCCACTTTGGGCTATGACATCGACGGCGTGGTCTACAAGGTCAACGATCTCGGCCTGCAGGCGCGGCTCGGGTTCCGCGCGACCACGCCACGCTGGGCGATCGCGCATAAATTTCCCGCCGAACTGGCCTGGACGCGGCTCGAGGCGATCGACATCCAGGTCGGGCGCACCGGCGCGCTCAGCCCGGTGGCGCGGCTGACATCGGTTACGGTGGGCGGGGTCGTCGTCTCGAACGCGACGCTGCATAACGAGGATTACATCGCGGGTCGGACAGCCTCGGGCGAGGCGATTCGCCCCGATGAAACCGGCCATGGCAAGGACGTTCGCGTGGGCGACTGGGTGCAGGTCTACCGCGCCGGTGACGTGATCCCCAAGATCGCCGATCTCGACCTGTCGAAGCGTCCCGACGGGGCCGTGCCTTACAGGTTTCCGACAACCTGTCCCGAATGCGGCTCGGACGCCGTGCGCGAGCCGGGCGATGCCGCGCGCCGCTGCGTGGGTGGGCTGGTCTGTCCGGCGCAGGCGGTCGAACGGCTCAAGCATTTCGTCAGCCGATCCGCGTTCGACATCGAGGGGCTGGGTGCCAAGCAGGTGGAGCAGTTCTATCGCGACGGCTGGATCGCCGAACCGGCCGATATCTTCACGCTTCAGGACCGCTACGGCAGCGGCGGAAAGCAGTTGAAAAACCGCGAGGGCTGGGGCGAAAAAAGCGCGAAGAACCTCTTTGAAGCGATTGAGGAAAAACGAAAGATTCCCTTCGCGCGGCTCCTCTTCGCGCTCGGGATCCGGCATGTGGGCGAACAGGCGAGCAACCTGATCGCGCGCCATTACGGGACGTGGGACGCGCTCATCGCGGCGATGGACGACGCGGCCGGCTTTACCGGCCCGGAATGGGATCGGCTTCTGGGCATCGACGGGGTCGGCGAGGTTCTGGCACGCAGCCTCGTGGGGGCGTTCGCCGACGATAACGAGCGCGCCGGCATCGACCGTCTGGTGGCGCATCTCGACGTGAAAGACGCCGCAGCCCCCGACACATCAGGCAGCCCGGTGGCTGGCAAGACCGTGGTGTTCACCGGCAATCTGGAGCGGATGACCCGCGCCGAGGCCAAGGCCCGCGCCGAGGCGCTTGGCGCCAAGGTGTCGGGCAGCGTCAGTGCGCGCACCGATCTGCTGGTGGCCGGGCCGGGGGCCGGAAGCAAGGCGAAAAAGGCCGCCGATCTTGGCGTCGAGACGCTGGACGAAGAGGGCTGGCTGCGCCTCATCGGGCAGGCATGAGCACCCGGCCCGAAATCCTGTTCCCGCTTTTCGCGGGGCTCGACACGCTGGAGGGTGTCGGCAAGAAGACCGCGCAGGCGCTCGGCGCGCTCGACATCACCCGGCCGCGCGATCTGATCTTCACCCTGCCGCATACCGGCGTGGACCGCGCGCGGCGCGCCACGGTGCAGGGCGCGGAGGTGCCCGGCACCGTGACGGTCGAGGTGACCGTCGGCCCGCACCGCGCCAATACCCGCAAGGGCGGACCCTACCGTGTCATCGTGGAGGATGCCGCGACCAGCTTTCAGCTGGTGTTCTTTCATGCGCGCGGCGATTACCTGCAACGCATCCTGCCGACCGGCGCGCGGCGCGTGGTGTCGGGCAAGGTGGAGCTTTTCGACGGGATCGCGCAGATGGTGCATCCCGATCATGTCGTGCCGGTGGATGCCGCGCATGAGATCCCCGCGTTCGAGCCGGTCTATCCGCTGACCGCCGGCGTCACGCAGCGGGTGATGGCCAAGGCGGCACAGGCCGCGCTCGCGCGTGTTCCCGACCTGCCCGAATGGATCGACCCGGTGCAGAAGGCGCAGGCCGGCTGGCCGGGTTGGGCCGATGCGGTGCGCGCGGCACATGCGCCCAGGGCGGCGCAGGACCTGTCGCCCGCGACCCCTGCGCGCGAGCGGTTGGCCTATGACGAGCTGATGGCCCATCAGATGACGCTGGCGCTGGCGCGGGCCAAGCTGCGCCGCGCCAAGGGGCGGGCGACCGTCGGCACGGGGGCGTTGCAGGCGAAGGTGCTGGAGGCGCTGCCGTATCATCTGACCGGCGCGCAGACCCGCGCGATCGCCGAGATCGCCGGCGACATGGCCAGTCCGATGCGGATGAACCGGTTGCTTCAGGGCGATGTCGGCGCGGGCAAGACGCTGGTGGCGTTCAAGGCGCTGCTCATCGCCGTCGAGGCGGGCGGGCAGGGGGTGATGATGGCCCCCACCGAAATCCTCGCCCGCCAGCACCTGCAGGGGTTGCGCCCCTTGGCCGAATCCGCCGGCGTTGTGCTGGAGATCCTGACGGGGCGCGACAAAGGGGCCGAGCGGCGCGCCAAGCTTGCCGCCTTGCAGCGCGGCGATATCCAGATCCTCGTCGGCACGCATGCGGTGTTTCAGAAGGATGTGGAATTCGCCGATCTGCGCCTCGCCATCGTCGACGAGCAGCACCGTTTCGGTGTGCGCCAGCGGCTGGAACTGGGGCGCAAGGGCGCGCAGGCCGATGTTCTGGTGATGACCGCGACGCCGATCCCGCGCAGTCTGGCGCTGGCGCAATATGGCGACATGGATGTCTCGGTGCTGGACGAGAAACCACCGGGGCGCAAGCCGATCAAGACCGCGCTGGTGAACATGGGGCGCATCGATGAGGTCGTCGATCACCTGCGGCGCGCGATCGCCGAGGGGCGGCAAGCCTATTGGGTCTGCCCGCTGGTCGAGGAAAGCGAGGTCGTCGATCTGTCCAGCGCAGAGGAGCGCTATCAAAGGCTGCGCGCCGCGCTTGGCGAGGGTGTCGTCGGGTTGGTCCATGGCCAGATGCCGGTC
>Ga0306867_1001638_pt1 | contig 9880 bp, 14 predicted proteins | sample AntRauTorckE6831_FD_190432 | JGI IMG/M metagenome (GOLD analysis project Ga0306867, IMG submission 190432) | Saline lake microbial communities from Rauer Islands, Antarctica - Metagenome Torckler E6 #831 (v2) (version 2) | ecosystem: Environmental > Aquatic > Non-marine Saline and Alkaline >... | reverse complement strand
AGAAACTCGGAGACTTTCGGCAATTTCTGCTTCCAGCTCTGGCAATCTTGCGCTGGCTTGTGGCTTCTCTTTTTCTGCCTTGTCTTCCAGCTCTGTCAGCTTGTCAATTACAGGATCAATCGCATCCCGTGCCTTGCTCTTGCTATTCCAAGGTAGCTCTTGCAAGTTAACCTCAAGTGCAAAGAGCAATTCGATGCTAGAATCCAGTGACTCGCTATTGCTAGTCAAAAACTCTTGAGTGTTACGCAACTTAGTGATCAAAGAGTCAACAGTTCCAACCTTACTTCCGCCGGATCTTGCGGCCTTAGGAGTCGTACCCTTTTGAACTACCAGTACCAGCTCTTCACGGGCTTCAGAAATTGATTCGAGAACAATATTTGTCATGGTCATTACCTTCAAGTTAAGTGATTCGGAGCGTTGGCACTCCCTCTACTACCCACGTATGGTCTCATGGGCAGTAGGCAATGTCAACTAATCTTTTAACCTTTCTTCTACTGTTTTAACAAGGTTTTCTAGGTACTCAATTACAAGGGAGGTGGCGTCACCTCTAACGTCATTCACATCCCTGTCAGTGTAAGCAATGTAATTACCGAATTCCCTGTAAAATTCTAAGCAATCCTTCAGCCCCTCGTACAGGCCCTCTTTCATCTTTTCAGGCAACATCAAAGCGTAGAAACAGGAGCCATCAAAGGTGTAAGCGTTTGGGATCTTAAGCAAGATCATTGCCGTATCTTGTGAGAATGCCAGAGTCATTGCTACCGGCTTGTTTAAGTCTTTCATGTTAACCTCACTATTTTCAGTTGAATTAATGGAATGCAATCGGTTTGCTTGTACTGTCATCTTGAACCCATTACCTGATTCTATCAATGGATTACCGTTGCTTGCGTAACCTATAAAGAACCGCTTATGGAGTTCACCCTTGTTGCTTAAGTAAACCCACGTACCCGGAACTAATTTGCTTTTCATAAGTACCTCGTTTGCCCGTTAGTCCGATTAGAATCTTACTTGAAGCTAAGCTCTTTGTCAAGAGCCTAGCCAACTAAAATCCTTATGACTTGATCAGGTTACCAGCTCGAAAGGTAGCACTGCCTGTCCATTGTACAGTATCTTCACCATTTGTCAAGAACCATTCACCTTTCTTTTGAAACAGGCCCCAGCCAAATGTTAGCCGGTCAAGTACGCCATTCAAACGCTCTTTTGTGGTGACAGTTTGCCATCCACAGTCTGAAATTGTCAGTGTATTGGTCTGTACTTCTTTTTTGGCTATCACATTATTGTGAAGATTGAAAAACCAAGTGTGGATATGATCAGCACCACAACCGGAGACTGCGGTATTACCTTGGTTGAACCTGTACCCGTTTACAAATGCATCAACTGACTGACTAGTGATCTTACGCATAACTTTTACTCGTTTGGTTAGTGTGAGTGTAGCTTACATGGCCTTCCTTGGCCTGTCAAGTCTTTTAAAAGATCCGGTGCATGAATACAACGTCAGCACCACCTTCATTCCAGTTAGGCTCCCTGTACACTTCCATGAAGCCTGCCTTTGAATAGAATTCTACCAGATATCCATCGAAACAGTCAAGCGATTTGGCACCCTTTTCGATAGCGAACTTAACGAGCGTTTTTCCGATACCCTTAAGCATTGAAAATAAGGCTATCAGTTCACCGTTAGCTTTTACAATGAACCCGTACCGACCGTTGTGATCTAGGTAAAAACCATCACTGTCAACCGTTGTGTCTGCTACTTCACTAGCGGGACTGGTAGCGTTAGCGATACGCTCGCTTAACTGCCTTGCATGATAGTACACTTCAATGAATTGCGACTTGGTAACCTTGGTTACCCTGTAAACTTGGGAAGTCATCATAAAATCCTTTAATCGGTTAGTGTATGAAACATTCTACACTTGCCTTGCTTGCCTGTCAAGAACTTTCTAACTTTCCGGTTTAACCGATATCGTTAGAAGAGAAAATCAGAACTAGGGTTTTAACGTGTTTATCCTTCACTGTATCTGATTTGCTCGTTTGCCTTGATCTGTTTCAAATGATACGCAATGCCTTTGATACTGTCAACCCTGAAATTATGCAAAGACCGAAAATAACTAAAATCATCTTTCTACCCTCTAAATGTTATCCGCGATAAGATACCGAGACCGATACCTTACCGGATAAAATCTAGCCTTGCAAGCTATTCTTGCAAGAACTCAAACCGTGAGCCATTATCATGCTGAATAATCGGGCAAAGCTCGTCATGAAAATCAGCCATGAATTGCGCCGTCTTTCGTTCTACATTGTTCTCGCACATGGCAGAGTAAACCCTGTTAACAAAGTGTTCGGTATCTGCTAGTTTTTGAGTCTGAGCGAGTACGCCATCAGTGCCAAAAAGAAGAACAGTAGATTTAATCATGACATTTAATCCTGCTAGTTGATCCGGGATTTTCCCTGATCTGGTGTAGCCATTATAACCATCTATCCAGAGAATGCAACACTTATTTTAGTTTATTTAACCGATTCCCTCTTGCCCTCCTTGTGACTGTCTACAGTTGTAGACAACAAAGGCCACCTTATAGCCTAGCTTACCTTGTGGCTACCTTGTGGCTACCTGGTAGCAGGATACGTGCTAGACGCCCGCCTTACTCCTTTTCTTTACCTTTCATCTATAGAGACTATATAACATGCTACGCATAGCCTATGACGTCCTGTGCATAACTTGTGATTCCCTTGTGAATTCAATAGGTTACCCTTGTGACTCCCTAGATAACCCTTGTGAAGTGCTAGGAATCGTATAAGTGCTTGATCAATAGGACGTTATGAGGTTTATCCACATATACCTTGTAAGGATGGAAGAACGGACAGACGGACAGATGGCCCCGCATACTTATCCACAGGCTTATCCACAGGCTCAGACGTCCTGTGACGTCCTGTATTGCCCTTGTAGCGACCTTATGCACCGTACACCCACAGTTATCCACAGGTAGCCTAGAGTTATCCACAGGCTGTCCAGCGTATCGAGCAGCCTAAGTGTTATACTATAACATAACTGTACAATAACTGACCAGATGCCCTGACTTATCCACAGGTAGCCCATGCATCCCGATGTAATGTTATAACATAACACTTGAAGAAGCCTGCGATAAATAAAGTTATGCACAGGTTATCCACAGGCAGATCAAAGGTTATCCACAGGGCACCCCCTGCAACGAGCTGCGCTCAGGGGCCGGAGGGGGAAGGGGAAGTCCCGCTAGCGCGGGGACTGCACACACTATTCGACATAGCATTTACGATCTGGAATATTTATTATATTTCATAGGACGTCCTAGAACGTCCACAGAGCTGCACAGGACGTCCACAGGATTACCCTTAGCCCTTGGGTTACCATGTAGAGCAAGTGAACTTGTGAGCACCTACAGTGACGTCAGGCTGCATTGACTCCGGGACATCCCAATACGGGTTTACGATGCTCGGATTATAGAAGTGATCAGCACAGCTAGTCACTTTACTTCCTGTATAAGGCCAGTCGTTCTCGACTTCCTTAGCAACTTTGATAGCCTTTCTCCAAGAAGGAGAAGAGGAGGAAGGTACTGGAGTGTCAGAGAGGCCATCGTACTTCTCAGTCCACTCGAACTGCCACGGTTGATACACAACTTCACAGGCATTGTCAGGCCACCTAGGGTCTAATACCCTGCGCATGACTACCTCAGCAACTGCCAACTGTCCGTTGTACTCTTCACCTCTAGCTTCATACCACACATTCAAAGCTACGCACAACAGCATAGTTTCTAACATCTTAAATCCTCATAGTTGTTACGTTAAATCCTCATTGTTACAAGGTCTCGAAGGAAGAGTAGACTATTACCTACACCTCGGAGTATATCTATAGGGCCGGGGAGTACCCAACCAAGGGCGAAGAGGAAGAGGAAGAGAGCAGGGACATTCTGCACACTGATAGCCTCTGCGTTCCAGCCTTCGCTCGACACGCCGGACTTAACCTGTTTCACGTTCGACACGCCGGTATCCTTCACATCTACGCTACTGTCTTCGACACGCCGGTTAGACACTACCGCATCGCCTTCAGTGTTGTTCTCCTTTCCCACCTGCGCTGTCGCTTCGACAGAAGGCGCTGAGCCACCCGCAAGGCTTAGGGCTGACCCAATGCCCTGCATCGCGCTGCACCCGGTCAGGAGGGTGCTCAGGAGCACTGAGAGCAATACCCATCTAGCGATCTTAGCACTACTTTCTTTCTTCTTTTCAGGCTCCATGCAATTCTCCTTGAAATTATCCTAAACGAAAAAAAAGCCCTGACCAATTAAGTACAGGGCGACCTATCTAATCCGAAGAATTAGGCAGGAGTAATATTAGTAGAGCCATCACCACCAACAAGAATCCAAGCGTCAGTAGGCTGGTCGCCCTCGGCTGCGTACAAGTTGTAAGCACCAGCTCCATTGGAGCCAATGAAGCAAGACCCTTCGCTCTTACCTGACAGGTAAGCTTGGTTAAGCATAGCTGTTGCATCGACCAGTTCAGATTCCAGTACAACGGTAATGGGAAAGGCTGAAGCCTTGGTATCAAAAGATTTGTTCTGAGTTAGATCACCTGTAATAGGCATAAGTATTCTCCTTCTGTTTAGTTCGGATTAAGAATCTGACACGACCTCCGCATTCCAGAAGGAACTTGAAGCCTTGGACACCCATTTCCTCAGTAGAGGAAAAGGAAAAGGGGCTAGAGCATCATCGACACCTAGTAGTCATAGGACTACTGGACTACCTAGGACGTCCTAGTATTCCTTATCTTCCTTATGGCTTCCCTCTATAGTCCGGGTTAATGCGATAAGTCGTGCAATTTCATTGAGTTACCAGCGTCTTTTAGGCTGGGTCTGTTGACGTGCAAATCTGTTCTTCTTGTTTCGGTTAGTACCACCTTCAACGCCTAGGTACTCTCTGCGTTTTCTAGGGTCTTGCATGATTTTCTGCATCTCCATTGCTTCACGATGTCTCTCTTTGTCAAGCTTGGAGCTGTAGTCATAATCAATTCCCTCTACCAGCATACGGCAGGCCGAGGCTAGAGCTTCTACTCTGTCATCGTGCTTGACGCAATTCCTAGCGTAGGTCATGTTGCTCATCTGAGAGAACAACTGGAAAGTCTTTCTTGTCTCGGCAGGATGGTGCCTTGTACTCTGCACATCCTTGTCAATCAAGTCTCTGTTCACGATGATACGGTGCGAAGACATAAGAGGCTCTAGTGAATCAACTATCCTAGCTTCCTTCTGTCCTTTGCTGTAGTCATCTTTTACATTACAAGGGTGTTCTCTTTCAAACAAAGGCTTCAGTACGCTCGTGTGAGCACCGTGACCAAAGTTCTTCTCTATGTAAACCTCTTTAACACCGGCTGATTTAGCTGCATACACTAGCTCCATCAGTGGTTCTTCCTCGTAACCCCCGGCTATACCACCCATATCATAAAGATATAGTAGGTTGCCAAGCTGAAATACGATAGCATAAGCGGTCTCATCCCCGTTAGCACCACCACCGGCAGGGTCAATGTACATCACCTTGCGCTCAAAGTTCTTCCATTCGTATGGTTTTGGGATAGGATTGTAGAACTTGTCAGTCTCACGGTTACCCGGTTTGTGCGGTGTCTGTACTCTATTCTCCGGGCTGTTGTTCCATATGGGCTGCACTGGCCCCTCCTTATTCCCGAACGCTGTAACGATCAGATTAGAGGGCTTCAGCGGGAATCGCTCTTGATCCGATAGCCGAGTGTTCAACATGAACTGCAACTGGAACTTAGACTTTCCTTGGGATACTTCCTTCTGAGATAGAGTCTCATCATCAAACATTTCTGGACAGGTAGGTGCTCCCGATCTTCCAAGTGGGCCATAGCCTGTCCGGAGGGAAGGTACATCTGTCATCTGTTCTACGATGCTAGGTGCTAAGAACTCACCATAGGCTTCCTGTTCTTTCTCACTAGGGTAACGCCCCGGCCAGATACGAACATCATACCCACGTCCCGGGAGATTGTTGTACATAGAGTCCATTGACTGAGGAGTTCCTAGGTAAAGTATGTCACCTGTTTGGTTGATACTCTCGAACTCTTTTGCCTGCTCTTCTATCCACTCTCTACCTGCAACTGTTCTGCTGTTCTGCAATGATTCAATCACTTTATTAGAGAAACATCGTTACTTGTTTCCCCACCGTCTATTTGCGGCGTCTGATAAATTGGCGCTTGCTTTTACAAAGGAGCATGAGTTTTTAGAATACTCTCTTGATCCTCCTAATAGCATGTCTTTGTCTAGGTGAAAGTCTTTTGTGGATTCCCAGAGATCGTAACCGGGTAACTCCGGTAGCGAGTTAAGGAAGTTTTTGAAGGAGTACCATCGCTTGTCAACAGTAACATCCTCGTATCCTACCTCCACTTCTGTCCTCTTTATCATGTTACACCACAGATCGTAAGCTCTCCGTATGGTAGACCCTGATCCTCTGGTTGGTATGGCTATGTCAGTGTCCAGATATCCAACACCATATACAGTAGCTTTCCTGCGGTCTTTTATCTTCCCAGCAGGTATGTTGCTAAGTTGAACATTACAAACGTATCCCGTTGCAATGAACTTTACAACAGCTCTTGTAGTATTAACACCAGCCTTAATGTCTTTTGGTATGTACTCTAGTACCTCAATAATACCTTGTCCATCAACATTATGCTGTGTTCCCACACCATACTTTAGGTTTCTTGTCTTGCTTATTTTTCTGTCGTATACGCCTTTGGGCATGTTAGCCTCCTTTAATTACGGTGCTGCATGTCTCCATGCAGATTAGACTATATCTTACATCCTTGTCTTAGTGTTTCCCTGCACTTGCAGGTACTCCCTTTCGGGATAGTCGTTACGCACTGCTCGAAGCATCCTGCTCGTCATAGCATTGGCTCGGTATTGTCTTCCCCTTTTGGGGCTGAGGTTCACCGATTAACTAGGTTTATAGACGACCGAATCAATCGTCTGGTATCAATAGGTCTGCACGAGCACCCTGAGCACCTGATGTTATACTGTAACATGACACTGAAGGTGACTTGTCTCCTCCCTTGAAAACATGGTGTATGTCAAAGGCTTCGGAACTATCCCGATCCCCACTTGTTCTATCTGGTAGCATAACCTCTAAGAAGTCGATCTGCTTAAATATCTTAACTACCCACCCTGATATCTCAGTAGCTCGCTTTGCGGTCTGAGAAAAGATTACTATCCTGAAGTGCGGCTTATGAAGCAAAGTAAAGGCAGCAAAGATACCAGCCAATGTAGTCTTAGCTTGTCCTCTCTGTGCCTGTACCATTCTGTACTTCTTGCCCATCAGCATATAAGATAGAATATCAGCCTGAGCTGGGTTAAGATCAGGGCTTCCGGGTATCAATTCATTAATGCAGATCTGAGCGAAAGAGAGAAGGCCATCTACAGTGTACGGAAATGTCTCCTGTAGGGCCTCCAAATCTTCCCACATCCTAAGCTTAGCTTCTAAGCTCAGCTTGCTCATCCTTGGCCTCTCTCCTTAGATTCTTTCTTAAAGTCAAGAACCCTCTTCCCAGACCTTGCTTGAATCTCTTTAAGCCTAGCCTGCAAGGGACTCTCTGTATCTTGTGAGTCAGGTGCAGCGAATACTCCGTTATCAAGTACCCACTTGCCCATTGCTTGAAGAACACGGTGGTCTACTGCCATATCAACATCCATACCATCTTCGATGTTCTTTACAATAGCCTCCGCCTTCTTTGTGTAAAGGATGGTTACCAGTTTACTTAGGAAACCTACTTCACTTTCTGTCGTCCTTTGTCCCATTCTGTTTTCTCCTGTTTCTTGTGACTGAGCCTCCAACGGTAAGCTAAGTACGAGACTTGTAGAACTGTGTACACTATTGTTGCTATGTACATCCAGTCCTCAAGGCCCAAACCAAATACACTTGCTGCACTTACCGTAATAGGAGGTGCCGTACGAAGAGCGCCATCCACAAATTGCGTTAATTCGTTTGACACATTACCTCCTGTTATAATTTAACCTGTAGCTCAACTTCCGTAGGCGTAATCACTTGCTGATATTGCAATCGGGCGACCAAAGCGAAACCGTAGCACGTCCAGCATGGTAACTAGGCGCGGGTTCATGTCTTCGGCCCATTCGTGGAACTCTTCATAGTTGTCTCAATGCGTCTGTGTACGTTTTCCAGATAACCTTACCCTGTGCAATACCAGAGAGCATAGCCTCTTCCATATCTGCTACCGTGAGTTCTCGAACATCGTTGTTATCCATTACCCAATCTTCGTTCAAGCCTTCAATGATAGCCATCTTGAAGTTGGACAAATCTTCTGGCCGTACTTGCACAACAGCACCGCCTGCTAGTGTGTGTGTAATAGTTTTTAAGTCTGCATCACGAGTAGCTTTTAAAGCCATGCGATTAGCTTCTACTTGCTCGGCTGCAAGAACTTCTGCGGATTTAACATTGATTGATCCCATTACACGGCTCCTTGGCGGGTAGTTACTTTAGGTGTACCACTGAATGCTTTCTCTTGATTCAGCTTCACGTACACAATATCTGGGTTATAGCTTGCGCTGTCCAGTACATCAGAAGCTTCCCAGTGGCCCGGGCCTACGCTTTGGCATATAGTTACATGAAGCTCACCAGCATCGTCACGATACGCTTCACGGATAATCTGGCTTGGTGATGTGTCTAGTGTGTCTACTACAACAGATTGGAACTCTGCACTGGCGACAAGTGAAGACAAGTCAAAGTCTTCTTGCTCACCTGCACAGAATGCGGTAATAGTCTCACCGCTGAATGCGTAGTGAGTTACGGGTGTGCCTGTGGGCATTACTGTGATTTTCATAGTGTATTCCTTATGTGTAATTATTTATTTCCAGCGACCAATTGCAATAACAGATAAAAAGCAATCTTCAGTTATAGCTTCCACATATGTGTAAGCGGTTAGGCCGAAGACGTTTGAACTAGCTGTCATAGTCAGCCCATTCCTGTAAATCTGCCCTGCTGATTTTATATTACCAGAACCAATACCTGATTCCTCAGCTGACCAGCCTGAATACTCACTAACACCTACAAATGTTTGGGGTAACGCCTTAGATGAAAACGTAACATCTGTGTCTTCAGGAGCGACGAATAGACGCACGATACTCGTGCATATCTGAGTACCATCTGCCCACCTAGTCCACTCCCCATCCGCATTACTACCCGACTCCACAACAGGATCACCGCCCACTTGTGGCATGGCTGTGAAGTCGGCGTCAGCGCCGCCGGCTAACGAGGGGGTTGTGGCTCGACCAGCTATATCGTCTACTTCTATGGATCGTCCAGTATCCAAACTTTCTAAATAATCAGTTCTTAATTTGCTCATTGTACCCTCCAGTAGCTATTGTCCAAAAGGAATTCAGACCAATAGTGATTGTTTGACCTGCATCTATAGTTATCGTCGGGCCAAATGACCAAGCGTTCTTATTTTCAGGCATTGTAACACTATTTTCAATAATAGGGTCATGCCACGAAATAGGGCTGAATGCACTGGCCTCTAAAGGAACTTCCCCCGCTAGTTGACTCTGTATGTTAGCGTCAGCAGCCCCGAACTCACTTCTTATGCGGTAGTCTTCCGACCTAAGCTCACTTCTTATGTTAGCGTCAGCAGCCCCGAACTCACTTCTTATGTTAGAGTCTTCCGACCTAAGCTCACTTCTTATGTTAGCGTCAGCAGCCCCGAACTCACTTCTTATGCGGTAGTCTTCCGACCTAAGCTCACTTCTTATGTTAGCGTCAGCAGCCCCGAACTCACTTCTTATGCGGTAGTCTTCCGACCTAAGCTCACTTCTTATGTTAGCGTCAGCAGCCCCGAACTCACTTCTTAT
>Ga0306867_1001626_pt1 | contig 9924 bp, 11 predicted proteins | sample AntRauTorckE6831_FD_190432 | JGI IMG/M metagenome (GOLD analysis project Ga0306867, IMG submission 190432) | Saline lake microbial communities from Rauer Islands, Antarctica - Metagenome Torckler E6 #831 (v2) (version 2) | ecosystem: Environmental > Aquatic > Non-marine Saline and Alkaline >... | reverse complement strand
GGTTACAAAACTTCCTGCAACAGCTCATATAATGCGTTCCATTTTTCTCATAATATCAGTTATTAGTTTAGGATTGGGGAGTTAAATTTGTTAGTAGTTAACTTAGTAAATCTTTCTTCTTCTCTTCATACTCTTCTTTATCGATTTCGCCCCGGGCATACCGCTCTTCAAGAATATCCCGTGCATTTTTGCCTTGCCGGTTACTGCCGGGCCAGCCACCGCTTGATGAGGCCGTCCATTTAACCAAGCCCACAATAGCGATGATGATCAATATCCACCAGAGAGCCATCATCCAGCCGCCTCCGAATCCGTTAAACCAATGCATAATAATTGCTCCATAATTTAAGGTTAGCAACCGCCCCGGGTCATGACCCGGAGTAGTTAATTGTTAGTTGTGATGTTGTTCGTGGTTATCTTTGCCGGACTTCATCCCGTCCTTATCCTTCATGCCCTTATGATCCATCATGTCACCCTGCATCATCATTTGCATGCACATCATATGCTTTTTCATCATGGATTCGCCTATCATTTCTTTCATTTTGGCCTGATCCATCTGCTTGCCCTCCATCATCGTTTGCATCATCTGTATATGCTTCTGCATGCGCTCTTTCATCTCGGGATTGTTGTTCATCATACCTTGCATCTTCTGAATGCTCATATCGCCGTTCATCTCCATAGACTGCATCATTTTCTGCATCATCTGCTTGCGCATTTGCGAATCCTCAGTCATGTGCTCCATCATCATGGACCGCATGGTGGAATCCTGCATCATTTCCATCATCTGTTGTTTTTTCTTGTCCATATCCGCTTTTTTCTGCTGGGCAAAGCCGGTGCTTGCAAACAGGGTTAAAGAGAACATGAGTAGTAAAGTTGTGGTTAAGCGTTTCATAGTTGTCACCGTTGGTTTAATTTTTATTGAAAGTTAAATATTCTTTTTAGAGTCAATTTTTGGATAGTATTCTTATAGCAGTATTAAAGACTATCAATTACCTTCTTCAGGTTGGCCCGCACCTGGTGGGCGATCGATTCCAAACTGTCATTTTCTACCGCCTGCATGGAAGCCACCGGGTCAACGGCCGAAACTTCTACTATGCCGTCTTCGTGCTCTTCCACGATGACATTACAGGGCAGCATCACCCCAATTTTATCTTCGGCCTGCAGGGCCTGGTGAGCGAAGTTGGGGTTACACGCTCCCAGGATTTTGTATTTCTTGAAATCTACGTCCAGCTTCTTTTTCAGGGTTTCCTTAACGTCGATTTCGGTCAGTACGCCGAACCCTTCCTCTTTAAGGAGTTCGGTTACTTCGGCTATCGCCTGTTCGTACGTATGATCTGTTGTTTTTGAAGTAAAGTATTTCATAATGGCCTTCTTTTCTTTTTGTTCGTTCCAAAGTTACAACATATATGATTACATGTCAATACAAGTAGTAACTGCGGGTAATATAGAACTTGTAACCTTAAATAAACCTTAAAAAATCAAATCCTTTTGAATTTTCCGACTAAATATTATATTAATTACTTGTTAATACAGGTATCGCATATATGATTGTTTATAGTTATATTGGAAACAAATGAATACTTAAAACAAACGTTTTATGGAATTACAAGATGGTACGCCACTGCATAAGCAAATCAGCGAATGGCTGCGCAATCAAATCCAGGATGGGTCGCTGAAAGAAAATGAAAAACTGCCCTCCGAGAATGAGTTGAGTGATACCTTCGATGTCAGCCGGGTTACGGTTCGGCGAGCCCTGCAGACGCTGGAGAGTGAACAGCTTATTTACCGCTGCCAGGGGCTGGGTTCGTTTGTGAGTGATCACCGGACTCACCAGTCATTTGCTGAACTAAAAGATTTCGAGGAAGAGTTATTCGGAACCGGATTGCAGGCGTCCTCTAAAGTAATATCTTTTCGGCAGGAGAAAGTAGCACCGGAGATCTGCTCTTACCTGGGTGTTAAAGAAAACGCTATCGTGGTTAAGCTTGAGCGCATTAGGCTCGGGAACAAACAACCTATTGCTTTTGACATAACCTGGCTGCCTGTATTCTATGGGCAGCTTATAGATGGATATGATCTGCAAAAGACAACCCTGTTTAAAATTTTGGAAAATGAATTTGAAATTCCTATCGATAAGGGATGCTACCGTATAGAAGCAGCAGCGGCAGATACAACAATAGCTAACTACCTTGATATAAAAAACCAAACTCCCGTGCTGTTGATCGACAGGATATCGTACACCATCAGGGATAAACCGATCTATTTTCAGAAGCGGTATTACAGGAATGACAAGATTGTGTTTGAGGTACGTACCCAGCGGGGTGGCTCTGACCGGATGAGATCGAAGGATGCGCCGGTCAATGAGTTTACCGCGCACATCAATGCCTGAGATCAGTGACGAGATGGAAGAACTTGTATGCCCGACATAAGTACTCTTGACTGACCATGGTTCATTAACCGTGGGAAATCCACCCAAAATCTGTTTTCTCTTTTTGTTTATCAGAGGGCTTTTGTCAAGATTGTTCAGAAAAAGGTTAACAATTTAGCCTTTCTTAAAGAATCCTATCTGTTGTACACATTTCCAACAAAATAATTCCGGTTAATTTTATATCGTGGTTTCAGATTTTTTGTCTGATTTAAGCTTGCTTTAAGGGTCAAGGCGTTATCATTAAGTAGAAATTTTATTACCAATTGTCTTACATATATCGGTATAGAATTTATAGTAGACTAAAGTTTAACTCAAATCCCTGTTTTAAAATACAAAACCCATAAAAGAACACCATTATGAAACTTCCAATCAAACATTTTATACTTATACTTATCGCCTTCTCCATATCGGCGGGAAGTGCATTTGCCCAACAATTTACGCGGGATCTTCAATATTTTAGATATTCAGATCAACGTGGACTCAACCAGTTTGAAGCACCGTTTAAAACTGACGTCAAATTCAACGGCCTCAAAGTTCGGATAGGCGGAGCCAATACAATTCAATTCCAGGGACTGCGAAATGATAATGCCGCGGGTTCACTTAACGACTTGGAATCTAATTTTAACTTAGCTACGTCCAACTTGGATCTTGATGCTGCATTAGCCAATGGCGTACGCATGCATCTGCGCACTTACCTTTCTTCACAAAATCATAATGAAGCTTACGTCAAAGGCGGCTACCTTCAAGTTGACCGGCTTGACTTTATACAGGAAGGATTGTTTGACGAGTTGATGGATAAAGTGCGCTTTAAAGTTGGTCATATGGAACTGAACTATGGCGACAACCACTTCAGAAGAACCGATAACGCTCAGGCTATTTATAATCCGTTTGTTGGTAACTACATTATGGATTCGTTTACCACTGAAGTGGCTGGTGAAGTATATTATTTTAATGAAGGATTGCTTGCCATGGTTGGCATTAGCAATGGCAAACTGAATCAAAATGTTACCGATGCCGCCGGTAATGGTTTTAAAACCAAAGCCTCCGTGTACGGAAAACTTGGGTATGACAAACAGATAACCGACGACCTGCGCGTACGACTGACCGGGTCCATCCTCAATATTTCGCAGTCAGCTTCCATTTACCTGTATTCGGGCGACCGGGCCGGTTCTCGCTATTATGATGTAATTACACCAGGGAATTTCCGTGCGGGTCGCTTTGCCCCCAGTTTTACTCCTGGATTTGGCCAGCCTGCGGCCCCTGGTGAAATGACTGCACTCATGATTAACCCCTTCATTAAATTTCAGAGGCTTGAATTCTACGGAGTGTTTGAAAACACTTCCGGCAAGTTAAAATCAGCACCGGATCGCCGCACCTTTAACCAGTATGGAGCGGAACTGCTTTATCGTTTTGGCACCAATGAAGATATCTATATCGGCGGCCGGTATAATCTGGTCGACGGAAAGACAACCAATGGCGACATCGAGATTGACCGGTTTAATATCGGAGGCGGCTGGTTCCTGACCAAAAATGTACTGACCAAGCTGGAGTATGTAACCCAGAACTACAGCGGAGACGGATATGCCGACAGTCCATATGAAGGCGCTGAATTCAATGGTGTTATGGTTGAAGCCGTCATAAGTTTCTAAAACAGAACAGAATTTATCACATGTATGGTGCTGTTTTAAACTGCACCATACATTATATTTTGGACTTAAGTCAAAAATCAGTATTGCATATAGACCATACTCGGAAAGATTGAGTCCTGCTATGAACCCTAATTCCCCCCAAACCGAATTTACCAGAAAACGATATAACACCACTTCTGTGATTTATGATCTGATGGAATGGCCCGTCGAACAAATATGGTACCGAAAATGGCGTAGACAGTTATGGAATCATGTTAAAGGACCAAAGGTATTGGAAATTGGTGTGGGTACTGGGAAGAACATCCCCTTTTATCCAAAAGGCGCTCATATTACCGGAATTGATTTATCTGAAGGGATGCTCAAACGGGCAAAGAGGACCTTGGAGAACCGAGAGAAGGATCGTGTTACCCTACATGAGATGGATGCCCAGCAGTTGGGATTTCCTGATGATACCTTCGATGAAGTAGTGGCTACGTTTGTATTTTGTTCGGTTCCTGACCCCGTACTCGGTCTTCAGGAGGCTTTGCGAGTAACTAAGCCCAATGGCAAACTCTATCTGTTGGAACACATGCGATCACAAAACAAGCACTTTGCCTCCGTCATGAAAACACTTGACAGCCCTATTCATTACCTGAGTGGTGTTCACATTGCGAGGAAAACAGTAGAAAATGTAGAGAAAGCGGGCTGGACAATTGATATGACCAATGATTTAGCCGCAGGCGATATTTTTAAAATGATTGCAGCTACTAAATCTACTTAATTTTTTTGTTCATCAACCAGAGGCAACTCCACTACAAATGTACTACCCTTGCCGGGACCATCGCTGTATGCCCTGATTTTACCACCATATAGATTGATGATCGCTTTGACAAGTGGAAGGCCCAAACCACTACCCGGTTGATCCTGCACTTCCTGTTGCGTAGCCCGGTAAAACCTTTCAAACAGGTGGTCTCTTGTGTCTTTATCAAAACCGATTCCGCTGTCACTAAGATGGAGTACGGCTTTGCTGCTTGATCGCTTTAGCTCCAGATGTATGGAGCCACCTTCCGGAGTATATTTCAGAGCATTTTCCAACAAATTATTTATAACCTCTTCAATGTATGCCCCATGGGCGGAAATATATAATTCTGCCTCAATGTTTTCTTTAAGATCAATTTTTTTATCTTGATAAACCTCTTTGAATTTATCAGCTATAAGACTCGCTATGCGACTGAAGTTGATCACTTCTTGCTGAGAACGATGTACCGATTCAACCCTTGAAAGCTGTAAAAGCAGATGCACCATTTCGCTCATTTTGCACACTTCTGTCAACATGCGCTCTATCGTCTCCTGATACTCCTCTCTTGATCGCGGTTTTCGGAGCATAATCTCGGCATCACTTCGCATAGATGACAGCGGGGTCATCAGTTCGTGGGCTGCATCTGATGTAAACCGTTTCTCACGTTCAAAACCCTTTTGCAGGCGATTGAGCATTATATTGAAGGTTTCGGCCAGGTCGGTCAATTCATCTCTCACCTGATAATTGACAGGTATTCGTTTGTCTAAGTCAGTGGCTGTGATCGTTTTGGCTGCTTCGATTATGGAGGCTACCGGTGATAATGCTTTTCTTGATAGCCAATATCCTCCAAGGATTGAAAAAGCCACACTTATCGCTATAAGAACAAACAGATAGCGCCTGAATCGGTTTAATTCTTCATGGAGTGTCCATTCAAAACCGGTAAGTTCCAGCCATCCAAGCATGCTTCCCTGGCCGTCCTTAATTGCGTAGTAAAGTGTACGTGCAGGCAGTGACTGCCACTCAATGCTGAATGAATATTCCTGTAAATCATTCGGGATTTGACTTTCAAACGGTTCCTCAACATCGGAAAAGTTCGGACTTTTATACAGGAGGTTACCATTTCGATCATATAAACGAACATAGGTGCCATATTCCACACCGCTTTTTAGGGCATCGTTCCTACTGTAGCCCGTTAAATCAATCGACAGGGAATCTTCTGTATGAATGTAGGGAAGAAACTGCTCAGCTTCGAAACGAAGGTGTCGGTCGTAATTATGATGGATAGACTGGTGAAATGTTTCATACAAGAAATAACCAAACAGGCTTAGCATCAAAAAGAGGCTCAACCCATACCAAAAAGCGAGTTTCTTTGAAATGGATAGCCGTTTGAAGAATGAAGTTAATTTACCCAATGTATTTATTCACCCTCTTTAATTAGACTGCGGTTAAGTCGATAACCCGCACCTCGAATCGTTTCAATAATTTGAGAATGATCTTCTAAATAAATTTTTTCACATTCATCAAATGATTCTGCCAGTTTTTGACGCAGGGTAGAAATGGTGGCCTCAATCGTATTATCACTAACGTAATATGCGGATCCCCAAACCCGCTCGGCAATTTGGGTTTTTGAAAACACCGTTTCTGGTTCGTTAAGCAGTATTTCCAACAGCGTAAATTCCTTGGGTCGCAACGTTCGCTCTATCCCGCATATTATAACCTTATGTTTGCGCGTGTCCAATTCTATAGGGCCGACTGTTTTTGTCTCCGAATGATTAATATCAGAGGAACGCCTGCTCAAAGCCCTGATGCGGGCCAGTAGTTCCTCAAATGAAAAGGGCTTGCTCATATAATCATCCGCACCAGCGTCCAATCCAGTGATTTTGTGATCCAGATCGCCCAGCGCCGTTAGCATCAGCACAGGAAAATTTCGATCCTCTGCTCGCCAGCGCTCTAATATTTCTTTTCCATCTCTGTTTGGCAAACGCCAGTCCAGTACCACCAGGTCGTAATCATTGACGATTCCATCAAGCTCTGCTTCTTCTCCATCGTAAATAACTTCAACGACGTGCCCCTCTTCCTCAAGGCCTCGTTTTAACGAGTTAGCAAGTCTTTTTTCGTCTTCAACTAATAATATCCACATATAGATTTACTATTACGATTTTTGATCTACATTTACAAAGTTAATAGTCTTTAAACTTTAATGTTTTAAGCTTTATTTAAGGTTGGGTTACATTTCTCAAAAGATAAAAATAAACAACAAATGAAATGAGTTTGTAATGTTTAGCCCGACAACACAATATGCAAATGCCTCTCATCTCGACCCACAACAAAATAATAATTTGATGTAACAGTATTCCGCTTTTTGATTATAAGGCTTTTATATATAATGACCCGCAAACTTATAAAACGATCAGTACAAAATCGCAATAAAAATGAGAGCTAATTAAAAATACATATTACGAAAGTAATCTGTCCGTTGATTTTAAGGTTAATTTAAGGTTTCATGGGTTAACTTGACATTCAGTTTATAAAAAAAGAACTTTTTACTTCGATCTAAAAATAAATTGTTTATGAATTCACCCAAATACAGTTTTGTCTTCTCACGGCTCTACATGCTGTTTTTCATCTTCATCATTGTCTTCTGGTTATCACCGGGGATTTTGTTTGCTCAAAACAACTGGCAGGCACCTGAAACCGCAGACAGTTTGAAAAACCCATTGGAACACACCGAAAGAATATTAAATGCAGGCAAGCAAATCTATGCTCAGCTTTGTTCCGTCTGTCACGGTAAAACGGGAAAAGGGGACGGGGTGACAGCATCAGCCCTACAGCCCAAACCGGCAGACCTGACCTCGGAAGCGGTACAGAAGCAATCCGATGGCGCCATCTTTTGGAAGATACAGGAAGGCCGACCGCCCATGCCCGGCTTTAAAAGTCAGCTTTCCGAACAGCAGACTTGGGCTATTGTACACTACATACGATCATTATATCCAGATAAATAACCCAACCATAACTAACACAAGAAAATTAATGATGGAAAAAAAACTACCATTACTAGTCTTTATCCTTTTGCTATCCGCAGGGCCATTACTTGCACAAACCTATAACGAAGAGGCTAAAGAAGATCTGGAATCGCTTAAGCCGGGCACCACCAATTTTTTAATGCGGGGGTATTCTCATGCGGGGTTCGAAATTATTGATGGAAACAGTTCTTTTGTTAGCGGTACTTTTGCTCCTATCTTTCTGTGGAAGCAAGGGGACCGGATATTATTTGAGAGTGAAATGGAAATAGAATTTGAAGGCGATGGTGTACAATTTGCTCTGGAATATGCCAATATCTCCTATATATTAAATGACTATCTTGTATTCCGGTTCGGTAATTTTTTGACGCCCTTCGGGGCCTTCAACGATCGCCTGCATCCTGCATGGATAAATAAAATGCCTAATGCACCACTCGGTATGGGGCACGATCCGGTTGGACCTACAAGCGAGTTCGGAGCAGAGTTGAGAGGCGGAGCACCTCTGGGAGATGCAAAAATCAACTATTCGCTCTACGTTTCCAACGGCCCCATTCTGGATGTCCACAATGAAGATCCAGAGGAGCCACCCACGACGAGCATTAGCGGCCTCAATTTCAACGATAATAACAACAAAAAAGCTATTGGCGGTCGATTCGGTTTTCTCCCATTTAACAATTCGGCACTTGAAGTCGGGGTATCTGGCCAGTACACTTCTGGTGTCGGCGACCGGGATACCGAATTCGAAGATGTTGCCGCACTCAATTACGCCTTCGATTTATCTGTGGTGAAAAACAGCATTTCTGCAATAAAAGGAAATATCGACCTGAAGGCACAATGGAATTTTGTGGATATTGACGAATTCCATATCGAATTGCCCGACGGGGATGAACAGACAATAAACCAGGAAAACGACGCATACTATGTGCAACTTGCCTATCGTCCTGCCTTGTCGAGAAACAATTTTTTAAGCAAACTGGAGTTTGTCGGGCGCTATTCAGGTATTAATTTAGCCGAAGCAGGTGAACATGAAGAAGACGAAGATATTGATGATCATTCAAAATCGTCATTTGCCAAAGCTAAGCTTTTCGGTGTTTCCAGTCTGTTAGCAAGCCCCGGCGAAGAGGAGGAAGTACATGCCGAGAGCGACCGTACGCAATGGGCTTTTGGTATTAACTACTGGATTACATGGCGATCGGCACTGAAGTTTTCTTACCAAGTTACCGACAATGAGGAATCCGTATCCGGCTTTTTCATCCACTACGCATTAGGATTTTAACCATAAAAAGAATTATCTCCGATGAAAAAATCAAACATATTTAAACTCATACTAATTTTAGTGGCTGTAATAACTACCTTTATTGCATTTGGGTGCAGTACCAGCAAGGAAGCAACTAGTGGAGATGACCTGGGGGATCTGGGATCATTCGAAATTGAAAAATCGGGCGCGGTGTTGTGGGGAGAAAATTGTACTCGCTGCCATAATGCCCCCGACCCAACTGCTTTCAGTGATACACAATGGGAAACAATTGGTGCTCACATGCGGGTACGCGCCGGCCTTACGGCCGAAGAAACAGAAAAGATTGTCAAATTCCTTCAACAAAGTAATTAGTGCTTGCGAGATAACTCATAGTGATCTGAGAGAACGTCAAGATAAAAGTGCGTGAATGTACCTGTATTTTTGAATTCATGCACCAAGATAAGGGTTGAATACCGGTACTGTTTTAAGGTTATTTTAAGGTTGACATGGTATCTTAAAATATCTGAATATAAGAATCAGAAAGCTTTCAATTAAAAATTGATCCGTGATGAATGTCTACAAACTGCTTCCCTTACTCCTCTGGATGATACTGGTTTTTTCAGCATGTAAAACTTCAACAGAACCAGAAGTGGATGTAGACTCCATCTTTCCTATGTACTTGGATGAAAATGCCAACAACGTCAACGATTTTGTTGAACAGGGAACCCACGAAGCAGGCCAACAAAAAACGATCTCATCTGCCAATACTTCTTCTGTACCGGGTGGAAGCCCGGGCCATTCTTTTGTGGATGAAAACA
>Ga0306867_1001614_pt1 | contig 9989 bp, 10 predicted proteins | sample AntRauTorckE6831_FD_190432 | JGI IMG/M metagenome (GOLD analysis project Ga0306867, IMG submission 190432) | Saline lake microbial communities from Rauer Islands, Antarctica - Metagenome Torckler E6 #831 (v2) (version 2) | ecosystem: Environmental > Aquatic > Non-marine Saline and Alkaline >... | reverse complement strand
TCTTCTTCCATAACTCTACGTATGTCGATTAATGATGATTGAATTTGTTCAACTGCATTTTGTAGTGCTAACTGTTGGTCACCTTTTTGAATAATTTCAGTATATAAATCATCGTATCTTTTTCGAATATCTTTAAACAAATCGTCTCTATCTTCCCGAAATTTAATCATAAGTGGTTTAATTCCCCGACCCTCTGGGTCGGAAAGAGTAATAGGATGAAATCAATTTGATACCTCGTGGGCTCTGCCCCGAGGTAGTTCATTCCCTTTATCAATTTCTTCGTGTTGTGGAGTTATTACAATTCCTCTCTTTCCCATAGCTAATATTTATTAGAGTATAACATGTATTTAATGATTAGATCTTTACGCCCGCATCCTGCAGAATAGTACTCTTATTATCTATTGGCTGCAAGTTGGCCGGTCTTTGACCGATGAATGTTTATTGGCTAAATCAGAACGTCCGTTTTCATCACTCTCGCCAGACCGGAAATCAAAATGATATCCGATCTACGATATACGGCGTAACGATTACCGATCTGTTTCATCACCTCTCAGAGAACGGCAACTACCCCTTCCCCAGTTTCTTCAGCTCACTCAAAAGCAGCAACGCTTCAATCGGCGTCATCCGCTCGGGATCGCTGGCGTCGAGTTTGTTCAGCAGAGTCTCCACATTGGGATCGATCTGGGAACCAAACAGTGTCATCTGCGGCATCTGTTCCTGTTTCTCCAGGTTTTGTGTGGTCTGTTTCGCGGCCTTCTTTTTCGATGCCGTCTGTAGTACCGCTCCGTTTTCACTGCCGTCGTGACTCACATCCAGCGAATGGCTCTCCAGGTTCGACAGGATCTCCTTTGCGCGGTCGATCACCGCGGGCGGTAACCCGGCCATATTGGCAACCTGAATGCCGTAACTGTGATCGGCGCCACCCCGCACCAGTTTGCGCAGAAAAATCACTTTGCCCTTGTGCTCTTTCACCTGAACGCTGTAATTCTTGATCCGTTCATATCGGCTTTCCAGTTCATTCAGCTCGTGGTAGTGGGTAGCAAACAGCGTTTTAGCGGCAACCTCTGGTTTGTTGTGAAGGTATTCAGATAGTGACCAGGCGATACTCAGTCCGTCAAACGTGCTGGTACCGCGGCCCACTTCATCCAGAAGGATCAGTGATTTCGGTGTGGCGTTATTCAGGATATTGGCAGCTTCGTTCATCTCAACCAGAAACGTACTTTCGCCGGCGGCAAGGTTGTCGGAGGCACCCACTCGCGTGAAGATTTTATCCACAAGGCCGATCGTGGCTTCCTCGGCGGGAACAAAACAGCCGATCTGTGCCATCAGCGCCAATAGCCCCACCTGCCGCAGAATGACGCTTTTACCCGCCATGTTGGGTCCGGTAATCATCAGAATCTGGTATTCGCTATTGTCCAGATAGATATCGTTGGGAATAAAAGGTTCGCCGGCGCCCAGGGTTTTTTCAACCACGGGATGGCGCGATTTTTTCGCCTTGAGGATGTCATCGGAATTTACCTCGGGGCGCGAGTAGTTATTTCGAAACGATACCTCGGCAAAACTCTGCAGGCAGTCGAGCTCGGCCAGGGCTGCGGCGATCTGCTGAATCTCATCGGCAAACTCAGCCACGTACAGACGCAGCTCTTCAAACAGTTCTCCCTCCAGCGTTTTACTGCGGTCTTCGGCCGACAGCACTTTCTCCTCAACCTCTTTCAGTTCCGGTGTAATGTAGCGCTCGGAGTTGACCAGCGTTTGCTTGCGGATAAAATGCTCGGGCACTTTGTCCTTATGGGTGTTGGTTACCTCAATGTAGTAGCCAAAGACCTTGTTGTAGCCAATTTTAAGCGACGGTATGCCCGCCTCTTTGGCAAGTTTATCTTTGATGCGGGCAATGTACTGCTTACCGTTTCGGGCGATTTCCCGCAGCTCATCCAGGTTGTCATCAAAGCCGTCATTGAAAATTCCTCCGTCGCGGATGCTGGCCGGTGGGTCCTCCTTGATCGCATTCTCAATTCGGTCCTGCAGGTCAACCATCATTTTTAGCCGGTCGTTGACCGATGAAATAAGCTCGTTTTCCATCTGTGAGACCTGACGCTTAACCAGGGGAATTTGAGCAAAAGAGAGCTGCAGCTGTTTCAGGTCGCGGGCGTTGGTTCGTCCCACGCTGATCCGGCTGATGAGACGTTCAAGATCACCGATCTGCTTCAGTTCTTCCCGGAGTTCATCGCGGCGGTTCTGCTGATCCAGCAGAATATGAACCGCCTCAAGCCGAAGATTAATGGGCTTAACCTGCTTCAGCGGCCTCATGATCCATTTTCGGAGCAGTCGTCCGCCCATCGCCGTGCAGGTGTCGTCAAGAATAGAGACCAGTGTGCCTTCCGACCCGCCTTCCTGCATGCTTGAGGTCAGTTCAAGGTTTCGTTTTGTAGACCCGTCCAGCGACATATAATTCGCGTTTTCATAGGCGTAGAGCCGCTTCAGATGGCCCAGTGATGATTTCTGCGTCTCATGCATGTAGTGCAGAAGCGACCCGGCCGCCATATGGGCAATCTCAAGATCTTCAACCCCAAACCCTTTCAGCGAATGTGTTTTAAAATGATCCACCAGCTGGTTATATCCATAGTCACCCTCATACACCCAGTCTTCAATGAACGTGTTGTTGTAGCCGGCAATTTGATCGGGGAGACTGTTTTTAAGCCCTTTTTTCACCAGAACTTCCGAGGGCTGAAGAGACTGCAGCAGCGTATCGAGGTCCTGTTTGGAGACCTGGCTGAGCCCGAATTCGCCGGTTGAAATATCAGAAAACGCTACCCCGGCCGTGCCGCCCGCAAGATGAACCGATACGATATAGTTATTCCGTTTATGCTCCAGCAGTTTTTCCGACATGGTAACACCGGGCGTCGTGATCTCCGTTACCTCCCGGTTCACAATTTTGCGGCCGGCGTCTTTTGCTTCGTCGGGATTTTCAGTCTGCTCGCAAATTGCCACGCGGTAACCCCGTTTTACCAGCTTCGGGAGGTAGGTATCGAGCGCGTGGTAGGGAAAGCCGGCCAGAGGGGTTTGATCGCCACCGTTATTCCGCTTGGTGAGCGTAATGCCCAGCTCCTTGCTGATCAGCACGGCGTCATCGGAAAATGTTTCATAAAAATCACCCACGCGAAACAGCAAAATGGTTCCGGGGTGTTTCTCCTTGATCGTAAAATATTGCCGCATCAGCGGCGTCTGCTTCTTCTTTTTAGTTTTTCCCATGAGTTATTAACGAACAGTGATTAAATTCTTTTCCGTCGATTTAAAGGTATTGAATTTTGAGGTTTTTTTAGAGGACTATTGGAATTGTGGTAGTGCCTGTTTCCGGATGCTGATAAGCGGTTAGCTGTTTTAATCCTAAAGGCAAAATCGTATGTTTCAGTATGCAAAACAGGGGTTGGTATAAATTTAAAATGTACTGGAAGCTCGTGGGGCGCCTGACCATGCAAAAGAACGTTTTCTTTAACGCGTCAGCCGTCACCTTCAATCTCTTTTTGTGCGTCATTCCGTTTACGCTGATACTCATCTCGCTGATTGGATATCTGCTCTCAATCGATGCGGCATTTGATGAACTGGTTCGATATGCCCGTGAGCTGTTTCCCTCATTTACCTTCCAAACACGGGGGGAAGATGTTATTGAAGGTGTGGTCACAATTGAGCAGCTGATCATGCCGCTTGTGGAGGCACGCCGTATCTTCGGGATTGTGGGTATTATCATTCTTACGATTTTCTCTCAGGGGCTGCTACACTCCCTCAAGCACGTTCTTTTTGAGGTGTTTGATATTGAAGACCGCCGACACCCTGTTATGGAGATGGTTTACACCTTTTTCACATTTGGAGTGGTTGGAGGCGTGTTCCTCTTTTTTACGATCGCGATTTCACTCATTTCACTCTACCCGGTCGATTCTATTGCCATTCCGTTTACTGAAACAGTGATTGAGCTGGGATGGATTACCGAACTCCTGACGCGCTTCATACCCGCGGTGTTTGCACCTTTACTTTTTTATGTGATCTTCAGGTATATTAGCGAAAAGCGAATATCGCGCAAAGTTTCTTTCCTTGCGGCCGTCGCCTATACGGTTCTGTTTGAAACGGCCAAATATGGGGTCGGGCTCTATCTTGGCTACGCGTTTACGGCCTACCGGTACTACTACCAGGGATATACCATCCCTGTGATTATCGGCATCTGGGTGTTTTACTCCGCGGTTCTGTTTGTGTTCACAGCAACCATGGCCCGCGCCTACCAGGATATTTTTGAAGATGAGCGCCCCTCAATCGAAGAGAATCCTTACACAGCTATTTCATAATGACAAAGGTTAAAGGTGAGATATTGCATCAGGATTTTTACCGCCGACCGGATGTGGTTCAAATCAGCCGTGACTTGCTTGGAAAAGTTCTCTGTACGTTTTTTGATGGTACCCTCACGGCAGGGATGATTACGGAAACAGAGGCGTACTGTGGCAGGAACGACAAGGCGTGCCACGCGAATGACGGAACGCGAACCGCGCGCACCGAGGTGATGTACGGCGAGCCGGGCCGTAGCTATATCTACCTCTGTTATGGAATTCATCACCTCTTTAACGTGGTTACAAACGAAGAAGAGCTGGCGGACGCCGTTTTGATCAGAGGGATTGAGCCATTGGATGGCATGGAGATAATGAAACAGCGGCGGGGCATGGAATCGGGTAAGAATCTCAGCAACGGCCCCGGGAAACTCTCGCAGGCCTTGGGTATCCGCACCTCGATGAGTGGAGACAGCCTGATGGCCCCGCCGGTCTGGATTGAGAACCGAAACGTATCGGTCTATGAACGGGAGATAGAAGCGACACCAAGGATTGGCGTGGACTACGCCGGAGACCACTCCCTGCGCGAGTGGCGGTTTTTACTGGAGAGATAATGTGACGCATTTGTTACAGATAGTTTAATGTTTAACGAAACGTTTCATTGTGCTATTGCGTTAGTAGAGCAGAACAGATTTATAAGACAAACAAACAACTAAAGATACTATGATAAGAAAAACACTAACTGTACTATTTACAATGCTTTTCGCCTTTACGGGACTTGCGATGAATGGTGTCACCAGCGACGACGATGTGCGTTCAATTGAGTGGGAAATTGATCCTGCGCACAGTGCGATTAACTTTACAATTAAGCACTTCTTTACACCGGTCGATGGGACCTTTGAAGAGTATGACGCAACCGTGATGTTCAATCCGGAAGATCTGGAAAACAGCAGCATTGACGTAACGATTCCGGTAACAAGCGTTGACACACGGAATGACCGTCGTGATGGTCACCTGCAGTCAGAAGATTTTTTTAATGTGGAAAAATGGCCAAACATATCGTTTGTAAGCAACAGCATTGAAAGCAGAGGCGACAATGAGTTTGTAGCCACTGGTGAGCTGACCATTCGCGACGTGACCCGAGAATTTGAGCTTCCGTTTACACTCCTGGGCATGATGGACAACCCTATGCAGGAGAACACCACGGTAGCCGGTATAGTAGCAAACGCTCAGCTGATGAGAACTGACTTCGGTGTTGGCGTAGGCGACTGGGCCGCAACCGCAGTAGTTGGCGATGAAGTAAACATTCAGCTCAACCTTGAGCTTAACACCACAGCCATGTAAAGAACTGGTAACGGTTGTTAAACATATATAAGCCGCGTTCTGCATTTTGGCAGGGCGCGGCTTTTTTGTTTTTTGTGAGCTAATTAGTATTTGGTTATTAGTGTTTTAGGTAAGATTGTAGGGTGTTTTGAACCTCTATGCCAGGCTATTGGTATCAACAGGCCTCAGTTATATCGTAAAGTCACGTCCATTACAGGCCGCTCGCTGAATCGTTTTATTCGGGATCTAAAGATGCAAAAGGCACTCACTTTGCTCAGGGAAAAACAATATAATATATCTGATAGGTACAGGGTAGATATCCCAGTGCAGTAATTAATTAAACTCAGAAAATAAAGAATAGGTGAGGTGTGTGGCCGTCTGAAGAGCTGCTAAACAAACGATAAAATCTTCCGACTCTGAGCGTTGCACATTTGCAATTTATATAATAACATTGTTATAACATTAATAAAAAAACTAGTGATGGAAACAAAAATCAGGAAAATCGGAAATAGCCTTGGAGTAACTCTTCCCAAGCAATTGATTGACGAACTTCACCTCAAAAGCGGAGATAAATTAACCATTGTTAAAAATGGGTCTAATTTAGAGCTTAAACCTATAGATCCGGAGTTTGAAGAATGGGCAGAAGCGTATCGCGAGGCAAATACAGATTATAAAGATGTATTGAAAGAACTGGCAAAATGATAAAGTTCATAGATAAAGCTACTATTCTGGCTTTTCATCAGGATCAGGTAAAAATCTATGGCGGTAAACAAGGCGTTCGTGATGAAGGGTTGTTAGAATCAGCACTTGCCCAGCCACAAGCAAGTTTTGGCGGAGAATATGTCCACGGTACTATTTTTGAGATGGCTGCCACCTATGGATTTCATTTGTGTAAGAATCATGAATTCATTGATGGAAACAAAAGAACGGCATTGGTTGCAATCTATACCTTTCTTTATGTGAATGGTTATCTCTTAAAAGCAGATAAAAAAAGCCTGTATGCTGTGATGATAGATTTGGCAAATGGGAATCTTGAAAAAGAAGAGCTTACTAAATTCCTTGAAGTTAATACAAAAGAAAGAGCTTAAGGTAAGAGTGTAATTTCGTTCGTCAATCTAACAATCCCGCACATAAGCTGCAGGCACAAATGTGTTAAACCATAACAAAATTAAGTCCGGGTCGGCAAGAGTGTCGCAGTACATTTAGACCTTACCTGATGACGAATCATTCGTAGCAACGGGTACGTACCAGAACCGGTGGAATTGCAATGATCGCACCGGCGAACCTCGCCACAATATCTCAGCCATCTTCTGTCTGGTTAGACATTATAAGTTGAATCCCCTCCCCCCAGTACAAGGATTGCAAGTGCGTATGCTACTGAAATATACGGCAGGGTATTGATGGCATACGCCTGCCACCACGTGAGAGTTATGCCTGCAAAGAAGTTCGGAGCCATGCCGATAAACCGGGATGCCCGGATGGTGGTTCCGTCCAGCAATAGCCGCGACGGTCCCTGGATGAGTGGTTTTTATGGTCAGACAAAGTAGTTATCGACTGTGTGATGCGTTGGGTTATATCTGTATGTTAGCTGTTCCAGCTTTATCTGCTGATAAACTGAATACAGTCGTGAAGATGGTTGGGTTGTTAATAATATTTCATTTCACGCAACAACACCAAACATCAGGCCTACTCCTGCAGTCAGCGCCATTGCAAGAGCTCCCCAAAAGGTAACTCTGATAGCGCCGATCGTTACTGATGCGCCACCTGCACGCGCCGCAATGCCGCCAAAAAGGGCAAGGAATACAAGAGACGACAGAGCCACAACAAGAATGAGCAGATGAACCGGCACAGCCCACGCAGCCAGCAGCGGAAGTGCCGCACCAATTGTAAACGTACCCGCTGAATAAAGTGCGGCCTGTACCGATCGTGCATTGCCGCTCTCTAAGATACCTATTTCATCTCTGGCATGAGCTCCAAGGGCGTCATGTACCATAAGCGGTTCAGCGACTTGTTGCGCCAGTTTCGGTTCAACACCTCTCTCCTCATATATGTCGGCAAGTTCTGTTATTTCAAACTCAGCATTCTCTTCCAGGGATTTTTTTCTCAAGTGCGAGATCTGCATTTTCAGTATCAGACTGGGAGCTGACAGATACGTATTAGCCGGCCGCCATAGATATAGCCCCGGCAACTAAGCCTGCAACACCGGCTACAAGAACGCTTTCGTGGGTCGTACTTGCAGCCGCAACACCAATTATAAGGCTGGCTGTAGACACGATTCAGTCGTTTGCTCCGAGTACGGCTGCTCGCAACCACCCGGCGCGATGTGATCTGTGGATTTCTGTATTACTCATATTTTTTCCCTTTGATTATAATTGTCGCAAACTTCCCTGAGCTCAATCGATGGCCCCAAATGAATAAATCCAATATCTTATGTTCTTACATGGTTTATAACATCAGAATACGACATTAAAAATAGACAAGTATAAAAAGAAGAGGGTCGCGTGGTTCTCCCAGAATTCTCTTCTCAAACTCGTCAGCCTCAGTAGAAGATCGATGCAGCATCGAAATGTTGCTGGTTGTTTCCAGGAGATGTCAGGTCGACACAAAAATATTCTCGTTAGCTGCAAATTTCTTCAGCTTCTCTCGCAATTCTGTTGATTTGTCTTGGGTTGATGCCTGCTGTTTCAAGGAGCTTTTTATCGTCACAAATCTGCCTGCAAAAAATGATGTCATGACTGAGGAGCCGATTTTTCTCCTCTCTTGTCAGAGATGAAAGACAGGTGACCGGGTATAGATTTAAATACTCAACCAGAACTTTGATCCCTTTTTTCCGGGGAAAGTCCCAGCTTAGTAGTTTCAAGCCCACGCAATTCCCGTATTCTTCAGCGTCGTATGTGAACCGTGTATTTGTAACCACCCAGCCCTTATGAATTTTATCGTTATTCCCCGGCTGATCGCTCCAATTTCGTTTCAAATCCTGAAATCGGGATTGGACATAGAGCGGAACTTTTATATTGCAGCGATTCTCATTCCGATTGTGAAATTTACACTCCACAAACAGATAGGCGTCATCATTTTGTGCAATCACGTCAATTTCATGGGTGACGCAGTCGCCCAGAACGGTTACTCCCACCTCAGTCTCATACCCCAGCCGATTCAGCAGTTCGGCAATAAATTTTTCGAAAGGATAACCGGTCGGGCCCAATTCGAAAAGAGCCTCTTTGAGCCTGTAGCGTCCGGCCGATCTCTCTGAGATAGTTTGGAGATACTTAAATGCCTCCTTGTAGATTTTTTGTGTCGAGATGCCCTCGTAAATAAAGTTCCGGACCCTATTTACAATCTCATCAATAACCGGTTCAGATGCACCGGCATTTTTTAGGGATTTTCGCAATTTGGATTCATCATACGTTTGAGTATTTCCAGAATACTTAGTTACACGAACCAGGGCCATAGAAGGGTGGTTTAAAGCAGGTTAACTTTCAATTGCATAATATACAATGAAATTTGTTTACTGCTATGAGAACCCTGAGATGACCGTTTTTTCCGTGCATCTAATTTATTCAAAAGATATTCAGACGCACTGCTTACTTTTGTCTTAACGGTACATGAGAGTTATGGGATGAAGTTATACAAACTCAACTCCGTATCTGCCGCATAATTCTGTGACTTTTTCAAAATCGGGTGGTCCCGGGGGTAGTTGAGCCAGTTCCTCAAACATATCTTCAATCCCAGTAGGGAAAGGCGCTTGTAATCATTCGGGCTTTTTCGGTTCCGGCCACCTTCCAGGCGTGGGATATATTTTTTGGTGCAAAAGCTGTATCCCCGGCTTTGAGAACGGTGACCTCACCGTCGATCATTAGTTCGATTTCTCCCCAGATCACCCTGAATATTTCATCTTCGCGGGTATGAACGTGCGGAGGGATACCAACGCCCGGTTCCACGTTATCAACCCACTCTACGATTTGGTTGCCTGTATCTGTTCCGGACAGTTTATGCGTTTGTATGTCGCCTATGACATTCAGAACCTTACCTCTATCCTCGCGAACAATTTTTGGCGTGGATGAATTATTGTTGCGGTCTGCGGCTCTGGTCAAGCCTGATAATCCTGGTATTAAAAGAATAGTGGCTCCAATGCTTGAATTGCGTAGAAATGTTTTCCGGTTCATAAGTCTGTATGTGATTTAGGATTTACTACAAAATGTAATCACACACTAAAGACGTGTAAATGGGAAAACCACGGTAAAACCTTTGAATTTCGTGGTATTGATCTACAATCTGCGAAGTGAAGAGGGTGTTAAACCGGTGTGCTTCTTAAAAAAGTAACTAAAATAATCCGGGGAGGAGAAACCCAGGCTA
>Ga0306867_1001612_pt1 | contig 9995 bp, 9 predicted proteins | sample AntRauTorckE6831_FD_190432 | JGI IMG/M metagenome (GOLD analysis project Ga0306867, IMG submission 190432) | Saline lake microbial communities from Rauer Islands, Antarctica - Metagenome Torckler E6 #831 (v2) (version 2) | ecosystem: Environmental > Aquatic > Non-marine Saline and Alkaline >... | reverse complement strand
AGATCTTCAAGATTCAGGTGGAACTGCCCGAAGAAATCTCCGAAAAAGACCGCCTGGGCATCCTGCGCTCCATCGACCGCTGCACCGTTAAGAAAGTGGTCCAGACCGGCCCGGAGTTCCAGATTGAAGTGGTCGAAAACCTGGACGAAGACGCTCAGGCCCTCTTAACGGCGGCACCCGGCGGCGAAGCGAGCACTTACATCGAAGGCAAGGACCTGCCCCTGGAGCAGACCATTGCCAACATGACCGGCATCCTCGCCGACCTGGGCATGAAAATCGAAATCGCCTCCTGGCGCAACATCGTGCCCCATGTGTGGTCGCTGCACATCCGCGACGCTGCCTCCCCCATGTGCTTCACCAACGGCAAGGGCGCCACCAAGGAAGCGGCTCTGTGCTCCGCGCTGGGTGAATTCATCGAGCGGCTGAGCTGTAACTTCTTTTACAACGACCAGTACTTCGGCCAGGAAATCGGCAACAGCGAGTTCGTGCACTACCCCAACGAAGAATGGTTCCAGCCGGGCCCGAACGGCGAGCTGCCCGAAGGCATCCTGGACGACTACTGCCTGGACATCTACAACCCGGACGGCGAACTGCTCGGTACGCATCTGTTCGACACCAACTCCGGCACACCGGAACGCGGCATCTGCTGTCTTCCGTACCAGCGCCACTCCGACGGCAAGACCGTATACTTTCCGTCCAACCTGATTGAAAACCTGTTCCTGAGCAACGGCATGAGCGCTGGCAACACGCTGGCCGAAGCCAAAGTGCAGTGCCTGTCCGAGATTTTCGAGCGGGCGGTGAAAAAACAGATCATCGAAGAAGAACTGGCCCTGCCAGACGTGCCGGGCGAAGTACTCGCCAAATACCCGGACATCCTCGAAGGCATCCAGGCCCTGGAAGACCAGGGCTTCCCCGTGTTGGTGAAAGACGCCTCCCTCGGTGGCCAGTTCCCGGTGATGTGCGTCACCCTGATGAACCCGAAAACCGGCGGCGTGTTCGCCTCCTTCGGCGCACACCCGAGTTTCCATGTAGCGCTGGAACGCGCCCTCACCGAACTGCTGCAGGGCCGCAGCTTTGAAGGCCTGAACGACCTGCCCGCGCCGACATTCAATTCCATGGCGATCACCGAGCCCAACAACTACGTGGAGCACTTCATTGACTCCAGCGGCAAGGTCTCCTGGCGCTTCTTCAGTGCCAAATCCGACGTGGACTTCGTGGAATGGGACTTCTCCGGCTCCCACTCCAACAGTACCGACGAAGAAGCCGCCACCCTGTTCGGCATCCTCGAAGACATCGGCAAGGAAAGTTACATCGCCGTGTTCGAGGAGCTGGGCGCGCCGGTGTGCCGCATTCTGGTGCCGGATTACTCGGAGGTTTACCCGGTCGAAGACCTGGTATGGGACAACACCAACACCGCGCTGGCCTTCCGTGAAGACATCCTCAACTTGCACCGCCTGAACGAGGACGAACTGGTGGCACTGGTGGAGCGGCTAGAAGAAGCCGAGCTGGACGTCTACATGACCATCATCACCCTGATCGGCATCGAGTTTGATGAAAACACCGTATGGGGCCAGCTGACTATTCTGGAGCTGAAACTGCTGATCTACCTGGCGCTGGGCGAGCAGGAAGAAGCCCGGGAGCTGGTGGAAATGTTCCTGCAGTTCAACGACAACACCGTTGAGCGCAACCTGTTCTACCAGGCCATGCACGCGGCGCTGGAAGCCACACTGGAAGACGACCTGGAGCTGGACGACTACCTGCACAACTTCCGCCGCATGTACGGCAACGAGGTGATGGACGCGGTGGTCGGCTCCATAGACGGCACCGTGCGTTTCCACGGCCTGGAAGAGACCAACATGCAGCTGGACGGCCTGGAGCGGCACCTGAAGATGATCGAGAGTTACCAGAAGCTGCATGAGGCTCGGGCCAGAATAGCGGGAATCAGTCGGTAGCTGACTCCGCCGCCCAACTGGTGTAGCCAAGCTCCATAATCCGGGCAACTTCGGTCTCCGGTATTTCCGCCGGGTCACCCAGCTCCAGGGTGTCATAATGAAAGGCGTACAGGCGGGAGGCAAACTCGGCAATGGGCAGGGACGCCTCTCCACGGAATTCGCCGTGGCCCTGAGTGGAGCAGGTAATGCCCTGCCCCCAATCCTGACCACTGTCATTGTTGGGATTGAAGAAGTACACCCGCATCTCGTCGTGAGGGCTGAGCCCGACCCTCAGAATATTGATGGCATGGCGGCCGACATAACGCGCAGCGCTGTCGGTAACGGCAATACCCGCCGGTTGAGCATGGATCAGCGGCATATGGCCGTTATAGAACGGATGATAACTGGCGTAGAACAGCCGGATGAAACCCTCGTAGTCCTGCACCTCACCGGTATGAATATCGGCTACCACACGGAATCCCTGATTGACCCACCAACCATAGAACTCCGGGTTGATCCAGCGGTGGGCATCGTCGTCCCGGTCTTCACAACGGCGCCACATTTCGCCATACAGTCGATCCAGATGGGGTATAAGAATCAACGATACCGGATCTACATCCATCGGGGGCTCCTCGACCAACCCCGGCTCCAGGTCTCTGGAAGAAACATTCTGCCCTTCAAAGCGACTCAGCACCTCGTTGTCGCGCGCGGCCCAGGCCAGCACCTGAAGCAGGTAATCCGCCTCTCCGGCCGCCCACATCGACAACCCGATTGCAGACTGGCACGTAGGATTGTTGCCCTGCCCCACTCCCAGAGGCTGTCCCAACAGATTGAGAACACCAGCCAGCAGGAACACCCGGGGTGGCAGTTCATCGCCAAAGGCCTCCTGAAGAATTTCGGCAGTCTCCACTGACAGGGGAAGTTTTATCTGTCGCCACAGGGCCTGTGCCACGGAAGGGGTAAACAGTGACCCTCGCTCCAGCATCATGGTCAGGCCATAAACGGCCTGGCAGGTTTCCGGATAGATACCCTCGTCAATCAGGGCATGGACCAGCTCGGTGTAGCAGTAAAGATCGTCGAGCCCGGTCATGGTCAGCCCCAGTGAGACTGGTATCAGATCGTCCTGATGACTGTTGCGCAAAAACCTCAGCATAACCGCGTGGTAAGGCGATGCCAGACCGGTGTCGTGCATGCTGCGGGCAAAATATGACGCTTCGGAAGAGAGGGTTACACCGTCCATCTCCGTTAGCCGCTGTTCATAGACCTGAAGGCCCGGGTCTTCGATACTACCCGGAGTGGGGGAAAACAAGGCATTTACCAGACGGCTGGCCGCGGCTGTGCCGGTGGTTTTTATCTTGGGGTCGTAAAGACACTTGGCGATCTGCTCAATCATCTCGCAAATGCTGTCAACCTGCACCGGCCCCTGGTCCAGCAAACGCCAGACCTCCGCCACAAGACTGTCCAGCAGGTTTTCATAACCGAGATGGGAAATCAGATACTTGTAGAGCCCCTGGACAATACTCCCGAGCTGCTTCGGGCGCTCCCGGTCAGCTTCGGTAAGCTGGCCAGAAAGCAGGTCCAGATTCAACGCCATAACCTGAGTCAGGAAATGGCGCGCCTGTTCGGCAGAAATGCCGGGATGGAAGTAATTTCCCCGGGCAACCGCCAGCATCCGTAACTCGCTGATGGCCTCTACAACGGTCGTAACAGGGCCGGCTTCGCGCAGGGAGTGTTTCGCCAGTGCCGGCTGCAGGATAGACGGCTGGGCCCAGTCACTGGTACCAAAAATGCCGGCGGATTCCAGTGACCGGACCCGCAGGTACAAGGCGTCGAACCCGCCCGGCAGGGTCATCAGTAGCCTGGCGCGCTCCAGCAACTGAAGGCTGGAGGCTTTTGGGTTGGTGCGGCGGGCACGGGCAAAATCCGCCAACGCCGCATCAAACTGCCTCAAAGCCGGTTCGAGAACCGGGCCTGTCATTCTGGCTTTTCCCTGTTCGCGCGCTCTTCCTTGAACCTCGTGGTAATGTCTCTCGCGCTTGAAAGCACACCGATCACCTTATCCTCGGAATCCAGAACAATAGAAAAACCGAGCTCGACGTAAATGAACGAACCTTTCGCGTGTATGGCTTTCGTCGGCATAGACTTCCCGACATACTTGGTTTCCTTCCGTTGCATCGCCTCGTCATACCCACGCCAGTGGGGCTTGCGCAACTTTTCCGGAATGATGATATCCAGGCTCTCGCCAATGGCCTGCTCTTTGGTAAAACCAAACACACGCTCTGCCGCCTCATTCCAAACCAGAATTTTGCCCTCGGTATCGGCAAAGATCATCGCATCGGGGTTCTGCTCTATGAGGCAGCCCATGACCTGGTCGCTCACCTTCATAACCTCACCTCTCGTTATTGTGCATTATAAATGCACCTTACAGCTGAGCGTCATAGACTGCCACCCGTACGCAGTTGCACTGGTCGGATTTCGCCCGGTACAGGGCGGTGTCTGCCGCCTTGAACAGTTCGCCGGCCTGGTTCGCCCGAACATCCTCCACCCGGGCCTGCTCCCCATCGTTCGGGTGCACCATCTCCCAGAAGCGGTTAACGTCCTCCAGGAAGTATTCCGGCGGCTCACCGAGGATCTCCTTCGATGACGGGCTCAGGTAGAGCAACTCAGCACTGCCATCCGGAAAGAGCACGTACTCGTAAAGCACTGCCGGCAGGATGCCCAGAAAGTCACTCAGTTCATGTTTCAATGCCATGAAGCCCGATCCCCTAGGTGCGTGGTACCGAAAGCCCGGCTTTTGACAGTAGCGCTACCGGAAATAGGCGACAAACGCCACCTAACTTCGCGAGGGCTGGCAGGCGTTAGTGGTCCATCTTGGAATGATCCATGGTCATTCCCCCATCCATCGGCTGCACCCGCAGCTCCACGTCCATGGGCCCGGCGCCCTTAAACTCCAGTGTTACCGGTACCGGCTCACCTTCTATGATGGGGCTTTTCAACTGCTCCAGCATCAGGTGGTAGCTCATGGGCTTGAGTTTTACCGTTTCGCCAGCCGGGATCGCCAGGCCACCTTTCACGGCCTGCATGCGCATCACGTCATCCCGCATCTGGGTTTCGTGGATGGAGACGTGGCCGGCTTTGGGAGTTTCGGCGCCTACCAGGCGGATTTCGTCATCGGTGTGGTTGGTGATTTCCATGTAGCCCACACCCATGGGCGTGCCTGGAGGTGTGGGGCGGGTCCAGGGGTCGGCGATGCCAACCGGGCCTTGTTCGCCGCCGTGATCGGCCGCAAAGGTGGTGGGTGCGAGGGCCGCGCAGGTCAGCGCGAAAGCGCAAGCCAGGGAATTCAGTCGTTTCATGTTCAATCACCAGGTGCTTGTTTTTCGGTATTTTCCTGCCGGAATCATCGGCGCAAACACTCTCTCCCTGCAAGCGGCAAATTGTCGCAGAAACGCGGGCGCGGCCTTACCAGTCACGGTTCGAGTCTCCCTGGCGCAGTAGCCAGTAGGTGATACCCAACGCCAGGGTGGTGGCCGCAATTCCCAGCAGGTACATGGGGGTAAGGGTTTCAAAGTCCAGTACGATCACCTTCCGGGCAATGGCCATTAAGGCGGTAGCCACCACTAACTGAACCGGGAATACGTTAGTGCCCAGATACAGGCGGATGTTGATGAAAATTTCCACCGCAATCAACACCGCCATAAAGGCGCCGAAGGTGAAGAAAATGTCGCTGATATCCAGCAGCAGAAACGGCGGCGTCACCAGCCGGTCGTAGATGATGTAAATGACATCACCCACGCCCCAAAGAATCACCGCCACCATCAAGACTGCCAGTACGCGGATGGCAAAGCGGATAATACGGTGCAGGCCCCGGAAGAACGGATCCGGGAAATCTATGGGCAACTCCTGATGAAGCTCATGCCGCCTCTCATGCTCTGGAACTGCGACGTCTTCTTTCTCGTTACCAGAACCCACCATAAGCCGTCTCCATCCTGGCCTTCCTGCATTCGACCGCAATCAGGCCTTTTTAACAAACTCCGACTTCAACTTCATAGCACCGACACCATCAATCTTGCAATCGATATCGTGGTCACCGTCCACCAGGCGAATACTCTTCACCTTGGTACCCACCTTCACCACCAGGCTGGACCCCTTCACTTTCAGATCCTTGATCACGGTTACCGCATCACCATCCTGGAGCTCATTGCCATTGGCATCACGAACAACCGGGCCTGCCTCGGCTTCCGCCTGCTCCGCTTCGGTCCATTCATGGCCACATTCCGGGCACACAAGCTGAACGCCATCTTCATAAGCAAACTCGGAATTACACTGCGGGCAAGGAGGTAATTGAGACATTATCATTTCCTGTTAATTGAATGAGAACTGAATTATACCATTATCAATTCCAGTGGTGGCGGATGCCAGCCAGCGGTGAGAGACAGCCGCGGCAGGCATCGGCTAGAATCCGAGACCAGAATCCTGTTTAGAAGGAAAACCAAATGCCTATCTGGGTCGACGCCGACGCCTGCCCCGTACCAATCAAGGAAATCCTCTGCCGCGCCGCTACCCGCTGGCAGGTTGAAACCACCTTCATAGCCAACCACGCCATCAACCTGCCGCCGAGCCCTTACATCAGCCGTCGTCAGGTACCCCAGGGCTTCGACGTTGCCGACAACGACATTATGGAACAAATGACCAAAGGCGACCTGGTGATCACCCAGGACATCCCCCTGGCCGCCGAGGCCATTGAAAAAGGCGCCGATGTATTCAATCCCAGAGGCCAGGCCTTCACCAAAGAAAACATCCGCCAGCGCCTCGCGATGCGAAACTTTATGGAGGAGATGCGTAATGCCGGTCAGGTTACCGGTGGTCCGGCGCCCTTCAGCCAGACCGACCGCAAGGAATTTGCCGACAAGCTGGACCGCTGGCTACAGCGCAACGCCCGCGAGTGATAATGATTCTGTTTTAAAATCGCTTCGAATCCGCTACCCTTCCCGCCCTTGAACAGTCAAGCCCCTGCGAGAAGGAAGCGAAGATGTCGTCACACAGCCACCACACCAGCAGTTTTGCTGCCCTTGGCCGTCTGCTGCGCTACGCCCGGGGCTACCGCCGCCGGATTATTGCGGCAACCACCTGCTCAATTATCAACAAACTGTTCGACATAGCCCCCGAGATCCTGATCGGTGTCGCCATTGACGTGGTGGTCAACCAGGAGCAAAGCTTCGTCGCGGGCCTGGGCTTCGAAACCGCCCGGGAACAGATCACCATTCTGGCCGTGCTGACCTTCTTCATCTGGGCCGGCGAGTCCCTCTTTGAATACCTGTTCCAGGTGCTCTGGCGCAATCTGGCTCAGCGCCTGCAGTCTGACCTGCGCCAGGATGCCTACGAACACGCCCAGCGCCTGGACATGAGCTTTTTCGAAGCCCGCAGCTCCGGCCAGCTGGTCGCCACCATGAACGACGACGTTAACCAGCTGGAACGCTTCCTGGACGGCGGCGCCAACGCCATGATCCAGGTTGGCGTAACCGTGGTCGCTGTTGGCGCAGTGTTCTTCGTGCTGTCACCACTGATTGCCCTGCTGGCCTTTACCCCCATTCCGCTGATTATCTGGGGCGCGTTCTATTTCCAGCGCAAAGCCGGACCACTGTATGCGGATGTCCGGGAGAAGGTCGGTGACCTTTCCAGTCGACTTGCCAACAACCTCGGCGGCATTGCCACCATCAAAAGCTTCACGGCTGAACAGCGCGAAGCCGAGCGACTCAAGGTCAGCAGTGAGGCCTACGTGGAAGCCAACCGAAAAGCGATTCGCATCAGTTCCGCGTTTATTCCGGTCATCCGCATGGCCATTCTGGCCGGGTTCCTGGCCACCTTCACCGTGGGCGGCATGATGGCCCTGAACGGCGACCTGAACGTTGGCGCTTACGGGGTGCTGGTATTTCTCACCCAGCGGTTGCTGTGGCCTCTGACCGGTCTGGCGGAAGTTATCGACCTGTTCGAACGTGCCATGGCCAGCACCCGGCGCATTCTGGATCTGCTGGCCGAGTCGGTGAACGTGCACGATCAGGCCGGAACGCCCCTGGCCCAGCCGGTGCTCGGCGAGGTCAGTTTCAGCAACATCGAATTCCGCTACGGCAGCAGTGGCGCGGGGGTGCATGGCATCAGCCTGGATGTGCCGGCCGGCCACACCCTGGCGCTGGTGGGCGCCACCGGCTCGGGCAAGTCGACCCTGGTCAAGCTGTTGCTGCGTTTCTATGACCCTGCCCGGGGCGAAATCCGTGTTGATGGTCAACCCATCCGGGAAGTCACCCTGAAATCCCTAAGGAACGCCATCGGCCTGGTCAGCCAGGATGTGTACCTGTTCGAAGGCAGCATTCGCGACAACCTGGCCTACGGCAAGCCGGACGCCAGCGATGAAGAAATCATGGAAGCGGCCAGAACCGCCGAAGCCTGGTCGTTTATTGAAACCCTGCCAGAAGGGCTGGACACCCAGGTTGGTGAGCGCGGCGTGCGCTTGTCTGGCGGCCAGAGGCAACGCCTTTCTCTGGCCCGTGCCCTGTTGAAAGACCCGCCGATCCTGGTACTGGACGAAGCCACCAGCGCCGTGGATAACGAAACCGAGGCGGCCATTCAACGCTCACTCAAGCGCATCGGCCACAATCGCACGGTGATCATGATTGCCCACCGGCTGTCCACGATTGTTGATGCCGACAGCATTGCGGTAATCGAAAACGGGCAGGTTGTGGAACAGGGTAACCACGAGGATCTGTTGCTTAAAAATGGTGCCTATAAGGCCCAGTGGCGCGTGCAAACCGGGCAAACCCAATAATCTGCACGGATTACAATCATTGATAGTAATTCGTATTTAGATTATTCTGCCGACCTCAGTCAGAGGGGGTCTGCATGCCTGCATTTTTTGAAGTTGATCAACTGGCGGTGCGCATTGGCGACACCGCCATTCTGCACAACATAGAACTGAATTTTCAGGAAGGACAGGTAACTGCTCTGCTCGGCCACAATGGTTCGGGTAAATCCACACTCCTGAAAATTCTGGCGCGGCAGATTTCCCCGACCCACGGCGACATCCGGCTGCAGGCCAGACCTCTGCGTAACACCGGCGCCCGGGCCTTTGCCCAGGTTGTCGGATACCTCCCCCAACACCCTCCGGCCACCGACGGTCTGACCGTTCGCGAACTGATTGCGCTGGGGCGTTATCCCTGGCGCGGCCCGCTGGGACGATACACCGACGAAGATGAACGCCTGATCGACCAGGCCATTGCCGACACCAATCTGGATCAGTTCCAGCATCGCCCGATAGACACGCTTTCAGGAGGCGAACGCCAGCGTGCCTGGATTGCCATGCTGCTGGCCCAGCAGACCCAGTGCCTGTTACTGGACGAACCCATCTCTGCGCTGGATGTAAAACACCAGGTGGAAACCCTGCGCCTGGTGCACCGGCTGGCCGAAGAGCGGGAGCTTACCGTGATTGTGGTTCTGCACGATGTCGACCTGGCCGCCCGGTTCTGTGATCGCCTGGTGGCTCTGAAAGCCGGCCAGCTTGTTGCCGATGGTGCGCCAGCAGAGATCATGGACAGTGGCATTCTGGAATCCATTTACGGCGTGCCCATGGGCGTGATGGAGCGGGCACCCGGGCAGTGGGTATCTTATGTCCACTGAACACCCTTCATTCAGCCGGTTGGCCGTACTGTGGCTGACCGCTTTGTTCATCGCCGCCCCGGTCAACGCGGAAACCTGGCAGCATGAAGGGGGCACTCTCTCCCTGAACGATCCGCCCGAACGAATCATTGCCCTGAACTGGGCCGCCACCGAGGCCCTGCTGTTGCTGGGAATAACACCTGTTGGCGTGGCTGACCGGGACGGTTACAGCACCTGGGTGCGTGAGCCCGAATTGCCGGAAGGGGTTGCGAACGTGGGCACCCGGGTTGCGCCCAGCCTGGAAGCCATTGCCGAACTGAAGCCGGATCTGATCGTCACCAGCTCGGAAATGGCTCCCGCTGCTGATCTACTTGAACGCATTGCCCCGGTTTACGTGGTCAGTATCTACAAGGA
>Ga0306867_1001594_pt1 | contig 10065 bp, 13 predicted proteins | sample AntRauTorckE6831_FD_190432 | JGI IMG/M metagenome (GOLD analysis project Ga0306867, IMG submission 190432) | Saline lake microbial communities from Rauer Islands, Antarctica - Metagenome Torckler E6 #831 (v2) (version 2) | ecosystem: Environmental > Aquatic > Non-marine Saline and Alkaline >... | reverse complement strand
GCCCTTGAATTATTATTATTATTATTGTTGTTGTTGTTGTTGGGACTGTAAATGAAGAATAACATAAAGGTTCGCAAATCCAGGTAAAAAAGTGTTAACCAGTAAACAATACTGGGCACCAGTAGTGCCCAGATTGTCATTACCATTACTGCGCTCTACTACTTTTACGCAGCCTTCAGAACATCGATTCCGCATGTAAATCGAGCCTGCTCTCCGTACTCTCTGTGAAATACAACAGCCTTCATGTCACGTCCTGACAGGTAGCCGTGGCCAACAGCATAGGCATCGCCAGGCGCCAAGGTCCGGAACTGTTCGACCTTGCACCCATTAAGTTCCAAAACACTGTCATGATGATGATGTCCACGCCAGAAGTGCCTGAACTTCGTCCGGCCCCAGGCCTCAGGCATTTCGGTTGCCATGATCCCGGGCAGGCTTGGGTCCTTGGTCTTGTCACCGTGGGTCACACCGATCAGGCATTTGCCGTGCTCGATGTAATGACGGGTCGTAGGTTCATCGTAGATCTTGATGCGGGGTTCGTTCTCGTAGATGTTGCGGAAAAAGACGTTCATGGCTCGGGAGAGGATCGGGTCATGGTTGCCCGGGGCGTTGATCATCTCGACGATCTCGTGCTTCTCCAGCATTCGCTGCAGACACCGTCTGAGTGCCCGGATACCGATGTCGATCATTCGCTGTGGCCGTGTGTCGCTGTCCAGGACGTGTCCTGAAGCTGGTGTGAGGTTCTCCATGGAGTCGTAATGGAAGAAGTCCCCCAGGTTGACCAGGACAGCCCTGTGTGAAGGAGGTGACTGGTGCACCAAGTAGTCGACCGCAGCGAATAGCTCAGCCTCGGCAATGTCCAGGTTGAAGTCATTCCCCACTTCTTTTGCCCAGCAGTAGAGTCCGAAATGGGGATCTCCCATCGGATAGCAGGTCATCAGATCGTCGTAGCAGACCTTAGGCGCCTGGATAGGTGCAATCTTGTGCTGCAGATCCGAAACCCAGGATTCGATTTGCTGACTCAGGATCTCGAGTGTTCGATCGAGGTCTTCGTTGGTTTTGACCCAGCGCATGATTTCACCTTTTTCGTGGTGAAAACAGCCTGAGTATCCCTTGAGCTTTTGACCGTCCCAAAGTTCATGAATCCTGGTTCCCCCAGGTCCTGGGACTGGAACAGTGTTCTTGGTTATTGCGGCCCGGGCTCGCTTAACTAAACGTTCAAATCCCCTTTTTGTAACATTTAAGGAACGCCCGGCAGCGGAAACATTACCGCCGTGGGCGTCCACTGCATCGAGAGCCTCTTGCTGACGTGGAGTTAGCAAAATTCCGTCCCTTGTTCGAGTTCAGAAATGACGGGAGCAATACGGTTTGCGAGTACTGCATTGAATAGTCTTTTCATATCGGAGCTCCGTTTCTAGTTATTTTGTATGTAGTTATGGGTCTTTCTTTACACCTCAATTGGATTGTATCCCGATTTAATTGATCTTTTTGAGGAAAGACCCGGTCATTTTATAGACCGGGTCACAGTTTCAAACCATCAGGCAGGCGTTTCACTGGCCTGCAGCCGCTCACGCAGCAGGTAGCCTTCCAGTGCCCAGATCTTGTTGCGGGCATTCTGACGGGCAATTCGACGACCGATCTCGGCGTCAAAGTTGGCAACTGAAGCTGCGGCAGATTCGCCAAGCACGATATAGCCGTTGTTCAACGTCAGTGCACAGACTGTCATGGTTGTGCCGGGGAAGACATGATATTGCTCGGATTGGATCACACTGTCAATATGATCAGGATTGAGCCGCGGGGCATTCAAACCCCTCTTTTGGATTTCAATTTCAGTTTCAGATTCTGTCATCAGTTTATTCCTTTCAATTTGAGTTTCAGTTTGGATGAATCACTTGCGGGTGGTGTGCCTCCTCTGGGTTTCCAGGTCATTGAAAAAAGGGTTGAGCCTGACATAGGTGCTCTTAGTGCCTTGTAATGCAATTGCATTACTGCATAGGCACATGTCTGCTGGAAAGGCGCCATTGGTTTTGACGAAATCCAGGATTCGGCGGGCACCGGCTGGCGTGATTATATAAGCATAGGCTCCGCGAAAACATGTCCCTACCAGATCCATTCCATGATAGAAATCATCCTGGTAGGGATAGGACTCAACACCGGGCACCAGCTTTGCAGTCGTTCTTTCATTGTATTTCTTGAAATATTTGACGGGGTCTTCACTGCTGTTGAATGGCAGGAATCGATCCAGGTGACAGGCATGCTCTACATCTGAAACGATATTCGTACAGTCATGTAGTGGCAACGCATCATGTTCCATGATGACAATAGGCTCATCCAGCTCGACAGCCCTGCGCCAGAGTTTGTGGTGGCTGACAAAACAGCCCATCGTGCCCCAGTTCGTGGCAATGTCACCGCCCTTGTGATTGACGATCAGCCGGTAGTTGAGCAGATACTCGGCAATTTGTTGCCGATTCTGGACGCCTTCGAAACACTCCGCATCGTATCCAAGTGATCGGGCAGTCCGTAAGGCTTCAAACGACAACCTGAGCGAAAGTTCGTTGTCGGATAGGTGAATGATGTAGGTCCGGATCATTCATTTTCAGCGCTGTAGTAGACCTCTACTTCCTGGGACTGTTCCAGCAGCTTGTGACGGGCCTGGTCCCGGATTTCAGTCATCTTCCGGGCACCCAGGGCATTCAGGGCCGACTGGATGATGATATCGTGGGGCGAATCTGCCGCCACAGACGCCGGGAGGGGTCCACCACAGCGGTTTTGGACTTCCTGACCATCCTGCTCAAAGATCAGGTCAATTTCGGCGTGGTGGATCTGTCCGTCCCGTCCACTGGCTTTTATCAGCTTGTATCGCTCTTCCATGGGTAGTTTACTCGCTTGGAATCAGGTTGTGATGTAGTGATCTCGCGTGTGCTCTCGGATCTCCAGAATGTAATCCAGGTAGGCATTGATCTTTGCCTTCCAGTTGATCTCGAGCGTGGGGCATACGATACCCGATTTATGGCTTGTGAAGGTGCGGTTGATCAAACCAAGGGCACCAGGCTGATTGAATAGCAGCTGGTTGACATGCCGGAAAGACCCGGGTTCCCGGGTTCGGTTGAAAGGATGGATCGGCTCGATCCGCTTGCCCAGCACCATGGCGTAGAGGGCACTCTCACTCAGGATCGTGGTGTAGACCACGTCAGCCCGGGGCATCAAGGCATACAGGTCACTCTCGATCGGGACGAAATGGTGCTTGTCGGCACCAGTCAGGTCTCGAAACTTATTCAATATCTTAGACGTTGTCAACGGATGAGGTTTGATGATGAGCTGGTTCCCGTGCCGCTTGATCAGCTGCTTGATCCGTCTGAGACAAACATGAGTCTTGATCTTATTATCCCCTGGCAGCACGACCAGTGCCTCGAAGCCACGGCTTATGTGAACCGTGTCCCGATCGTACTTGTTAGCCGTGTTGTCGGCAATCCTGGCCCTCAGGTAGTTCACGAAGTCTTCCGACGGTCCGCAGTGCCGACTGGCCGCGGCAATCTGGATAGTGGCCAGGTCTGGCTGCAGCGGCGTCATCATAATCATGCCAGCAAAGGTGGCATAGTTAATGGTGTGGAAAGGGAAAGGCTCATCGGCCGTCACGTCATAGGACCAGAACACACCCCTTCGGGTGCATTCATCGATGATATGTTGCTCGACTTCGACCAATGAATAAATATGGTCAGACATCTTGAGATCTCCAAGGTGCTCATAGTGCAGTGCCTTGTCAACCAGTGGTGTCTTTCTCATTGTCAATTATCCGTAGTAGTTAGTGTTTCTCTGACTGTTCCAGGCCGTGGTCCACCAGGTTATTTTCGATGTCAGAATCGAAGTGCTGCGAGACGCAGGATAAAAAGTCAGGAACTGGGTGGTTTTCGATGTTACCTGACTTGTGTTCCATGAAGTTGTCCAGCTCGTGTTGAAACTAGTCGAACCAATAGTGGAACGTGACGTTGACAATGTTGTATTGATATCAGTGGTCTGACTAGTTACCCGACTTGTGGTCACGCTGGTATTCCAGCTGGTCGTCCACGAAGTTGTGCGGCTTGTCGATCTGTAGGTGCTCCAGCTTGTAGTCCAGACTGTCGCAGCACTCGTAGAGACAGTTGTATAGTTTGACGTGTTATTGCTGACCGTCCAGTTTGTAGTGATTGCCGTTGTTCTGGTCGTTGATTTCAGCGTGGAACGGCTTGTGTTCCGGAGCATGATCACATCACCTGTCCAGGACGTTGTCCAAGACGTGGTCCACGAGGTTAACCAAGAAGTCGAAACCAGATTAGGGAAACCAAATTCATCAACACCATCTTCAGTGACTTGGTCAGTTGTCCATGAGGTTGTTCGACTTGTCGAGCGGCTAACCGGACCCTGAGAGGTCCACTGTGTTTGCCAGGATGTTGTTTTCAGCGTATCCCAAGTTGTGGCAATTGCGGTGCTACGACCAGTCATCCAACTGGTTGTCCAGCTGGTGGTGATTGATGTATTAGTAGTTGTTGTTCGGGATGTTCCTCGGCTGGTTGTCCAGTAACTGTTGAACGTAGTGATGCGGCTGGTCAAACGCGAAGTAGACCGAAGAGTTGACCAGCCGGTTGTCCAGCTTGTCGTGGCAGAGGTCAGGATATCCGTGTTCCAGGAAGTGATCCAGGAAGTAGACAGACTGGTAGCAGCAGTTGTTGACCGTGATGTAGACCGTGAGGATGTCCATGAAGTAGTCCAGGAAGTCGAAACCGTTGACTGCCATGAGGTCGTCCAACCGGTAACCCACTCAGTATTCCGAGAGGTCGCCTCCTGTCGAGAAACAGACGTATTGAATTCGACAATCCAGAAGCTACCAAAAGACATTACGCAAAGTCCCCAACATAGTTGACCAAGATGGTATTGGCATCAACAACAAAGTAGGTCAGTATGTTGAGGGTATCCGGTGAGGTGTTCTGATTGATGGCCGCTCCGCCAACCGGAGTCTTGGCTGCAGCAGGCAGCGAGAAAGTATGGCCACCTGTTGAATCCTGGCGCACAATAAGTGTCCCCGACATTCCATAGGAATTTGCATCCGTCGTGAATGCAAAGTTGGTGGTCTGGTTCAGGGTCACTGTGTAATTGGTCCCATTGGTCAGATCAAAAGTCGTCGTGGCGCCAGCATTGACTGACTTCAAGCCAGGGACAAAGGCGTTGGCTTTGAAACGTCCCTTGGTTCGATGAAAGGTAGCCCGTACTGTCGTATTGTCACGGATCTGCCAATCACCAGCAATCAGATCGAGCAGCAGGTTGGTGCCATTGAAACTCAGCTTGGCATCAATCCCTGTACCAAACTCGATGGTGTCATTGTCATTGACCCGGAGTCCAGCATCGAAGAGGATCCGTGCAACCGAGGTGCCACCATCAGGCAGGTAGCCTGCACCGGCATGGTTTCCCCAGCCATAAGCCATATTCCAGTTGGCTGTATTGAGTCCAGTTAGTACAGCAAAACTGGCTGCCGCACCGGCAGTAAAGCGATTCTCTACCCGGGTGCCTGAAGACCAATTCTGAGCCGTGGTGCCTTCCTGAGCTCGTTCGATGGTGAAGGTGTCTGTTGTGACGCCGGTAACCTTGACAATCTCCCAGGCATTCTCCTTTCCCTGGGCATCATAGCCAACCAATGTCAGCAGAAAAAAGTCTCCTGCCCCCAGTGAGGGAAAGAGTGTCCCGTCTCCAGATAGCACTGACAGGAAAAGATCACCGGATACAATGCTGCCACTGAGAGAGCTTCTTGCGTTATTTGAAAATTTCTGTGCCATTATTTGAAGTCCTCTATGATGACCATGATCTCATCTTGCTTGGTTCTACCGGCAACAGTGACAGCAGTAATTTCAACGGTGACGTTATCACCGTGAACACCTCCTTGGATCCAGACCTTTACTGTGTCTGGTCCAGAGATCTGTGCGTTGACATTGACCGTAGTGGTGTCAGGAACAAGATCCACCGATACGCTTGCAACGCTGTCAACGTTTACATCGAGGAAGTCGTCGTAACCGATATCGTAGTCAAGAATGTCTCTTGGCTGTTGAACTGCTGCGCCTAGTATGCTCATGTTCCTACCTCGAATTTGTTGTTATTGTCGGTAACCCTGAAATATCTATTCTGCTCCGGAACAGTGAACCTCCGGTGCTTGGGTGCAGCAACCAATCGGAGAACTGCTGAAGCAGTAATAGTCGAGGCAAGCCCGCTGACATACATTTCCACAGTTCGAATGCGAGTGACGACCGGATGGGTGATTGAAGTTGTCGTGCGCAACCTCATGTTGACCAGTCGAGTTCGATCGGTCTTGGGTTTGCTGAGCTTGGCTGCCGCTTTCCAATTGGCAGCACTCTGTTCCCAAATGATGCCACCGCTGAATTTGACGCTGTTCAAGCCTGTCCAGGACATGCGTCCCTGTTCCCAGAGCGTTCCTTCAGGCGTTGTCCAGCTGCCTACACTGGTGACGGATACCCTGGCACCAAGAAGGCTCTTGGAGGTGGCTCCGAGTATCAGGCTGACATTCAGGGGCCAGTTGCCATAGCGATGCATCTGGACTTTACCTTGCATCGTGGCTCGGCCTGTCCAGCTGGCAGTAACGTAGGCATCCCGATCAATGGCGCCATCCAATGTAGCTTCTGCCACAAAGGTGGTTTCGGCTGCACGGTTGGCCCCGGCATCCGGACTCAGGTCTGCAGTGATTGCCCAGCGGTTCTGCTGGTTTTCGGGCAGCAGGTTCGGATCGATTGTGAATATGGCTTCACCGCTGACAAAGCCACCTGTGGTGAAAATGCCAGCATTGAGAGGATTGTTCCATTCGGCCTTGTTCTCCCAGGGGAGAAAACCATCATGGATGATGTATCCAAGGCCCGTATCCAGTGTGGCGCCCCAATGGGTTTCGCCACTTGCTGACCAGCTGCCCTCAACCGTCCGGATGAGCCCGGAGATCTCGTCGGCAAGCCAGGTAACCGAACCATTGAAGGGAGCCGTGGTGGTCCTGACCCGGTTCGGGTCTGGATCCAGGGTTGAACCAGAAGAGGTCCAAGCGGCCTCACCGACCCGGAAATCGCTGTTTGCAAAGAGCTGGCCATTGACAGCCAGGTCCATGTTTGCATGGAGCTCTGCGACACCAACAGCTTCAAGCTGGCTGTCGATGCTCCAGTTGCCTGCACCTGATCGTTCAAGCGAGGGTTCGAAATTGTGACCACCAGCACCCGACAGGCTAGCTTCGATGGCGTTTTGGAGTATTGGGTCAAGCTCGGCACTGGCACTGATTGACCAGTCGAAGTCAGCCTGCTCTGCAAGGATCCCCGAGCCAAAGTCAGCGCTGGCGATGCCAGCACTGAAATTGGCCGAGGCTGCCACAAACACCAAGGAGACTGTGCCCGCGTTGAACCCTATCGAGTTGAACTTGGTGGTATTAGCCATCCTTGGCTGCTCCCGTCAGGATGCTGACTTTAGTCGAGCGTCAGGGTGAGAGCACTGGTTGCGAACGACAAGACATCGCCCGGAGCCAGGGTCTTGGACGTGGCCAGCGGTCCGTATAGCAACGGGTTGCCGACCGTCAGAGCATCGTAGACCGCGGCATGGGTGATCGTCACCGATGCAGCAGCGTTGCCGTTGGCCGGGAAGGTCACAACACCGCCATTCTTGGTCTGGCCAGCACCATCCAGGGCTGTCCAGGACACTGCCTGGCGAGCGTAGTTGGCATATCCAGTTTCCGTGCCAGAACCGTCTTCGCCCGGGTTGGATTCAAAAAGGGCCAGGTACACAGTTGCCGGGGGCGTCTGCGCGGAATTGCGCAGGAAGTGGTCCACGATTTTTGCTTCGAGATAGTTCGAGAGAGCGCTCATAGGTCAATCCTCTTATTGTAGTTGTTGTCAGATCTGACTTACATAGTGTACTGTTTTTGAGTGGGAGAACCAAATAAATTTCGCTATTCCGTGATTGAGCCCTCCTATTACTGGTTTCGACAAACAGTCAATCGAAATCTTCCAGATTTCGTGGACCCTTCGGATCCCGCTTCCGATTCTTGTGATGGCCCGTCAGGGTGTTTATAGCCTGCTGCCCGATAGCGACGCCCTGGCTGGACAGAGTTTCCAGGGTTTCCCACATGAACTCATCTTCGGTCCGACGTTCTCGAGCATTCCTACAGTTCTTCGGGCGTGTCATTTTGGTCACCTTTCTTTTTATTTTTAGTGGAGTAAACCAAGTACACTCTATTACCTGCTCCTTGCTCTCACTGCGCTCATTACATAGGGTATACCACTGAGAAGCGAACGTGGAAACCATCTCCGATGAAGCCGTCTAAGAACGACCTGTTTGCGCCTGAGGTGCTCATGTACTGAAGACGCACTTCAGAATTTACGAGAAAGCCGGATAGTTGCTGAAGGTCGCCTGGTAGTGCCGCATCAGTCTGGATGGTCGCAAACGTTACTCCTGAACGGGTAACTTGGGTTGAGACTGGTAATCCTGATATTCTAATAGGACCATACGTCGCTGTATCATAAGCAGATAGCTTTACTTCACAGTCAACGAAAATCAGATCGCCGTAACGCTTCCATCGGCCATACTGTTTCATATATGTTTGCGTTCCTGCTGTAGTTGAACCAACCAGTACAGGTGTCCAAGTGCCAACCGTCTCTTCGACTACAGGGTTGCCGTTGGCGTTAAGCTGGCCAGTGAAATTCCAATCCCCTGAAATAGTCTCATTCACATCCCTCTCGGTGTAGTTTCCAAGATCGGTGATGGTGCCGTTTGCGAGCTTGACCTTCAGGTCACTGCCGCTACTATCTACAAACAGCACGGCACCACTGCTGGGGGCATCGGGTTCGGTGTTTGCGTCAACTGCCAGACCGCGGCGAGCCGTGAATACGCCATCGCCGGTTAGCGATGCTTGAATGATGCCGGGTGTAAACCAGCGAAATCGACCATTGTTCGAATCAATCTGCCATAACGTTTCAGCGTCGGAATCATGAAATTGAACACGGGGAGAACCGCCTGGGAAAACTCCAATATTCACTGAATTCTGCGCGTTGAGGGTTTGAGAAACTGGAGTCTGAATTTCGAGGTCTAGCTTTCCATCAAGAGACGAAACGATGTTCGAAAGATCGGCTGACGAAGGTTGGTAATCAAGAGAAGACCACACGGTATTCCCATCCCCAATCTTTATTTTTAGGGTGTCTAATTCAAATCCCGGTTCACCTTGAGCCAGGATAGGATTTGCGGATGCCCAATTTGCAGCCGTGTCTCTTCGCAACTTTATGAGTGTGAACAGCGCAGTATTAGATTCATATTCCATATGCGTTCCCACCGTCTATCAGTGTTGATACAGACTCTGTAGTAGGTTTCAGCCAGTCCAGCACAGCGCCATTGAGTTGCCCGGAACGATCTACTACGCGCACGAAGTAGAACCGGTCAGGGTTTAGATTGCTTACCGACCATGAGCCATCGGCGTTACTTATGCCGCCATCCACCGGCCGGTTGGTTGCGTGGTCATGAACAGTGAAGCGGGCACGTCTGGCGGCGCCGTTGATGCGCGTTACGGCGCTACCCTCTTGCGCGGATGAAAGCACGCCATTGCCCTGCATGGGAACAAAGCGGCCGATAGATAAGTTTTGAAGCGCATACCCAGCCATTACCAGTTATCCCAGTCAGCGCCCAAATCCCACGCCAGCACGCAAGTGGCAGTGCTCCAGCTGTAGTTCAAGTCGGTCAGTTGATCGACTCGCTGCAATGAAAGCGTGCCAACCCCGTGCGGCATGGCTTGATCGGTCACCTCTTGGAAGTTCAGGGGATCATAGATAGCATTCCAGTCAAACGCGCTGCTATCGCGCACGTTATTGAGTGGGGCGATCAAGCCGGGAATGCGCCCTTTGAGAAAGTTGCCCGACTGCTGTTTGATGTATACGTGGGCAGTGGCGATGCCGCCTGTGGCGGGTTCCGGGTACGTGCCCTCCACACCCATGTTGCTATACACGCCGGTTTCCTCGCCAGCGGGAATTGATTGCACCGAAAGATAGTGGCGGGCGCCGGGTGTAGCGCCGT
>Ga0306867_1001593_pt1 | contig 10071 bp, 15 predicted proteins | sample AntRauTorckE6831_FD_190432 | JGI IMG/M metagenome (GOLD analysis project Ga0306867, IMG submission 190432) | Saline lake microbial communities from Rauer Islands, Antarctica - Metagenome Torckler E6 #831 (v2) (version 2) | ecosystem: Environmental > Aquatic > Non-marine Saline and Alkaline >... | reverse complement strand
TTCTTGCTTTTTACTTCTTGCTCTTCATTTGAACCTAAAGGATTTAATACATGTCTCAAGTTTCAGCGTACATCGATTCTAATAAGGAAAAATTTAAGGATGAGCTTTTTGAACTGCTGCGTATTCCCAGCGTCAGTACCGATTCCAGCCATAAAGACGACGTGCGCGAAGCGGCTTCCTTTTTAAAAAACCAACTGGACGGCTTTGAACTGGATCGCACCGAGGTCTTTGAAACGGATGGAAACCCCATTGTGTATGGTGAACTCATCACCGATGAAACTAAACCAACCGTGCTCGTTTACGGTCACTATGATGTGCAGCCCCCCGATCCGCTTGATCTTTGGGAAACCGAGCCCTTTGAACCCACCGTGCGCGATGGCGATATTTACGCCCGCGGCGCCAGCGATGATAAAGGGCAGTCGTTTACGCACCTGAAAGCCCTGGAAGCCTACCGAAAATCGGATACTGATTTCCCCGTGAATATAAAGTTCATCCTTGAAGGCGAAGAAGAAATAGGATCACCCCACCTGGTTCCGTTCATCAAAGAACACAAGGATTTGCTGGAATGCGACATGGTGCTGATATCGGATACCTCTATGTTCGCTAAAGATACGCCCTCTATAACCTACGGCCTGCGCGGACTGGCCTATATGGAAATGGAAGTGACCGGCCCCAACCGCGATCTGCACTCCGGTGTGTATGGTGGTGCGGTTGAAAATCCGGCCAATGCACTTTGCGAAATTATTGCAAAGTTGAAAGACGAAGACGGGGTTATTCAGATTGATGGGTTTTACGATGATGTTAACCCCCTCTCGGATGAAGACCGCGAAGCTTACCAAAAGTTGCCCTTTGACAAAGAAGAATATAAAAATAACCTGGGCCTGAAGAATTTAAACGGCGAAAAAGGATATTCTACTCTCGAGCGCGCCACCGCGCGGCCCACGCTTGATGTAAATGGTCTTTGGAGCGGCTACCAGGGAGAAGGCGCCAAAACGGTGCTGCCCTCCAAGGCCGGCGCCAAAGTGAGCATGCGGCTGGTGCCTGACCAAGATCCCAAAAAAATTGCGCACCTTTTTAAAAAACATGTGGAATCCCTCGCACCCGATACGGTCAGTATTGAAGTTACTGAACATCACGGTGGGCATCCGGCGGAAACCGACCTTTCATTTTACGGACTGAATGCGGCAGCTAAAGCTTTTGAGGAAGTCTATGGTAAAGAGCCGCTTTTTAGTCGCGAAGGGGGCTCCATTCCCATCGTAGCCGATTTTGAAAAAGTGCTGGGCGCGCAGTCTATATTGATGGGCTTTGGCCTCAACAGCGATGCCATCCATTCACCGAATGAAAAGTTTGCCCTGAAGGATTTTTACCGCGGTATCCAAACCTCGGCAACCTTCTTTAAATTGCTGCCGGAGTATGGTTGATATAACTGTATGTTAGGTCAACCGGAAACAATCTCTTGACAATATGTACGGAAGTCCGTACGTTCATCTTAGAAAACAAATATAAAGTAACAGACCATGAAGACATTAACAGCCACCCAAGCCCGAAAAGATATTTATCGGTTGCTCGATGAAGCATCAGAAACGCATCAACCTGTTCAAATTACAGGTAAACGCTCTAGTGCTGTGCTTGTCAGCGAAGCCGACTGGCGATCTATCCAAGAAACATTGTATTTAACATCTATTCCAGGCATGAGTGAATCAATCAAAGAAGGATTAAATACTCCTATCGAAGAATGCGAGGGAGAACTTGACTGGTGAATAACTACAAACTTATTTATACCAAGCAAGCAAAAAAAGATGCTAAGAAAGTCGCTTCTTCGGGATTAAAATCAAAAGTAGAGAAATTGCTCGATATACTTCGGGAGGATCCGCTTCAAGACTACCCACCCTATGAAAAACTTGTAGGAGACTTAGCCGGAGCATATTCCAGAAGAATAAATATTCAGCATCGCTTGGTGTACCAAGTCTATAAAAAAGAAAAAATAGTTAAGGTAATTCGGATGTGGTCTCACTACGAATAAGAAACCGGTTGAACCTAACAAGCGCGTCAACGCGGACAGGCCTCGCCGTCGGGTTGCTGTTTTGAAGTGCCGGAGTTCCGTACTACATTTATAAATTAATTACGTTCGGTCGCCTGCCGGTTACGCGCGGGGCCGTTAGGTATAAATTTAAAGTTAGATCTTAGCAACTATGCACATTAAAAAAATTTCAATCAAAGGACTAAGAGGTTTTGCGACAAAAAGTGAAATGAAGCTTGGAATTCCGAATGGTTCTGCGGGAAGTGGACTCTCTACTTTAGTTGGACCAAATAATTCTGGAAAATCAACTATTATTGAAGCATTTAATGCTTTAAATAGTCGTGATACTCCAAGTTTTAGTACAGGAAAAAGAAATGTTAAGGCTGGAGATAAAGTCGAAATAATTCTTGAAAATACTGATGGGAATCAAAAGTCTATTATATCACAAGAGAACAGTAGTAGTGAAACTAATTTTTTGAATAGAGAAATTGAACCGACACCGGAAAAAATATATGTAATCCCGTCTAGAAGGTATTTCAATCCTTACTTTAATAAAAATGAAGTCAATAGAGAAAGATATGTATTAAACAATTCCCTACCTCAATACAGAGGAGCTGAAATACGCCAATTTTCGCAACGATTGTTTGATATTCAAAATAATAAAAAGGAAGAGTTCAATGATGCACTTGGGAAAGTGCTCACACCTTGTCCAAATTGGACGATAGATCGTTCTGATCATGGTCAATATTTTTTGAAATTTAAGTATGATGAATTATCACATTCGAGCGATGGTGTTGGTGATGGAATAATAAGTTTGTTTTTCGCGATTTCTTCATTGTTCGATTCTCGAGAGGAGGATATTATTGTTATAGATGAACCTGAACTATCTCTTCATCCCTCGTTACAGAAAAAATTAATGTCTTCGTTCAAGCATTATGCGAAATCAAGACAAATAATTATTTCTACACATTCCCCATATTTTATTGATGTCGAATCAATAGTTAACGGCGGAAGAATAGTTCGAGTAAACAAAGATAAGCTCGATTCAAATATCCATATTTTAAGTGAAGAAATAGCTGATAAGTTTGACAGATTTACCCGAAACTATAACAATCCACATGTATTTGGTTTAACCTCCAAAGAAGTTTTCTTTCTTGACGACAACATAATACTAACGGAAGGCCAAGAAGATGTAATTTTTTACAATAAACTTCTCAATCAGCTTAATCTGGATATGAATGCAAAATTTTACGGTTGGGGCGTAGGTGGTGCAGGTAATATGGATTTCTTTTCTCAAATTTTAAAAGAGCTAGGTTTTAAAAAAGTTATTGGTGTTCTCGATAATGATAAACAGCATATGCTTGAAGAATTAAATCAAAATTTTGGTGATTTTAGATATCTCTGTATTCCTGCTGATGATATTCGAACAAAAGAAGCAAGACCAGCAATGGAAGAGCGTAAGGGCCTACTAGATGAAGACTATGAATTGAGAGAAGAATATCACGTACAAACTGAAGACTTTTTTGAAGTAATAATCAATTACTTCCAAGAGTAAATTTATACCTAACAAGCGCGTCAACGCGGACAGGCCTCGCCGTCTTGTCGCTGTTTTGAGGTACCGCTTTACAATAATACATTTTATAAATTTCAACGTTAGTCCGCCTGCCGGTTACGCGCGGGGTCGTTAGCGGTACTTATTCACCTGAAGAGCTTTCATCAAAATCGCTTATTTCCTCAAGTTCTCCATCAAAAAATTGGGTGGGCAAAACTATATTACCAGTAACATTACCAATATTAGAAGTAAATGTACTAATAAAAGATCGGAGATAAGGAAACATTATTGCTGGCGCATTTATATTAGCAAATTCCTTTCTTATTTCGTTATCTACTTTTTTATCAAATTGGAACTTACCTAATGCGACAATATTAAGTTCAAAATAATCTTGAGCTCTCAAAGAAAGCTCAATAATAATTTTAAAAAATTGCTTTTCCTTTTTTGGATAAAATACTTTGGGGCTAACATCTAAATCTAACTCAGCATCATTTTCTAATGGCTTTTCCGTATGGAAATTGACGTTGATTATATCAACTCCATTAAATCGAAGTTTTGGCTGTTCTTCTACTTTCATTAAGCAGCTGATTTATAAAAGTCGTAATTAGGTGGCGTACTGTCTTTTTCTTTATTCGACACTGAATTTTTGCTAAAAGATATACCTATCTTGGAAGAAACATGATTCATTTCCTCAATAAGTCCATCTCCTAAATAATTTTCGAAATTTTTTCTTTTATTACTAAGAAGCCAATTTCGCAAAGACTCTGAAGTCTCTTTTTCTAAAGCTTCATCAAGTTTTTGTTCTAACTTTTTTAAATCTAACATAAGATAAGTTTTATAGACATTTATCCTCTTTGAGGAGGTCGAAGTTTGAAACAATTCCTAAGTTATAAACGACTAATTGTATTCGTTTCTTATAATATAGTGCTCTAACTAATAAAAAGTCCTCGTTCTTTGGTAAATCTTGAAACATTATACCATCAACTTCGTTCCAAATTGCCCTTTCTTGGAAATAATCGTTAATATCTTTGATTGAGGGTTTTATACCCGTTTTTCGCAAAAAATGTTTTGCTGCTTTTTCTACTTGTTTTAACCAGAATCTATAATGTTCTTCGTTGAAAACAGTGTCTAAAACGTTTTCGCAGTCAATATTTCCTACATAAATCTGAAAATACTCCGTTCTCCTTTTGCTATTGTGACCCCAATTTATAGCATCCTGTTCATCATCCCAAAAGTAAAATCCATCTCCAAGCCACGCATCCGCTCTTATACACTCAATAGGATTATCTAAATTTATTCGTCTTTTCTCTTGGGTATGGAACATTTTTCGTTGAAAATCTTCCATCAAAAATAAAAAATTACTTTTTAATTAAACGATGGCAATTATAAGGATAAATTTCATATCGACAAAATAAGAGTACCGCTAACAAGCGCTTCAACAGGGACGCGCCTCGCCGATTTTTACTAAGTTTTAGTTTATAAAATTCTATAGTAAATTGATAAATAAATTACGTTGGTCTGCGCGCCCGTTAAGCGCGGGGCCGTTAGGTACATTTTCTAAGAATTGCTTCCCTTCTCAAAAAGTACTACTTTAGTATCACTATGAAAACAGAACTCGTTACTACATTAAAGCGTCAGGCCACAAAACTCCTTGCCGAACTCCGGGAGGAGAAAGAACCGGTGCTTATTACTGAACATGGCAAACCATCGGCTTATCTCGTCGATGTGGAACACTTTGAACGTATTCAAAAAAAGCTCGAATTACTTGAAGGATTAGCTCGGGGGGAAAAGGCTATTCTTGAAGATCGAGTTGTTTCTCACGAGGATGCTAAAAAACGCATGGAGCGATGGCTCAAGTAATTTGGACCGAGCCCGCCCTGCAGGATTTAGATCAGATTGCCGATTATATTTCTCTAGATAATCCGAGTGCAGCTAAAAAATTGGTCCGCCAATGTTTTGAAATGGTTGGGAATCTTACAAACCATCCAAAGTTAGGGAAATCCGTGCCAGAATTGGAGCAATCTGTTTATCGCCAACTGGTTCTTTCTCCCTGCCGAATATTCTATCACTTAGATGGAGAAAAGATCTACATTATTCATGTGTTGCGAGCCGAACAATTGCTTCATTTAGATATTCTAAAGTCAAGGTAGTAGACGCAAATGTACCTAACAAGCGCGTCAACTCGGACAGGCCTGCCACCTACGCCAAGAGCATGCCTGCCGAAGCTTTATGCGTAGGCTGGCTTTGGTGGGCGCAACGCCATTTCAATTCTATCAATTCCTGTAGTGCAATGGTAAATAATTCACGTTAGTTCGCGTGCCCGTTAAGTACAGCCTACGTAGCCACAGCTACTTTGGCGTAGTTGGCCGCGGGGCCGTTAGGTAAACTACCTCAAATCTTCCGAAAGTAGTTTTCTTTTTGTAAATTAATTACCACTTGAATAAAGGTAAACTCCTAAATTGGTTTAATTATGGCAAAGACAACATTAAAAAAACAGGTGCTAAAACTTCCTGATAAAGAACGCGCTCAATTAGCTCATTACCTGATTGATAGCCTAAATCCGGACGCGGATTTTGAATCTGAACAAGCATGGTCACAAGAACTTAAAAATAGAATTAGTCAGTATGAGAAAGGCCAAAGTTCAACAAAATCTTGGAATCAAGTAAAAAAGAACGCTCAGAATATTCTCAATAAATGAGTAATCTTACTTTTGAACTTGATGATTTTGCTGAAGCTGAATTTTATAATATTATCGACTACTATAAACAGTTTGATCAGTCATTATCTGCTGATTTTATTCAAGAGTTTGATAAAGCCATCCAGCTTCTTCAAGATTTTCCAAAAGCAGGTTCACCCTACCTCCATGAAACAAAACGCGTTATTTTACGACAGTTTCCTTATGCCATAGTTTATAAAATCTATCGAAATAATTTAATTGTGGTGCATGCTGTCATGCATATAAAAAGAAAGCCCGATTATTGGAAAGATCGCCTTTAATAAAATACAACAGTTTACCTAACAAGCGCGTCAACGCAGACAGGCCTCGCCGTTCCGCTGCTGCTTTGAAGCACCGCTTTTCAGTAGTACATTTGTAAATAATTTAACATTTTGGCGCCTGCCGGTTACGCGCGGGGCCGTTAGCTGGCCTAGTCATTCCTTGATTTTTAAGTAAAAAAGGAAATACGATGCGAAAAAACATTTCCAATTAGAATCAATCTTTTTTACTAAACGATGATCAATAAAAATAATATCCCTAAAAAGTCTAAGATTGGTGTTACAAATAATTTCAAGATAAGTCGCATGAAACGTAAAATTAAAGCGTCGAATCCGCATAAACACGATGCGTATCATGAACTTATTTATCTGACGGAAGGAGCTGGCTTTCATACGATTGATTTAACGAGCTATCAAATTGAAACGCCATCGTTGTTTTTAGTTAATGCAGGCGAAGTGCATTATTGGGAGTTCACTAAAATCCCTGACGGATATGTGGCAATCTTCAAGTCTGATTTTTTGGCTCATCTGTCTTATAAAAACACCTATTCAAAGTTTGATCAAACAGATAAGCGCTATTTTCGGATAAGAGATGAACACAGGTTTCCGTTTTCGTCGTTGTTTGAATTAATTAAAAATGAGTATGAACAGGATAAAGAAGGATCCACTCGAATAATTGCCTCAAGTCTTGAATTGATATTCACACAGATGGGACGATTAACAAAGCGTAACCAGAGCAAAGAAACCCACCCAAAAGAAAAAACATACAGGACCTTTCGGAAATTGTTGGATGAACATCTATTTGACTATCATTTGGTGAAGAAATATGCAGATTTGCTAAATATCACTCCCAAACACCTAAATAAAATTACAAAAGAAAGAACGCAAAAAACACCCAGCGAATTAATTGCAGAAAAACGGATTCTTGAAGCTCAGCGACAATTGCTTTATTCCTCGCAAACTATTTCTGAGATAGCCCATCAACTCGGATTTAGCTCTCCCTCACATTTTGGAACCTTCTTCAAAAAAAACGTTGGATTCACACCCGACCAGTATCGAACGGAGAAGGTTACAGATATATAACAATTCCAGAAATATCTGATATATCCTTTTCGCTTATTTGTTGCTATTTATCGAGTCCAATAGTAGGAATGACAACAAAATGAGTATCTATGTATTTAAAACACGTATCAATGCTTTTAATTGGAGTTTTTCTGTATGGCTGTAATTCGAATAATAGCAATCAGCATCAGGCAGGTGACGACCGATGGCTTACCTCAATAGAAGATGAAAATAAACAAATTGAAGCTATCCAAAGACAGTTTCGTGGCTTCGACATGGCGATGGTAGAAACCGGCTAGCGCTATACCGAACTGTACTGGGCCGGGCAGGACGAAAACTGGCCGTATGCCGAATATCAGCTTAAAAAACTGCGCAAAGCCATCGAAATGGGACTACAGCGCCGACCCAAACGGGCCGCCTCGGCCCAACCTTTTCTAAACGGAGTACTTCCTGAAATGGAAAAGGCATTGGATCAAGAAGATATCGAAGCCTTTAGAGAGAAGTTTAACATTTTAACCCAAGGCTGTAATAGTTGCCATGCCGCCGAACGGATTCCTCATTTTGAGGTATACCCACCTGAAAGTCGAAATTCACCAATTCAAAAACAGAATTAAAAATGCTACAAAAACTTTTAGAAACCGATTCTTCAAAAACAACTGTTTTAATTCGTCTGATGGTCGGATCTGTTTTCCTGTCCGAAGGCGTCCAAAAGTTTCTGTATGCAGCCCAGCGTGGGGTGGGACGTTTTGAAAGTATGGGATTTCCGGCCCCAGAATTCTTTGGAAACTTTGTAGGTGTGTTTGAGATTTTAGCTGGTTTATTCATCCTTACAGGATTGATTACTCGAATCGGGGCATTAACCACTTTTTCTATTATGACAGTTGCCATCATTGTTACTAAAATTCCCATCGCTTTTGGAGAAAGTTTTGGTCCCTTTATCCTGCGCGATCTTAGTACATATGGCTTTTGGAGCATGACCCACGAAATGCGCACCGACTGGGCGATGTGGCTCGGTAGCCTGTTTTTGATGATCAAAGGCGGTGGGAAATGGTCCCTTGATCTGGAATGGTTCTCAACCAAAGCCAAATAACGTATGACAGAGGAACTTAAGCGTGCTATAAAAACCCCGGGTGCCATTATGATGGGGCTAGGCTAGGGTCAATTGTTGGAACAGGTATTTTTGTAAGTATTGCCATTGCTACCCAGGTATCAGGCAATGGAATTATTATTGCTATCGTCATAGCTGCTATACTGGCCACGTTTAATGGACTCAGCAGTGCTCAACTCGCAGCCGCTCACCCGGTAAGTGGTGGTACTTATGAATACGGCAATCGCTTTCTCAATACCTATTTTGGTTTTACGGCCGGATGGATGTTCCTGATTGCCAAGTCGGCTTCGGCGGCTACCGCTGTGTTGGGCTGTGTAGGTTACCTATCGTATGCTTTTGATGTGGGTGCCTCACACTGGGGAATCGTAGCGGCCGGGTTGATACTGCTTTTGATCATGACTTTTTTGGTTTCCGGGGGCATAAGCCGAAGCAACCAGGCCAATAAATATATTGTATGTATAACGCTTTTCGGACTTGCTTCGCTTGTTGTTGTAAGTCTATTTATAAATGGTATCCCCACGCGACCTATTGCCTATGCAGTTACTGATATTTCAATTTCTTCTATTTTATATGCTTCTGCACTGATGTTTGTAGCCTATACCGGCTACGGCCGTATTGCAACGCTGGGAGAAGAAGTAGCCGAGCCGCGCACCACTATTCCCAAAGCCATCATATTGGCGATGGTCTTTATTGTGGTACTGTACTTGGCCGTATCATTAACGGCATTACAGATCATGGGCGCTGATTCTTTTGGTCAGACTGTGGATGGCGAAGCGGCCCCACTCATGATGGTAGCTCAGGCCTTATCTGTACCTGTAATTGGACCAGTTATTTCTGTTGCTGCAATAACAGCTATGTTGGGCGTATTGTTGAATTTAATACTCGGTCTTTCGCGTGTAATGCTGAGTATGGCTCGTCGCAAAGATTTGCCCGGCTTGCTGGCAAAAGTAAATGCCGACTCAAAAAGTCCCGTTAATGCTGTTTGGGCAACTGGAATCATTATTGGATTGCTGGTATTAAGTGGAGATGTCGTTTTTACGTGGTCGTTCAGTGCATTTACCGTACTTATCTATTATGCCATTACCAATCTCTCTGCTTTCGTAATGCCTGAAGGCTTGCGACTGTATCCGCGTTGGATTCCGGCCATGGGGTTGTTCGGCTGTCTGTTCCTTGCAGTTTGGATTGAGCCACAAATTTTGGTTAGTGGGATAGCCTTAATTGTAATTGGCCTCCTTTGGCACTTATTCTCTTTGAAGCTGAAAAACTAATAACAAATCGTACCATAGTTCAGATAATCTTTCGGCCAGCTAACAAGCGCGTCAACGCGGACTTGCC
>Ga0306867_1001592_pt1 | contig 10077 bp, 19 predicted proteins | sample AntRauTorckE6831_FD_190432 | JGI IMG/M metagenome (GOLD analysis project Ga0306867, IMG submission 190432) | Saline lake microbial communities from Rauer Islands, Antarctica - Metagenome Torckler E6 #831 (v2) (version 2) | ecosystem: Environmental > Aquatic > Non-marine Saline and Alkaline >... | reverse complement strand
CCCGAGCGCAATGATCGCGCCGGTGCCGGTGGTCGCCGTGGCGACGCGGATGAGATCACTGCCGGGATTGATCATTGGTCGTCAGGCCCCGTGGGGGCCGTGCAGATGCTCCGCCATGCCGCGTTGTGGCTGCGCACCTGGGTCACAGTTTCGCGAGTGTCGCCGGACGCACTGAACGTGATCACTTTGAACGCCTCGCAGGCCACGCGATCACCTGTCTCGGTTGTCGGGGTCGTTGCGCACCCCGGCATCAGAGTGGTCAACAGCATCCCGAGCAGCGCGAGCCTTGGCGATGTTGGCGTCCGCATCACGGATGCCGTCCAGGGTCGCCTGCGCCGCGCCTGCGTCGATCAGTTGCCGCTGCTGCGCCCATGACGTGAGCGAGCCGGCGATCGACAGCAGGGCGCGGATCAAGCCGATCATGCAGCGTCATTCGGCGCCATGTAGACGCCGACCGCCGTCAGCATGCCGAGGATGAGGCCCACGGCCGTCTCCTGGCCGATCCCGAACAGCTCCTCGCCCGGCGCAATGCCGAGCACGGAGGGGCCGAGGATCACGGCGAGAATGCCGACGATGGAGACGACGAGCTTGCGCATGGTGCCGCCGGGGATCTTGTCCATGGTGTTTGCTCCTACCGATTGACGGGAACGGTCACGAGCCGATCTGCACGCGATGCAGGACCCAGCCGAACAGAAAATCCTCCTGCGACTCGCGGTCCTCTGCGAGCTCCAGGTAGCGCGTGCCCTGAAGGCAGTTCAGCAGTCGGAGCATGACGATCTCGCCCTGCTCACCTCGACGATCGAGGTACGTGCGCAGTGCGCCGCGCGTCTGAGGCCCGCACCCGCCGTCGACGGTGATGTCGCGGTAGTGATGGCCCTGCGCGTTCAGCGCGTTCAGCGCCCGCTGCAGGAAGGTCGTCGCCGTGCCCGGGCCCATGTTGACGCCGGTGTCGACGAGCTCCTGCGCGATGCGCGGGCACCAAGGCGCGATCCGCGCGAAGCCTGGCCGCTCGATGTACTGGTCCCAGTAGATGGTCTCGGCGGTGCTGCGTGGCAGCTCACCAATCTCGCCGTGGTACCCCGAGGTCCGCGCGACGGCGCTCGTGATGCCGTACATGGTCGGCCCGCCACGATCCGAGGGATGATCGACGTAACCGCCCTCGCGGGCGATGACGCCCTGGATGATGTCGTGCAAGACCTCGATCACTGCGGTGCTCGTTCGAATCGCGTTCGCAACCACCTGACGTCGTCGTGGATCTCCGTGAGGCGACGCTGTGCCTCGAGTCGCTGAGCCTCCAGCACGGCCGTCCTGGATTCGATGCGGGCAATCCGCCCATTGTTCGAGTCGATGGCGGAGGTCAGCGAATTGACCGCCGTCACAACCGACGTGACCTGCTGCCACATCACACCGACTGCGATCAGTGCAACGACCGTAGTGGCAATGTGCGACCAGGTGACGCGCGGATCGAAATGCAGGGACATCATGTATCCAGAAACGAAAAGGCCCCGCGCGATCACTCGGCGGGGCCCTTGGGATTCGGTAACGGCGCCTGCATCGCACCGGCACCTCTCCAACATACGAAACCTTACCAGCGCGACTTAAGTAGCCGTTACTGCGTTGTTGCGCTGTACGAACGTGCAACGAACCACGTGACGCTCGAGTCGGTAGTGCCGACCATCACGACCGAGGTACTGCTTCGCCTCCAGGCTGCGGACATGCGCCTGCGCTGCGTTCGGGCTGCTCCACTCGAAGTGATCCGCGATCTCTGCGTAGCTCGGCGTGCGGTGGTGCCGCTCGAGGTGCTCGACGATGAACTCGAGCACCTCGCTCTGCTTCTCGGTCAGGTCATCGGTCACGTGTGCCCCCCCCCTCAGTGGCGCCGATCACTCGTCACCGTAGGTCTCCAGCACCCACCGCTCCACCAGCTGCTGCCCATGCGTCGCCATCTGCGACACCCACGACTCACTCACCCCGAGACGCTTCGCCAGCTGCTTCTGGTAGTAGTGCTCGGAGATCGAGTACCGGGACCGGACCGACGCCGCACGCTGCGGGTGTTGCAGCGTAAGACGCTCCATGCCCTGCCCGATCGCCTCGCTGATGTCGTGATCCCTCGCCGACACCTTCACGATCTGCCGTACCCGCTTCGGACCGTCTTCGTCCGTTGCGCTCGGCAGGAATCCGAACTGCCCCGGGTAGCCCAGGTGCTGGGGCCAGGCCGACTCCCGCTCGCTCTCGGCCCACAGGGCCCAGTGCTTCTCCTCGATCTCGACCCGGCCGAGGATCCGGAGTGTCGGTGCAGTCGCCATCGCTGCCGCTCCCATCAGGTCCGCCTCGGCGATTTGCACGGAGGCATCGGGATCACGTTGTCGGCGCGTTGCAATCCCGGCATGGCTTCGTGACGGCGTTCTGGCGATTCAGCCGAGCGGCGATCGCTGGCCGCGACGCACAGCCCGATTACAAGAGCGCCGACGGAGGCGCCAACCCAGGCGCCGGCGAGGAAGATCATTGCGGTCGTCCAGCCCATGGTCGTCGCCTCCGTCATGCGTCGCCTTAGCGCGCCAAGCGGTCCTCCCAGTAGCCGCCGGACAGCACCAGCGCCAGCGCGGTTCGCCACCTCATCCTCCCAGCAACGGTATCCGCTCCAGGCGCTTCTCGTTGCGAGAGAGCACCCTTCGGCGGGCGATTCTGGCACATGCATCGCGGAGCATCTGGCGCCCCAGCGGGTTGTCCGGTAACACTGCCGCCTCCAGCAGAAGGGCGAACTTGCGCCACTCGTCCCGGTTCCGGCCCCAGGCGTCGCGGTACTGGGAGGCCAGCCGGAGCATGTGCTCGCCGGCCTCGTCGTAGCGGCGGTGCCGGCAGTGATCCTGAATGGCGACGCAGTCCGCCCGGAAGGGATGCCAGCGATCGACGCCGAGGTCATCCAGCGGGTCGGTGATGATCTCCTGCTCGCTCATGTGGCGAGGGTCTGGCAGATCGTGATCACGGCTTCACCCTGCGGAACGTTGGGGCTGTGCTGGACGATGGTGAGGTGGGCGTCTGTGCCCTGCTCATCCAGCCAACGACTTGCGATGCGGCCCATGACGCCGATGCCGACCCCGGGACGCACTGCGGAGCGGCGACCGGTCCGAATGTGGATGTAGGTGTCCACGCCGTGCGCGAGGTCTCGTGTTGCCAGGGCCTCGCGGATCCGGCTGGCCGGCACCTGCATGCGGGTCGTGGTGATCATGCCTCGAGCACAATGGATTTCTTCAGGTCGCGGGTCATCTTCCGGAACCGTGCCGCCATCGCGCTGATCGTGTCGATGTGCAGACGAACCGGTTCGTGCGGACCCTCCAGCCATTCGACGTTCTCCAACCCAATTCTGACGATGAGCTCTGGTCTGTAACGGTCGAGGTTACCGGATCTCCAGGCGTTGCACACGCTGCAAGCCTTATGGCAGTTGAGCGGATCGAAGCGGAGCTCCGGCGCTGCGCCGACCGACCGGTAATGGCTGGCGTGCCACTGCCCGTCCCAGTCCGCAGGTAGGTGGCAGGACACGCAGCCGAGGTGAGCGTCACGCGCCCGGATGTACGCGTTGAAGGCAACTTGGCACCGCTTCAGGGCAGTGCGCCGGTCGGTCTTCGGGTTGCCGGTTCGCCGGGGCGTGGTATGCACGCGCTTCAGCACGTCCATTTTCGACTGCATGATCGCGCACGGCACCGAGCAGGCCGTCTGGCCCATCTGCATGGGCTGGAACCATTCGCGGCACTGCGCGCACTTCCGGCGCCGTGGCTTGCGGCTGATCTCCGTGCGCTTCATTCCTCCGCCGCGACCGTGTCGAGGTCCACGCCCTCTGCCTCCAGCATGGCGAGCAGTACCGAGAGCTCTTCGCCGCGCTCCTTCCACGCGATGATCCTGCGGCGGAGCGAGAAGTGGCGCGACAGCTGGCGCCGCAGATCAGCCGCCCTGGACTCGTTCCAGTCCGCGTTGCGCAGGTCCAGGGACCGTGCGTTTGCCCCGTCCGCGTGCCCAGCGCGCATTCTCGAATCGGCGGCGTGCTGCTCATGCACTTCGATCTCGGCGCGGATGCGCTCCATGGTGCTCTCCGTGATCGTGGTCATGCGAACAGATCCTCCTGCGCCCTATCGGCAGCCTCCGCAGCGACCGCCTCGCCCCGAAGAACCTCGGCGTGGAGCAGGCGAAGGCGAGCGATCTGCGCATAGCTCGCCTCGCGCTCGATGCCGACAAACCGAAAACCCTCGAGGATTGCGGCCTTGCCCGTGCTGCCGCTTCCCAAGAACGGGTCCAACACCAGGCCGCCCGGCGGCGTCACCAGCCGACACAGGTGGCGCATCAGTTTGGTCGGCTTCACTGTGGGATGATTGTTGTGCGCCGCCTTGTGCGTCCCTTCGGCCTGAAAGGATCCTGGGTTCTGTGCTCCGCTCGACCCGTGCAACGACTGCCACGGCGTAAGCGTTCTCGGCTCGTCGATGGATTCACAGCCCTCGTTGCGATCGGCTCGGTTCGCCTTGGCGCAATAGAAGAATCGAGCGGCACTGCCCGTATCACCGTGAAACGTGCTGCCTGCCTCGTCGATGTTGCCCGGGAAGGCGCCGTAGGTGCTACGGAATTTGTCAGCGCCGCGGCGACGCACGGGGGCGGTTGCGCCGGCACTGGCGGGGAACAAATCTATTACCTCATCGCTGCCGTCATGCATCACGTTTGCGGGGAAGCGGCCAGACGCAGCAGAACCGCCGCCAGCCCGAAAATTGGTCGCGCCATCTTGGTCGGGCGAGCGATCGACTTCGATCCGGCACCCATCGACGTTGATGGCGCCGCATCCATGCGCCACCACGTTCTGGGCCACGGTCCCGACCAGCGCCTTGCGCGCCAGCACGATCGGCTCGTGCGCTGGCTTGAGAGCGGTGCCCCATCCCTGCCACTGGCGCGCGGCCCGAGTGTGCGCGGCGTCGCGCGTCATCCCAACCTCGAACTTGTCCTCGCGCTCCACGCCGGCCGCCTTGTCGATCGCTTTCGCTATGTCCAGCGACTTCGGAAACCCGTTTCCATGGAGCCACATTAGCTGGTCCCGGACTTCAAATCCCGCATCCTCGACGGCGACGGCGAGCCGGTGATAAGTGCGCGAACCCCCGAACGCGAGAAGATGCCCGCCGGGCTTGAGCACGCGCAGGCATTCAACGAACACATCGACCGCCGGAACGCCGATGTCCCACGCCTTGCCCATGAAGCCCAGCCCATACGGCGGATCGGTCACAATGCTATCGACACTCGCATCCGCCATCCCTCGCATGACGTCGAGGCAGTCGCCTTCGTGGATCGCCCAGCCGCTCCTGCCGCTCATTGCCGCCGCTCCTGCCGCTCGACGCACAGCAGGCAGATGTCGTAGCCCAACGTCGCTTTAATTATTTTCATCTTTCACTCCTTAAATATACACTATTTCTCCTGCGCTTCCGGCTGAGTCAGTGCGATCTCGTACTCTGCAGCCAGCTGCTGAACGCGCTCCATGAACTCGATCATCTGCGCCTTGCTTAAGTCGGACGTGTTGACGGGGACTATCCGCACCTTGCCGAGGATGCGGCGCTCGACCTTCGGCAGGAACCGGTGCTTAAGTTCACGCTTAATGTCTTCCGGCTCAGCGCCAGTCTGGTCCGCCATCTCACCGAACCACATGTGCAGCGTCGCGTTCTGCGACAGCGTGCGCGGCGGCTTGTGCTCCCCAATCTTCACGTCGAGGTGCTTGCCCACGGACTCGGATCGAGCCCACCAGGCGCGGACCTTGCGCAGCGCGGTCATCATGTCGCGCTCGTTGCGGATGACGTAGGTCTGAGGCATCAGCTGCTCCGTTCCAGGTCCAGTTCCATTTGCCAGGGCTCGCCACCGTTGATCGGGTCGATCAGCACCCAGTTGATGCGCTGCACATCTGAAGCCTTCACGCGCGCCACGTTCCGCAATCAGCCATCCGGCGGCGCGCGCCAGTGTCTCGCTTGCGCTGAGTGCGGCGGTCCCGGTACTCAAGGTCCGCCATCACCAGGGCGATGACGCAAACCATGACGATGTAGATCGCCTCAGCGGGGGGCGTCCGCACCTCGCCCTCCGGCCACTGCAGGCAGATGTCGTAGCCCAACGCAGCGCGCGGCTGCCGCTCGATCTCATCGCCGGCTACGTCCGCTGAGTCAGCCATCAAAAGGGGATGTCGTCGTCGAAGTCTTCGAGGCTGTCCGGGTTGGACACGGGATGGGCCGCGCGCTGCGGCGGCGGCTTCTGCTGCCCGCCCGGCGCGCCGCCGCCCTGCCCCTTCGAGTCGAGCATCTGCATCTCGCTCGCGATGATCTCGGTCTTGTAGTGCTTCTGGCCGTCCTTCTCCCAGGAGTTCGTGCGCAGCTGGCCCTCGACGTAGACCTTGGAGCCCTTGCGCAGATACTCGCCTGCGACCTCCGCGAGACGGCCGAAGAACGTGACGTTGTGCCATTCCGTCCGTTCCTGCTTCTCGCCGGTCTGCTTGTCCTTCCACGTCTCGTTGGTGGCGATTCCGATGCTCGTGACGGCAGCACCGCCCTGCGTGTAGCGGGTCTCGGGATCGTTCCCCAGGTTCCCGATCAGCATGACCTTGTTCAGACCGCGGCTCATTGCCCTGCTCCTCATGCCAGTAGGTGAGCGGCGCAGGCATCAGAAGTCGTCCTGCGGCGCGGCGCGCGGCGGGGGCGGCTCGTAGCCATGGGCCAGCGCCTCGAAGGCCATCCGGTGCAGCTGAGCGGACACCCGATCGGTGCCGATCTCGCCGTCCCGGTTCTTGGCCGTGATCAGCTCGGCGAGCCCCTTGTCCGGGCTCAGCTCGTGGTAGACCTCGTCGCGGTAAACGAACGTGACGATGTCCGCGTCCTGCTCGATCGATCCGGAGCCGCGAAGGTCGGCCATCACGGGGCGCCGGTTCGTGCGCTTCTCGAGATCGCGATTCAGCTGGCTCAGCAGGATCACCGGGATGCCGAGTTCGCGCGCCAGCTGCTTCAGCGTGCGCGTCGCGTCGCCGAGCCGCTGCGTCTCGTTGTCCCCCTGGCCGCCGGTGAGCAGCTGCAGGTAGTCCACGACCACCAGCCGGACGCCTTCGGTGGCATGCAGGCGCCGTGCGCGCGCGCAGATGTCCAGCGCGGTCAGCGGCGCGGCGTCGTCGATCTGCAGGTTGACGTCCTTGGCGGCGCTCATCGCGTTCGTCAGGCGCGGCCACTCGTGGTCGTCCAACTTCCCGCGCTTGAACGCAGTGAGGTTGATCCGGCTGCGACGGCTGAGGTCGCGCTCGATCAGCTTGGCCACGCTCATCTCGAGCGAGAACACGAGCACGGCCGGGCCCACCGGACGCGGTAGCCGATCCGCCAGATCCGATGCGATCTGCATCGCCAGCGTGGTCTTGCCCATCGACGGTCGGCCGGCGATCACGATCAGGTCGCCGCCCTGCAGACCGTTCCAGCGTGCGTCGAGCTCGGGGATACCTGTCGGCTGGCCGATCGTCCCGCCGCTCTGACGACGGTCGAGCTCGGCCACGAAGTCGCGCAGGCCCTCGCGCATGACGACAGGCCCACCGCGCTGCGCATCCGCGCCGATCTGCATGATCCGCGACTGCGCGTCCTGCAACGCCGAATCCTTGCCCTGGAACGCGTCATCCGCGATTGCGTTGCACGCAGTGATCAGCCGGCGCAGCTCCGCGCGAGCGCGGACGATCTTCGCGTAGGCGCGGGCGTTGCTGACGCCCGGCGTGGCGTCCACGATCTCGGACAGGTAGCCCACGAGATCGGCGCCGCGGTGCAGCCGCTCTGGCATCAGCGCCAGCCGATCCGCCAAGGTCAGCAGGTCCAGACCGCCGCGGCCGTCCATGACCTCGCAGATCGCCCGCCAGGCCAGCCGGTGGTCCTGGCGCCAGAAGTCCGCCTCGTTGACGGCGTCCGCGACGTCCCAGAACGCCGACTCCGACAGCAGCACGGCGCCGATAACGGCCTGCTCGGCTTCGACGCTGTGCGGCGGCATTCGCACGATCCGCGGGGCGGGGTCGGCGGCAACGGTCATCGAGTCCCCCCCATCGGCGCAACGTGCCGACACTGGCCGGGGTCGCAATACGTGTGCTGCCTCGCCTTGAGCAACTCGTCCTCGCGCAGCAGCCAGTCCAGCCGCAGCCGGAATGGCTGACCGTTGCTCTGCGGCTTGCGGCCGGTGAGGTAGGCGGACTGCGCGAGGTGTTCGAACAAGCGCGCCCAGAACGCCGGATCGGGATCAGGCGCGCGTCGGTCACGACGCATCTCGGCGACCCGGCAGCCGAGGTTCATGCGCATGCTCGTCGAGAGGCCCTTGCATTGGACGGCCAGGGTGCCGGCGAAGGCCGAGTTGAACGCGTCGACGACCTGCTCGCCGATCTGCCATGCGCTCAGGCCGTTCGGTTCCGTGTTCGGGTTTTCATCGGCGGACGGCGAAGGCGGTTGCGCGCCTGCGCGCGTCTCCTCCCGTTCTAACCCGTTCTTCCCGTTCGTAGGACACGTGTGTCCGGGGTTGCGGACGCCTGTGTCCGGGGTTGCGGACGCCTGTGTCCGCCCTGACAAATTGTCCGCCCGGACGCCTGTGTCCGGGGTACCCCGGACGCCTGTGTCCGCCCCCTCACCGTCCGTGCCGACCCCGGACAAATTGTCACCCCTGACGCCTGTGTCCGGGGTTTGGCTGGTCTCCGGAACGTGTCGATCCGATGTCCAGTTCAACTGGTAGAGCGTTCGACGGCCGTCTCGATACACCCGCGCCAGCACGTCCATGTCCTCCAGGCTGGCAAGGATCCGCCGCACCGATCGCTCCGTCATGATCGCCTCTTCAGCAATGCCGGTGACGGATGGATCGCAGACGTCGTTCTTCCCGTGGTGGGCGTCCGCCAGCAGCATCAGAACGAGCTTCTGACCGCTGTTGTCGGTACGGACACGCTTCGCCCAAGCGACGGCCCTGATGCTCATTCGCAAAACTCCAGCGCCTGCTGCATCCGCACGGCGCGTTCCACGCGTTCGGCCTCCTCGACGTACCACTGGCACTTGCGGCACATGCCTGCGGCACTGAGCTGGCCAGTCGGCTGCCTGCAGGATTCGCAGGTGGGGCGCCGCGGTCGGCCATGCCGCATCACGGTTACGGTACCCATCAGCATACCCCACCAAGGCACTCACCGGCCGCCAGCCGGACACCGTAGTCGCCCTGCTCCGGGCTCCGCAGCCGGTTCCGCACGATGAGCCCGTCGTCCTCAAGCTCGCGCAGCGCCTTTGCGACCGTGTTGCGTCGCGCCCCCAGTGCATCCGCTACCGTGCCGACGGTCGTGTCAAAGTGCGGCGCGCGGCCTTGCGAGACGATGATCCAGATCAGTACCAGCCGCGTCATGGGCGTATGGCCCAGGCCGACAGCGTTTCGGACGCTATGTTTCACATTGAACCCTCCATCAATACAGGGTGGACCATATTATGCTTCACGAGCGGGGTCAATCTTTTTGTATTGGCGGTGTTGACGCCCGGATATAGGGTGCGTACTGTTCTGGGTGTGGGAGACGTTCCCACGGCGTACACGGAGACGCACTCATGGCGACCCAGACCCGCATCACCCTCAAGAAGGTCCGCATCGCGAAGAACCTGTCCGAAGAGACGCTGGCCTACACGGCAGACATCTACTTCGACGGCGAGAAGGTCGCCTACGCTCGCAACGACGGCTGCGGCGGCGAGACCCTGATCAACCCGTTCCAGAACACCTTCACTGCCATGAAGCGTGCGGACGAGTTCGCCTGCAGCCTTCCAGCAGACACGAGCCACGGCATCACCATCGACTCAAGTCTGGCGTGGGTCGTGAACAGCCTCGCCTACGACGAGGAGATCGCGCAGGAACTGAAGTCGCGCATTAAGCGTGGCGTGATGTTCATCAAGGGCAGCGCAGAGAACCCGCAGGGCCCCATCTATCGCCTGAGCGTGCCGCGTGGCCGCAAGGTGTCCGAGGGCCTCGACGTGGTCCGCAAGCGTGGCAACACGCCCATCAACGACCTTCCCTTCGACGTGGCCCTGCGCCTGTACAAGGAGG
>Ga0306867_1001579_pt1 | contig 10164 bp, 7 predicted proteins | sample AntRauTorckE6831_FD_190432 | JGI IMG/M metagenome (GOLD analysis project Ga0306867, IMG submission 190432) | Saline lake microbial communities from Rauer Islands, Antarctica - Metagenome Torckler E6 #831 (v2) (version 2) | ecosystem: Environmental > Aquatic > Non-marine Saline and Alkaline >... | reverse complement strand
ACCCGGCTGACGGTCGCCCAATGTGGTACGATATAGATGGAAACATAACGTACAATCCGGAACAGTCTGTCGACGCGGTCGACTACAACAATGGTATTGAGAATACAGTTGGAGGCTTTGGTAATAGACTGAGCTACAAAGGTATTACTCTGGATGCGTTCTTACAGTTTAGCTTTGGCCAGTGGGCTCTCGCAAGTTCTGACTACTACTTTACAAGGACACCTGACTTCAGAATGAACCTTGAAGAGCAGGTGCTTGAACGGTGGAAGCAACCCGGTGATATTACCTGGGTTCCACGGGCAGTTGAAAGTGGTAACGACTTTACTGAAACTGCAAACTTCCGTACGCAGCTTGGAACAAACTCCTTCAATAATGCGAGTTACATTCGCCTGAAGAACGTTTCACTGAGCTATAGTTTACCGGGTGCAGTAACAGACCGATTGGGAATTGGCAATATAAGGGTCTTTGCAACAGGTATTAACCTGTTAACATGGACTGCATGGCCATGGTACGATCCTGAAATCGCGTTTTCTCCGACCGATATATTCACAAACGTTTCAGCGGCTTCTTATCCCACGGAACGACAGGTGAATGCCGGTATCGAAATACAGTTTTAATACATCGATCTAACACATAAATTTTTCAATTATGAAATTATTTAAAATAACTAAATACCTGCTAATTGCAGTAGTGCTGGTATCACTGGCAGCCTGCAACGACATTCTCGAGAATGTTGAGCCTGCGACGTCGGTCTCCGGTGAAGTAGTGCTTTCGACCGAGGGTGGAGTAAATGCACTGCGTGCATCTATATATTCTCAGCTGCGGGCAAGCTTTAATTACACAACCGAGTATTTCATTGGCCCCAGCGCATTTGCTGACGAAACACGCGCAAGGCCCGGTGCTACTCGATTCCAAGGCTTAAATACTGCAATTGGAACAAGTGGTACTGCTCACTTGACGTCATTTGGTTCTACATATGGAATCGTTAATGATGCTAATTTAATCATCAATGCTATCCAAGAAGGTGTGTTGCCTCAAGCTACTCTGGATCAGTATCGTGGAGAAGCGCTCGCTATTCGTGCGTATGCCATGCATCACCTGGTGCGTGCATATGGATACGAGCCGGGAATGATTCCATCAGGCGCTATTGATCCTAATTGGGACCTCGGAATTATCATCCGAAATACCCCAACGATTGATGTAGCAGATGCCGATGAGAGAGCAAGATCAACTGTAAGTCAGGTTTATGATCAAATCTTAAGTGACTTAGGTGAGGCAAAAACACTTCTTTCAGGTATTACAACGCCTAATACACGTGTAACTGAACCCTTTGTTGACGGTTTGACTGCACGTGTTAACCTTTACGCAGGCAACTGGGGTCCTGCTGCTGCAGCGGCCCAGGATGCTATCACTAACAGTGGTTTAGGGCTTGTTTCTACTGCTGATGGTGTTGCAGGAATGTTCTTCGAAGATCAGGGCGGACACCCTGAAGCTATCTTCAAACTTGATGTTAACCCAGACACTGAACCAATCGGTGGATCAAACGTAAACAGTGGCTTAGCTGCCTACACTTCTTCGCAATGGGTGTCACAGATACCTACTAATCTCGTTATTGATCTGTATGAAGAAGATGATTTCCGACTCGGTTCATTCGTTACGGACGTTGATGGTAATGTAATCACAGATGCCGAGAGTGGCCTGCGTGAATATGAAGGGGGATGGTATCAACCCTGCCAAAACGATCAGCAAAGCCCAATTGCACCAGTTGGTGGTTGTGACCAAGTAAACGATGAAGGTCTTTCTACAAACAAGTGGAATGGTGGCAATGGAAACTTATCAGATGATATCCCTATCATGAGGGTTGCTGAAATGTACTTAATTCGTGCTGAAGCTCTTGCCAAAGATGCAGGTAGTGTAACTCAACCCGCTCAGGATGCGCTTCAGGAACTGAAAGATGCCCGTAATGCAGGTACTATACCAGCTGGTGCTCTCACGAGCTTAGAGTCATTTGAGACTGAAGTACTTAATGAACGAGTGAGAGAACTTGTTGTTGAAGGACACAGATTCTGGGATCTCAAACGTACCGGCCGGGATATACGTAATCCTGACGGCTCAATCAAAATGTTCTACGATTCATATAGAATTTTAGGATCTTTTGGGGCAGGACTCTTAAATGTGAATCCACGTCTCTGTGAAAATCCGGGATATGCCGAATTCCCAGTTGAAAATTGCGGTCCTCAATAGAATCTCATAAATAAAGAATTTCAAAGTAATCTATTATGAAACTAAAATTAATCATATTAGCCTTAGTACCACTTTTATTTGTGGGTTGCCTCAATGATATCTTCGACAAAGGAGATGCAGAGAGAGTTTATGACGGTCCTACTCAGCTGGAGTTAAAACCACTTCAAAGTGAATTTAATCTCTCAGCAGGTACGGCAACTGTAGAAGTTCAGCTTATTGGAGAACAGCGTGATAGTGATACCACAGTCAACTTTTCAGTTGATAGCGGCTCTACTGCCGTAGCGGGTACTCACTATACCATTGCATCTTCATCACCTGTGACTATTGCAGCGAATACAAGTACAACCACAATAACCATTAATCTGATTGCAGACAGTCTTGATCCGGGTACATCAGTGCGGTTAACATTAAACCTTGATGAGAATCAAGGGGATGTGCAACCTGCTGAAAATCTAGATACAGCTAATATTTTTATTAGCCAGCCAAGCTAAGACAGTTATATAAAACCTGAGAAATATAATTTCTGAGGTGAGAAAATATCATAAACCACGCTGATTAACTTTGGCGTGGTTTTTTTTATCATAATAATTCACTGCATACTGAATGTGATATCCATTACGTTCAAGCTTTAATCTATAGCATTACATTTTACTCCATCTGGTCATGAAATACATAATACCGGCCCTCTTATTAAGCACCTTTTTTTTTACTGCATGCCTTGATACTCCAGCTCCGGATGAGGATACCAGGGTTGAGCTTCAGTTCGAAGTTGAGAACCTGGGGAAAGAGTACATAGTTGATGCTGACACAATTGTGGTGTCTGAGTTTAAATTTGCAATGGATCGTTTCATACTTGTAGATTCAGATTCTGTTGTATTAGGTTCATCCAGTCAAATAGATACATATATTTTCTCTTACAACGATGAAGCGACACAAGAGAACCTGATTCTGTCCACTCTTTTAGGCTTTGATGGTATCAATGACTTTGTGTCTTACGAAATGTTTGTAGAACCAGTACGGAATTCTGACAGGCTATCGGATACAGAGTTTCTGGGCAACAGTAACAATTATTCTATCGTAATGAATGGAAGGGTTAATAGTGCTGATTTTTCATTTAAATCGTCAACATCAATTAATAAAAAGTTTCAATTTCCGGTGATAGAAATCAGAGGAAACAACGAAACATTGCTCATAAAAAAGACGGTTGATATGGACAATCTACTCTTTACTGATGGTGGAGCAACATTTGTTGATCCAAGTGAAGGAACAAATACAGCTACTATTGACTCTCTTTTCAAGTTGAATATCAATATTGAGGCTTCAGCCGCCAATTTATTGAATTGATACTTGGAGTAGATATTATTTATTGGCAAAGTAAAGGATTACAAATTCGCCTCTAAAATTCTTCCCGACCGCCAAAGCTCTGTCTGCTGATAGATAAGATTGAAATACGACTGGCTTCTCTGAACAACATAGTGATTGAACGGATAATATTCGTTTGGTATACGGTTTCTTTCAAAATAGAAGTTTCGCCTGGGATCATTTCTGTCATAAGAGTATGACCACTGCATCCTGTTGAGTGTCCGATCGACGTACCAAGGGGGACCGAACAGAATATATATCATGCCCATATCCGTTTTCCAGCCCTCTTTGAAGTTCGAAAATTGCTTATTGGCCTGCTCCACACGCTCATAATACATAGTGATGACAGACCGTGCGCGGTTTTGGCTCCCGACATTTGAAAGCCAGAAACGATCTATGGCTTCTTTAAGAGAATCAGGGTCTGAAATACTCATCATCTCCTCATGGTTATCGTCGTCCATGATATAGATTAGTGGGGCTGCCATCTCTCTGGCCGAAGCAACGGACGGATAGTTGTTTGACTTCACTGCAAAATCTCGTGCCCTGTAAATTGTTTCTCCTTCTTGATCAACTGTTTCTACTTCAAAGCGGTAATTGCCTCTTTCGAGAAGATCATACTTATACTCTATGAGCACACTACCAGCCTGATCAAGGAGGCGAACATTGCTGTCAATCTCTTCAGGATCCCTCACGTCAACTCCCTGGTACTGGATCGATGAGCTTGAGTAATTGTTGTAGCTTAGTCGGCGTGCGGCTGTTGTGTCAGCCTCAAACTTCAGCAGCGACGCGTTTACAGTTAGTGGATCGTCCATATCATTATTTGTTACCTGAAAATCGAATTTCAGGCTATCCAGCCGGGAGGGAACATCATATGTTGTAATAGGGCTGAACTGTCTGTTTCTTTGGTCTGCAATTTTGCCGGATAACCGGATGGATGTGAGATTTGTGACAGGACTTTCCGGATCGGGAATAAGCGTGCTGGTATTACGAACCACCGTTCGGCCGGAGCTATTATCCGTCACCGAAACTTCTATATCATAATTTCCGGGTTCCACGTCTAACTTTTTCTCATAACTGAACACCTCCTGATTTGTGTAGTTGTCACTGTTTTCAGTTAAAATATCCAGCTGATCTCTGGATGATTTAGAATAGTCACCTTCTTTCTCGTTTACGCGAATCTCAATGGTGACCTGGGCAAATGTCTGTCCCTCAATTGTTCGGTAGACCAGGCTTCCGTATACAATTTCTGATGTTACACTTATAAATGGATTGTCTTGCGCGTCAAGTAATCCAATGGCGGTCATTCGTACTTCCGGATATCCATCCTGAAACTGGTACAAGCTACCACGTTCAACGTCGGGATTCATTGATCTGGCACAGCTCAGAAAAGAAAAACAAAGGGCTGCAATTACTAAGTATTTCAGGGAGTTGTTTTGTGATGTAAGCATATAGATATTTAACAAATAAAAAATAACGAAAACAAGTATTCTTATCTCTATAACTAAATTAACACAAATATGGTGTATTAAATTCTCAGCTTTCAAACAATATGATGAATTTGTTAGAAAGTTAATGCAAAGTTGATGAGAACAGGAGAACAGTAGACATTCGTTAGTGCCGTTACCACTAAATTCATTTAGTCTAATTTACAGCGAAATCTGATGCATTTCCCGAAAACGATAAATTTGCATACTTATCTTATTTACTGGTAACGGTGTTAGGCCATAAAAAATATTTGTGCTAACAGATGTTTTTTTGGGACTATTTCGAATTTTGTAGGTAATTCCTCATAAACGGATGATGAATCTACCGGACGACCGATTTGCTTCAAATTGAACGAATCAAGGGCTGAAAGAGAGGAATCCTAAAATATGATCTACCCGATGTACTTTTTTAGAAAAAAAATGGAATACCAACATAACGAAGCGGGGAGGTTGTCCGGAGCGTATGGGGTCGCTTATATGAAGGATACCGGCCATATTGTAGATTACAACCACTGAGCGCAATGGACCATTGCTTTATACATCCCATAGCGAATGGAAACCTGCGAGTGAGCAGTGGCACAGCCTGGTGGTTTTCACCGTAGATATGCCTTGGGCATGGTTACTTTCTTCTTTTAGTCCCGCTACTGCGGGGTTGACACCAAAATGTACCGGGGAAGTAAACTCTGTAAAACTTGCTGCTCTTATACTACCCACACTAAACATAATAAAGCCTTTTTTTAGTTATAGAACGATTATAAAAGGCGACTGTCATAAATCAACGGATTTTATCTTACGAACAGGTGATAAATGCTTATATTCGGAAAAAATCTGTCTAATTGATCATTGATTTAAATTTATGCTTTCAGGTAAACGCAGGACTAAAATTGTATGCACATTGGGCCCAAGTTCGAACACTCTCGAGGATATTGAGAGGTTGTATCGGGCAGGGATGAATGTTGTTCGGATTAACTTTTCACACGGAAGTCATGAAGGGCATAAAAAGACCATCGGTTATGTTCGGGAAATTGCAAGGAAGCATAAGTATTCTATTCCTGTTTTGATGGATCTCCAGGGGCCGAAAATCAGGGTAGGCTCAATGAAAGGCGGGGCGCAACAAATCAGAGAGGGCGAAATTGTTGAAATTACGAGTGAGGATGTTGAGGGCTCTTCGTCACTTATCCCGATAGATTATCCAAATCTTGTTGAGGATGCCAGTGAGGGAAACCAGATTTTGATTGATGATGGCCTTCTTGAACTAAAAATTGTTAAGAAGGGGACGTCCTCTTTAAAAGCCAGAGTGGTTGTGGGCGGAACTCTTAAATCCCGCAAAGGGGTGAACCTCCCGGATGTAAAAATATCAATGTCTTCATTAACAGAAAAAGATATTTCGGACCTTGAGTTTGGTCTGAGTGTTGGGGTTGATTTTGTGGCTATGTCGTTTGTCCGTTCAGCAAAAGATGTCCAGGACGTTATCTCGCGGGTCAGGGCGGCAGGAAGTAACGCTTCGATTATTGCAAAAATTGAGAAGCCGGAAGCGGTTGAAGCTATCGATGAGATTATTGAAGAGACCGATGGTATTATGGTAGCCCGCGGGGACCTTGGAATAGAAATTCCAAGCGAAAAAGTACCCATGGTTCAAAAGTTGATTATTGATCGCTGCAGAACGGCGGGTAAGCCGGTGATTACGGCCACACAGATGCTGGATTCCATGATTAATAACCCACGTGCTACTCGCGCTGAAAGTTCAGATGTAGCAAATGCTGTAATGGACGGTACTGACGCGGTGATGCTTTCAGGAGAAACGGCAGCGGGTAAGTATCCCGTGGAGGCAGTGCAGGCGATGGATAAAATTATCAGGTCGGTTGAAGAGAGTTCAGATCGTCTTTACTACAGCCTCAACTATAGAAAACCGGAATGGAAAGAGAAGCAGGTCGTTGAATCGCTTGCATATTCCTGCGTCACAATTGCCGATAATGTTGAGGCAAAAGCTATTAGTACTCTTACACATTCAGGAAATACGGCACGGCGAATCGCAAAATTCCGTCCGCGTGTTCCGATTATTGCGTTTACTGAAAGCAAGATTGTTCGCAGGCAGCTTAACCTGGTATGGGGAGTGGAGTCGGTAAGGCTTGAGGAACTGTTTGATACAGACAGCAGCGTGAAAATGATGGAAGACTATCTCCAGAATAACGGCCTTGTAAAGAAAAACGACCGGGTGATCATCGCAACGGGGATGCCGCTTGCCAAACGCGGCCGCACGAATATGGTGAAAGTAAGTACAATTCAGGAAGACTCTTAACGTTTGATACGTGATGAAACGTACTCTTCAAATAGCGCTTATTGTTTTCATACTGGCTGGCTGTGGTACACCCCTTGAGCAGCCATGGAAGAATTTTAATGCCTATTTTAATACGTATTACAACACCAAGTCCTATTACGGGGACGGACTTGAACAAAACGAAAGACAAATACCTGAAGTAAATCCTGTAATACCTATCCAGGTTTTTCTGCAACCAACAAATGCCGGTTTGGAAGATTTTAGCATGGCCATCGAGACGGGCGCTACCATTTTGAGAGAACATCCCGATTCAAAATATGTAGAGCCAACGATTTCAATTATAGGAAAATCTTATTTTTACAGACGAGAGAACTTTGCCGCACTCGAGAAATTCCAGGAAATGCAGACTGTGTCAGTCGGAACAGAGGAACAGGAAGCAGTTTTTTGGCAGGGTAGGGTATATAATCAAATGCGAAGTGTTACTGAGGGAATCGGGTTTCTGGAGCAGGAAATAGAGGTCATTGAAAACTGGGATCTGACGATTCTCTCGCGTGTTTATGTGCTGCTTGGTCAGCTATATGTTGAAGACAATAACTGGGAAGCAGCATCCGTGTTACTGCAAGAGAATGTAGCGGATTTGGAGGAGAAAGAGATCAGGGCGAGAGGTTATTTCCTTCAGGGACAGGTTTTAGAGAGGCTTGAAGACTTTGAAGGAGCCCGAACGGCCTACAATAGCGTGTCGACTTCCATTCTGAACTATGATCTCTTGTTTAATGCTAACCGTAAAGAGGCGGAAGTCTTGCGAAATCTGGGAGAATATGATCTGGCATTTGAATTGTACCGAAGCATGGAGCGAAATGATAAGAATATAGACGCCAGAACGGAGCTTCAATACGAGATTGCACGGACCGTTCAGCTCCGGGGAAACCCTGAACGTGCACTCGAGATGTATGAAGGCATCCTCAGAAACGAAATCATTACTCCAACGCCTCTCACAAGAGCAAAAATATATAACGGTCAGGCTGAAATTTACAGGTTTGATCTGGGAAATTTTAAGATGGCAGCCGCCTACTACGATTCTGCTTCCCAGGAACGCGTCGCCGAAAATCGTCTCCCTGAAGCGTTCAATGCAACTGAACTGGCTAGTTCTTTTGGAGAATATGCCAGGGTATCAGAGGATATTTCAAGGCTTGACAGCCTGCTGTACCTTGGAAGGCTTGAACCGGCGGCATTTGATTCTGCTATTGCCGACATACGGTTACAGCGCCAGCGCGAACTGGAAGAGGAGCTACTTGAAATGCAGCGCCAACAGAACCGGCTTGTAAATGTAGAGCAGGGAACAGAAGCAGCTGCGGCAACTGAAGAGTCATCAGAATATGGGTTTTTGAATATCAGGAATCAGGTTCGTCTTGCGGATGCAAGCATTCAATTTCAGGCCATTTGGGGTGATCGTCCCCTGGCGGATAACTGGCGCAGAGGAGCTGATGTTATCGGGGCAGGTATTAGCACTGTTGAGAATGAGGAGGGAGAAGGAGTTTCCCGGGAAAATAACGTCATTGAACGTTCATCAGGCATTCAGGTGTCTCTCGACCTGAGTGAAATTCCAACAACTCCTGCCGCTCAGGACAGTATGGTTAAACGTCTGGAAAACAGGTATTATCTGCTTGCAAACGTATTTTTTCTGTCGCTTAATATGCCGGACAGCGCTAAAGTGTACTATAACAGAATTGCATCAAATGATCTAAGCCCTGAATTTATCCCCGGATCACTCTACTCCCTTTCTGAAATTGAACTTCTGGAAGGCGATACGGACCGGGCCGGTGAATGGGGCAGAAGACTGGTCAACGAGTATCCGACTACTGAATTTGCACGGCGCATATCAGAACGGCTTAATATAGAGATGAACAGTGATATGCAGGCCGACGAACGGTTTGTAGAGGATATTTATCTGGACCTCCAGCAGGGCCAAACTGAAGATCCGGCTGATAAAGCGAAAGAGTTGCAACAGCTTGCCAACAGTGGTTCGCTTGAGAACCAAAAACCGATATTACTGTATGAAGCGGCGCGTGAGTACATGAAAGCGGCCCGCATGTTGGAACAGGATTCAACGAACCGGGTGCAAAACTGGTTCGACCAACAGGAGAACTGGACGGAGCGACAGCAAGAATTTGCAGAATTGAAAGACTCTGCAACCATTGTTCTTTCTGATACAACGCTTGCAGAATCTGAACGCACCTACTGGCAGCAAGTAGCGGATTCAACTCTCTCAGAGCCCGATTTCCGGTCTATATTTCCATTTGAAGGGACATACTGGGATAGTACGCGGTCTGTGCTGACAGTCATTGAAAATCGCTACGCCTCAAGCAGGCTTATGCCGCGCGTTCAGGTGCTTCAGAGAACTCTTGCTCTACCCGAAGAAAATACTCCGGATGAAATAGTTTCTGATTCTACTGCAACTGAAGCAGCAACTGCTGCCGATTCTGCAGCTGGGGATACTATGCTCTGCAGTGATCTGTATCCTGATCTTGCTGTGCGAGGGGGGATTGAAAATTTCGAACAAGCGATCGAGTATCCGAATTGGGCAACGCGTACTACGTTGCAGGGCGAGCTCGTGTACACTCTAACAATAGCACCCGGTGGAGAGGTGACCGCATATGAGCAGGCAAGCAGAATGGATCGCTCAGGCATTCCACAGGTATTCGAGCAGGCCATAGAGGATCAATTGATGTTCGAGCCTACAAATGAGGATGGTGTTATTCAGTGTAACTATACATTTCGCTACCAAACCCGCTGAAA
>Ga0306867_1001575_pt1 | contig 10181 bp, 8 predicted proteins | sample AntRauTorckE6831_FD_190432 | JGI IMG/M metagenome (GOLD analysis project Ga0306867, IMG submission 190432) | Saline lake microbial communities from Rauer Islands, Antarctica - Metagenome Torckler E6 #831 (v2) (version 2) | ecosystem: Environmental > Aquatic > Non-marine Saline and Alkaline >... | reverse complement strand
TTGCTGTTGCTACAGAAGCATATTTAAAATTGATTTGATTGGAAATATCCACACCTGTAGAGGAAAATTCGCAACTTGCTTCTATTTCCTGAGGGGGACCAAGAAGTTTTAAGGCCAGATACACCGGATAAATCCCAATATCCAATAAAGCACCTCCACCTAAACCTTTATTGAAAAGTCGTTTTTCAGTATCAAATTCAGCTTCAAAGGAAAAATCAGCTTCCACTTTCAGGCATTTGCCGTAAGTTTTATGCTGATTGAGTTGATTAACTTTCTGGAGATGTGGCATAAAATTGGTCCAAAGTCCTTCCATCAAAAACAAAGACTTTTCTTTTGAAGTCCGTATCATGGTCTTCAGTTGCCTTGCATTAATCGCCATTGGTTTTTCACATAACACGGCTTTCCCGTGCTCGAGACACATCATGGTATTTTCATAATGAAACACATGCGGTGTGGCGATATAAATGATATCCACCTTAGGATCTTTAGCAAGAGTTTCATAAGCACCGTAAGCCTTCTCCACTACAAATTCTGATGCAAAATTCTGAGCTTTTTTTATACTTCTTGATGCTACTGCATAAAGCTGAGCGCTCTCAACATCACGTAAGTCTGAAGCAAATTTGTGAGCGATTCCTCCTAAGCCTATTATTCCCCAGTTATGAGTTTTTTTCATATTCCAATAATTTTTAATGAATTTGATATTACTAATATTTTTTGAGAAGTGACCAATTGAAGTATGTTTTAGTTTAACACTTGTTGATTTGTATATTTTGAGATATTATCTAATTTTGATCAATGCTTAACACAAAAACATATTATTACTATTATCGACTTCTTAACAACAGAATCGGTTAATGGTACATTCAAAATAATAAACCTAAATCAATCCCGATTCACAATTGAATCGGGATTTTTATTTTTTTTTAAAACAACTCTTATGCAAAACATGTCTAAGTACACTAATGAAGACTTATGGGTTTGGAAAACGCTCTTCAATAGACAAAAAGAAAATATTTCTGGCAAAGCTTCTCAGGAATATATAGATGCTTTGGAACATATGTCCCCAGTTTTAAATGCAAATGAAATCCCAAGTTTTGAAAAGATTAATACTTGGTTTGAGACTGAGACCAAGTGGGAATTAAAGGTGGTTCCTGGTCTTATTCCTGTAGAAGATTTTTTTCAATTACTTGCCGAACGCAAATTTTGTTCTTCAACCTGGCTGCGTTCCAAAGATAGCTTGGACTACCTGGAAGAGCCAGACATGTTTCACGATATTTTTGGCCATGTCCCTTTATTAAGTAATCCCATTTTTTCTGAATTTGTTTACGAATTTGGAAAGCTGGGTTGTCAATTTCTCGATGATCCAGAAAAACTTCTTCAACTACAGAGGCTGTACTGGTTTACTATTGAATTTGGCGTCATACAAGAACAAGGGAAAATACAATCTTATGGTGCTGGTATTTTATCATCTTATGGTGAAACCAATCAAATTCATGAGCAAAAGGCTAACTTTTTGGAGTATTCTATTGAGGCCATCATTCAAAAAGTGTTTAGAACAGATATTATGCAGGAAGATTATTACATCATTTCCTCTTTTAAAGAACTTTTCAATTCGCTGAAAAATCTATCTAGGGTATGGAATAGTGAATTGAGCAAAGTTTAATTCAGCCATTTTTAATAACTACGATAGGAAATTGAACTAATCTTGAAGTTTTTTCATTTTTACTCTTAACTTTCACTAAATGATAAAGTCTAGTTATAGTGTGCAGGATAGTCAGGCTGTTAGAGTTTATTTAGTTAAAATTGTTTGAGCATAAATTTTTGAGCAATATTTTATAATATATTGCATTAAAAGTGAAACTTAGAGTGCTACATGAAATTCAATTCAAAATTTTTTTTCAGACTTATTTTGTTTGCCACAGTGGCTCTCATCATATCTTATACAATGTTTCAAAATTTTGCATTTAGCAATTTTGAAACCTATCCCTTAGATACTTCAGAAGTTATCGAACCAAAGCCTAAGGCTTCAGTTCCAGATTACACTTCATTATATGCTGACGAAATTGAAATTTTGCAGGAGCAAATTCAGAATAAAGCCAAACGCTACAGAATAAATGGATCTGTATTGGTAGCCTATAAAGATCAAATTTTATTTGAGGGAGATTTTGGATATAAGGATCCAGCAAAGAAAACTCCGATGGAAACAGGTTTATCCTATCAATTAGCTTCAGTAAGCAAGCAGTTTACCGCAGCGGCTGTTCTAAAATTACATGAACGAAAATTAATTGATATAGATCATTCTGTATCTAATTATTTACCAGGTTTCAAATTTGAAAATGTTACTATAAAAGATTTATTAAAACACAGATCTGGGTTGTGGAATTATATGTATTTGACTGAACAATACTGGAAAAAAGACATTGCACCAGATAATCTGGAAGTTGTCGATTTGCTCAACACCTATGCTCCGAGACTTAACTTTCCAGCGGGCAGATACTTTAGCTATAGCAATACAGGGTATGTGGTTTTGGGTGCAATTGTAGAACAAGTAAGTCGACTTTCTTTGGGAGAATTTATTCAGGAAGAGTTTCTTTTGCCACTTTGTCTCGACGAAACCTTTGTTGAAAAAACAGAATTGAACGAACAAAGTATTCTAAAAGGTTATCAATCCTATCGACGTTCTTTTATTCAGCTTCCTGCAGGTTTTCATAATAACGCCATAGGAGATAAAGGAATTTATGCTTCTGCAAAAGATTTACATGTCTGGTTTCGTGATCTTAAAAATGGCAAAATTTTGGAACAGAAAAATGTTGACTTGATGTTCGGCAGAGATGATGACCGAAAAAATAAACGTTATGGAATGGGCTTTAGACTTGAAAATGAAGCTAATGAACCTGTGATTTTCCATAATGGTCTTTGGGATGGTTTCCGAAATGGATTGGTTTACTACCCTAACGATGATTTAGTTGTAATCGTTATGACTCATACTCAAAACAAGAGAAAGCATTACTTCCAAAAACAAGTGGTAAGAAACGCCAAAAGCCTTATCCAAACAGCAGAAAGAAAGCCTAAGCAAAAAGAAAGTGAATCCGAGTTAATACTTTAAACTTTTTTTGTAGAAACACTTTTTTTATCCTAAACCTACTACAAGTTGATAATCTGATATTCCTAATATTTATAACTAACTCACCTTTAAGTATTTAAAAATAATGGCACAACCTTTGGTTTTATAGTTTTATAACTTTAAAACCTAATGCCATGAAACAATTTATTTTTTTACTAGCAGGGTTTGTTTTTTTCAGCACAACTGGATGGGCAAATGATTTGAGTTTTGATTATGACTCAAATTCTAATTCTTGGAATACTAATCCGAATCAATCTTACATTTTTATAGAAGATGGTATTGAGTTTTCTGTCTTTCAGGATGGACAATTTGATTTTTACATGCCTCGCATCAGTTCAAATATTTCAGTTGGGTTTAGTAATTTTAGTTTTAATTCTGGATACAACTATAACCCCTACGTGCAATACGACAGTTATGGTGCTGTAGTGCAAATACAGAATACTCCAGTTTTTTATGATTATTACGGACGTATTGAACAGATAGGAAACATATATATCAACTATAATAATTTTGGCCGGATTCATAGAATTGGTGGGTTACAGCTTTTTTATAGAAATAATGTGGTTTGGAGACAAAGTGGGTACATAAACCATAACAACAGAAGATACGTGTGGAGACCTTGGCATAACTATTATGCGCTGCCAGCAACGCAATTTTATATGATAAGCAATGTACCCTACAGACAATATTACACGCCTGTAAGACACATTTATTATAGACCTTACAACAATAATAGACGACAGTTTGCTTTCAACAGACAGCAACCAAGCTATAGACCAAATGAAAATTCTGGCAGGTCCCAAAGATATGCCCAGACAGCTAGAAATAATTCTGAAAGAAACATCAGGTCAAACGTTCAAAGACGTCATAGAGAAATCAACAAAACACGAAATTCCAGAGCAACTAATCAAAACAGCGTAAACAGAAGAAACTCAAGATCAGTTTCTGAAGGAAATAACAGAACGAATAGAGTGTCAAATTCTAGGGCAGATAGAGCAGTTCAAAGTGTATATGACTCCAATAGAAGAGGTCAAATTTCTAGACAGAGTAATAGAAATATTTCTCAGAACACAGGAAGAACTGAACAGATAAGAAATAACAGTAGAAATACTAATGAAGTTTCTAGAAGAACTGTAAACAGGGGTAGCAGAGCAACTAAAAAAGAGAACGCAACGAACACGGTTAGGGCGAAACGTCCATCTTACAATAGAAGTACTTCAGATACAAAGAAACGCACAAGTTCTAGTCGTAGTAGAAGCTCAAGAAATCGATAATTCACTATTAAATTTTAATACCCCTTTTTGAAACTTTCAAAAAGGGGTATTTTATTTATATAAAATAAAGATTATGTGTTGAAAAAAATTATTCACTTACCTCATAATTCTCCCAACCCCATGAAAGTTCTGGTTTTTCAATTGGTGATTCCAAATCAAAGCCAATTGAAAATTTTATGGGTGATCCTATTCTTCTCAGATTGTAAGTGAACTGCTGCTCATCAACGGTAATCCACCATAAATTTGTTGCAGTGCCTGGTAGTAAATCAACTGTTTCCTGGTCTGCAGGAAACATTGCTAAGCCGTCGAACCCAGTGTTTGGAGTTACACCTCCATACATGGTTACTTCATCCTCTTTTCCGTCTTCCTGGCGATGATCGTGTTTCAATTGAATACCATTTTTAGTTTTGGTTAGTATCCAAGTTCTAGACCTATTTTCTCCAACGTTGAATGGAATATAGATCGTATCCTTTTTGACGTCCAGCACCTGCATCACTAATTTCTTCCCTCTAAAATCATCACCTTCGGGAGCTTCCAAAACTTCACCCTTAAAAGCTTTTCCCTTCAGGTTGGCGAGTCTGTTCCAAAATTCAAGATTCACCTTTTCTTCTGAATTTGATACTGCTGCTACTTCAGTTTCGGGCTCTGTAGTTTGATTTTCTGTAGGAGACTGACAACTCACAAGCGCTACTGTAAATAAAGTTATAAGTACGTGTTTCATATTTTTGTTTTGTGTTAAAGTAAGTAATTAAAAAAAGCCACTTTTCAAAAAAAGTGGCTTTAAATTAAAGAACAATTTGACTATGCTTCAGGATTAAGAATTTTCTCAATTCTTTCAACTCCGTCTTCCAGATGATATCTTGTCATTGTATCTCTAGTTCTGTTTATTGCTCGTCTCATATCTCTTTGAAGAGTTTTTAATTCTGCTCTTACAAGAGGTCTGATGTCACTAGTTTCCACATCTATATTACTTCTACTAATATACCTTCTGTATTGAGCAGGTACATTGGATTGCTTTTCAGTCATCAATTCGTGCATTCTAGTAATGTAAACTCTTTGAAGATTTCTTCTAATTCTGCTTATTTCTCCACCACTTCTCAATTCGCTGAAAAGACCAGTTCTTAAGTCTTCCATCATTTCAACAATAGTGTATGCATCATCATTGAGCTCTTCGTTTTCCATCATTCTAGCCATACGACCAAAATCAACAACATTGTTTAAAGCTCTTTCTTGGTAAGATTTGATTTTTTCTAAATAACCATCAAACTGAATCTTGTTGAAGATATCCTGATCAATTAACCATTCTGGAGTTTCAAAAAGCTCATCTTGCAAAAACTCCATAGCTCTCACTTGCTTATCTCTTGGCGCATGTGTATAAACTGCACCTTCCTGATCGTAAGTTTTATAGATTTCATAAACACCACCTATGTTAGCTGCTACATGACCCATGTATCGATTATACTGACCATAAACCTGGTTATAAAGATCATCAAGATCTTCGTAGTTTTTACCATCTTCAGCAGTCCATTCAATCAAGTTTGGAACAATTCTTTTAAGATTGGCAATACCATAAGCACTGGCTTCCATTGAGTCATCTCCAAGATCTTCAGTTTGAGAACTAGGATCGATAACTCCACCAGATTGTTGTTTTCCAAATCTGTAAACAGGATCTCCAGCTTTCTCCAGTATCCATTGATCTAAAATTTCTTTTTCTTCTTTTGGAGTTTTATCTAAAATCGGCTTATAACCCCAAGCGATAGAATATTTATCGTATGGACCAACATTTGGCATTAGCGACACATCACCATCTCCAGGTTGTGCTATGTAGTTGAATCTAGCATAGTCCATAATAGATGGAGCCGTACCGTTCTTTTTGGTAAACTCTGGATCTCTTAAATCTTCTACATCGTAAGCAACACTACTTCCCATGTTGTGTGGAAGTCCGAGTGTATGTCCTACTTCGTGAGAGGAAACAAAACGAATCAATCTTCCCATCACCTCATCTTTAAATTCTACTCCTCTTGCCTCTGGATTGATAGCAGCTGTTTGTACAAAATACCAGTTACGCAATAAGGTCATCACGTTATGATACCAGTTAATGTCTGATTCCAAAATTTCACCAGAACGTGGATCACTCACGTGAGGTCCGTTTGCATTTGGAATTGGAGAGGCTAAATACCTCACCACAGAGTATCTTACATCTTCTGGACTCCAGTCTGGATCTTCTTCCTTGGTTGGCGGATCCATAGCTATAATTGCATTTTTGAAACCTGCAGCTTCAAAAGCAACTTGCCAGTCTTCTATACCTTGCTTAATGTACTTTCTCCATTTTTCTGGAGTTGCTCTATCGATATAATAAATAATTTGCTCCTTAGGCTCTACCAATTCGCCATTTTTGAATTTTTCAATATCTTCCTCCTTTACTTCCAGACGGTAACGATCTAAGTAAGTAATAGTTTCTGACTTTTGGTTATCTAAACCATAGTCGGTTTGACGACTCGTAAACCAGCCAACACGCTGATCGAAATAGCGTCTTCTCATAGGGACTTTAGGTAAAAGCACCATGGAGTTACTGAATTTTAATGAGACAGATCCTGTACTAGAATTGGAAGGTGGCTCACCAGCATTAAAGGTTTTGACGTGTCTAATTTCAATATTTTCAGGATAACTTCTGATGGTGTCAATGTAAGATCGACTGTCATCCAAACGTGAGATTTTATAAGGCTTTCTCCTTCTACTTTGAAGGCCAATAGCTTCTACATCCTTGTTGAATAAATCTGTAACATCAATTACAGTGTTGTTGTTAATAGAATCTTTTTTGTAGGCTTTTACATCAAAAGAATATAAAATGGGCTCAAAATTAGAATTAACAACAGCTTGATTTATCGGCAAGGAATCTGCTGCTGCAATGTCATAAGAAACTACTCTTAAGTAGACTTTGTCGCCTTTTTTCTGCCAGCGAAGAACTTGTTCATTTTGCTTACCACCACCAAAACCAATGCCTTGAGCAGTTTGAGCGATTCTAGTAACCATCAACATCTCTCTGTTGAAAAGCGAATCGGGGATTTCGAAAAAATAATCTTCTTCAACTTTATGCACAGCAAACAGACCTTCGTCTGATTTGGCTTTGCTTGTTATGACTTTATTGTAAGGTTTTACTCCATTTTTGGATTCCTTTTTTGGAGAACTTGCAGCTGATTTACCATCTTTCTTACCCTGCAGGATAGAACATGATGACATCGAAACTACCATCCCCGCGACGAACGTGTAGTAAAGTAACTTTTTGATCATGATAAGTTTTAATTTTAAAACAATTGAGAATTATCAATTGTGGTTTAATGTAAGACTTATAAAGAGGTGAATGGTTTAATTTTAAGCATAAAAAAAACTCTGCTGCTACAGAGTTTTTTATTCATGTGTCGGCATTATTAATGTGGCAACTTACTTTTTAGAATACCATAAACAAAAGTTCCAAGAAGAGCTCCAAAAATTACAATCAGGATTGAACCAAATCCCGCGCCAGCAAGAACATACATTGGTCCAGGACAAGCTCCGGCAAGTGCCCAACCTAATCCAAATAAAATTCCGCCGATCAAGTAACGCGGTATACTCATCGCTTTGGGTTTCAATTCCATTTCTTTTCCTCCTACAGCTTTTAGATTGTTTCGCTTTATAATCTGAGTCCCAATTACTCCTATTGCCAAAGCAGAGCCTATAATACCATACATATGGAAAGACCCAAATTCGAACATTTCATAAATTCTAAACCAAGACGCTGCTTCAGATTTGTACATGACGATACCAAAAAAGGTACCTATAATTAAGTAAACTAAGGTTTTCATACGCTTAAAAAATTAAGGGATAAATAAAATTAATCATGATCAATCCTCCTATAAAAAATCCAATTACTGCAATTAATGAAGGAAGTTGCAAATTGCTTAAACCGGAAATAGCATGCCCGGAAGTACATCCCCCAGCATACCGAGATCCAAAACCGACTAGAAATCCTCCTATGAGTAAAACAGCAAGAATTTTAGGATCGCTCAAACTCTCAGTGCCAAAAATCTCTATGGGCAAGTACGCCTTTCCAGCACTGTTAATTCCATAGGATTCCAGTGTAGTAACGACATCGGGATTGATATCGACTGTATTATCGGACAAGTAATTAGCTGATAAAAACCCTCCAATGATAGCCCCTAAAACCACAATGAGATTCCAGCGTTCTTTTTTCCAATCAAAATCAAAAAAATCTGATGCTTTACCAGCTCCTCCTATAGAACAGGCGGTTCTTAAATTGGAAGACATCCCAAATTGCTTACCTACAAATAGCAAAGCAAACATAACTAAAGCAATAAGAGGCCCAGAAACATACCAAGGCCAAGGATTCATAATCCATTCCATAATTAAACATTTTATGCAAATTAAAGCTATAAATAGGCGTTCTACTGTAACATAGGTTACTCATTTTTCAAATCGAGTTCTTGAAACTTAGAATAAAACCTTGCAAGGTTAAAATTGAATTAATGAAGATTTACAAACCCTTAAAAAAGTCTAATTTTATATAAAATTTATTTTTATGAAACTTTCATTATTATCTGTTATAACCTTGCTATTAGCATCTATAACTACAAATGCTCAACAAGAGTATTTTGAATACGGGTTTAAAGGAGGTCTCAATTTATCGAATATCTCGGGAGATGAAGTTTCAAACTACGAAACCAGAACTTCTATGAATATAGGAGCATATGGTTTATATAAAATCCTACCTAAGCTGGGCATACAAGCCGAGCTGCTCTATTCTGAGCAAGGGTTTTCGGAAAGGTTTAATTCTGAAAATGTAAATATTGATGAGATTAAAAGTCTCACCAGAATGCAATATATTAATTTACCTGTTTTAGTAAGTTATAACCTTATTGAACAACTTTGGATAGAAGGTGGTGTGCAAGTTGGTTATTTGGTAAATGCTGAAGAAGAGAGAGAAGAAAGATCTATAGATGACTCAGACCAGTTGATAAGTGAAACTGAAACGATAAACCAAACTAACAGGTACGAGGGATTGGAACTGGGTTTATTAGGTGGGCTGCGCTACAAACTCAGTCAAAATTTTATGATACAAGCCCGCTACGAAAAAAGCATAAACGACATCGACAAAGAACTTGCAGGTGACCAGTTCAATGAAGTTTGGAGCTTTTCTGTAGGTTATGTGTTTTAGTTAATTGACATTTAAATTTTGAGAAAAAATGGCCAAATCTCCAGATCCTGTTCCGGTTAACTTTTCACCCCAAATTTCAATGAAATCTCCAGGTTCAAGCATAACTGTCCCTAATAGTGAAATACTTGATATATTAGTAGTGTTGCTAACATAAAATATAGAGTTTGTTTCATCTAAATTTGCACTATCAATATTATCACCATTTTTTCTTATAAAAAAAGAATAAAATTCTCCTGTGGAATCTTCTCCTCTTACTGACAAGGAAGCACTAATTGAAAAAGCTCTAGCCTCTTTGCCATTATAAATCAGTTTATTATTAGCATCCGAAGAAAACCTAAGCAGATTCGAAGTAGCTGCTCCTCCCGTTAATTTAAATGGAGTATCTACAGCAACTGACAATATTCTGTATCCAGTTTCGCGATCCCCATCATCAAAAATATTACCCGCAGCGATATCATCATATTCATCCTTAATACCAGGAGCTTGAACATACCAGTCTTTTGTAAAATTAAGATTGGTTTGAGCAGTTGTATACCTGTTTATCATAGACTCTGAGCTTCCTGAGAAAACT
>Ga0306867_1001557_pt1 | contig 10248 bp, 12 predicted proteins | sample AntRauTorckE6831_FD_190432 | JGI IMG/M metagenome (GOLD analysis project Ga0306867, IMG submission 190432) | Saline lake microbial communities from Rauer Islands, Antarctica - Metagenome Torckler E6 #831 (v2) (version 2) | ecosystem: Environmental > Aquatic > Non-marine Saline and Alkaline >... | reverse complement strand
TGAACCGCCCGACCATGACCCGGTTTCATCCGTTCGAGGCTATCAGGCCGATGGAGATTCCGGGAGTGTTAGCAGTTAATCCGTGGGAAGAAGCCTCGGGGCTTGACCCCGAGGCAGTTCACAACCAACTCGTGAGTCTGCATAACCGCGTTGAACAATCCCGGCAGAACATTGACGTTCTTCTCACCCAACGCCAAGATGAGCTAACGAAACTCATCGAGGCCGCAGACACGTTCATGGAACACGAAGAAGATGTTCTGATCGAGTTGACTGACGCACGAGAACAAGGTGAGAACGCAGAAACCCCGCATCAACAAGCAAACGCAGACCAACGCGTCCGAAAAGCCTTATCCGATTTCCGCGCCCGGGCTGAGAACTATCCAAATCTCCGTTCCCACCAGAACGTACTACAGTTACAGGAACGCATCTCAGATATTGAGACACAGATAACGACACGGCGTGAACTCTACAACGAAACTGTCACGCAGTACAACACGCGACGAGAACAAATCCCGTACGTCCTGTTCGCGTCATTACTCGGGTACACTGACGTTGAACTCTTCGTCGCCGATGACGAAGCCAAACAAGACGTCGATGTCCGGGGCTCATTCAACTCATAACACTCTCTACCCGTGGCACTCCTCATCAACATCTTCGCAGCGTTGTTCGCATTCGGCTTTGGAGCTGCATTCCTCTACTCAGCAATCAAGCAACAACGCCAAACAAGCCTCGTAGAAAACACGCCGACAGAAACAGTGAACGCTGTCTCCATGGGACGAACTGAGTTAGAAGGCGACCCGCATCCGAATGACCATGTATTAACGCAACCCTTCACCGACGGTGATGCTGTATTCGTGTGGTACCGAATTGAAGAACGGGAACGGAGACCGCTCACAGGGTCATCAAAACAGGCTCCAGGCTCAAACCGGTGGGTTGTTGTTGACGAGGGAGAGGAAGTTGTCCCATTCGCAGTAAAGGACGGTACTGGAAAGGTCTACATCGACCTAAACGATAGTCCAGAGTTCAAAATCTCTAACGAGAACAGAACTCAAACCCTCGTCCGGACATGGCAGTCTGAATCCAGTAAAATTCGTGAATTCCTGAAACAATACCGGAACGTATCCCCGAAGCGAAACGGGCTGTGGGGCGTGCTGGATGGCGTGAAACGCCGGTTCACGCAAGTTGTACTTCCTACGGACGAAACCATGTACGTATTCGGTGGCACTCGAAGGACTGAAGACGGTGTTCCTGTCATCGGCCGCGATGAAGAGACTGGCGAGTTCATCATTTCCGATAAGCCAGCCGATGAGTTAGAAGAATCCCTTCGGATGGAGGTCATTGCTGTTGCAGCTGTCGGGCTCGGATTCTTTGTAGCCGGCTTCCTGGCTCTCATGTTCGGTGTCCCTGTGTTCTGGTAGTCAGGATTCTGCGAACCGTAGTATCTCGATCACAGCATCTTCCGGGATAGCGACGTCACTATCACCGATATTGACGATGTACCCGGAATCTGCATCGAGACGGTCAAGCGCAGCGTCTCCTTCAGAGTACACGTATTCTTTCGCGCTAACGAATTCGGCAGTGTACGTTTCCCCATCTGCAAGGACTTCGACGATAGTGCCTGGTTCGAGTTTGAACACGGCGATCGGGTTCAAAACCATGCCCGGACCCCGTTCCCGTATTGAGTTATCCTGCCTGTGCTGGTCTGTTGTTTCGTGGACGTAGTCATTGTGCGACCGTGCTTCTGTCACCCGCACACCCGACTTGGATGCAGTTTCTGGTCGTGATGATACTGCAAAACGGATCCGTGAACGGTTAGTTCCGGATCCGGATTGCACTGATGTGACCGCGGGTACCGATCGTGTAGGTCACACGGACTTCTGACGGTAGTACTCAGGGTACGATAAGTGATTTTCCCGGACTTGTTTTTCCACGACTCTTTCGTGGTCATCAACCATGTCTTTGACGTGCTGTGGAACCTCGATATCCAGTTCCTCGTAAAACTCGCAATCGACGTTCAGGCATTGAAGCATGAACGAGAACCCTTTCTGCGGAATGATGAACGGTTCCGTTGTCGCACCAGCATTCGTAACAGCAGCGTCCTGAAGCATTGCATTTCCACTACTCTGGTAGTTCTGATACCAGGCGATTTCAGATGGGTTAACACGGGATCTAATGTCCTTCCAGAAATCAGAGTCACCAGGTGCGAATGCGTAATGCATCAAGACGAACTGGTGCACGTTTTCCCATGCATCCTGTGCGTGCGTGTTATACACGTCTCGAACACCAGCCGTGTTATGAAACCGGTTCTGAGAAAGGAGCTCCATCGCTTTCCGTGTGAGCAACGTAGTTTGTGTAAGGGTAGTTGACTGTAACGGTTCGATGAATCCGCCTGCATTCCCAACAGCCAAGCAATTCCCGACCCACGGTTCGTTCACCGCACCAGAGTTGAACGAGTAATGCCGAAGTGTATCCTCGACGAGTCCGGATTCACTATCGAAATACTCCAGGAATTCGGTCGTGGCTTCGTCTTGCGAGCAGTGCGCTGACGAGTACACGTATCCGAGGTCCCGATTATTCGTTGTGTCGATTTGCCAGAACCAGCCGTTATCACCTGTTCGAATCACGGTAGCTGGCGTGATCTCCCCAAGAGCAATTTCTGCCTGTCCAGTCACTGCTGAATCCAACGGCATCTCAAGTTCGTTAAAATCGTGTTGGAGTTCGCTTATCAACGACCGGTTAAACCCGGTTGCATCAATGTACAGGTCTGCAGTGTACTCTGTATCTTGGCTGTTGACCGTTGTTATCCTGGTTTGATTGTCTGTCTGGACTGCCGTGATTTCATCGTCGACGAGATGAATCCCTCGTTCCTGGCAGACTTCTCGGAGAAACGGGTTGAATCGAGAGAGGTCAAGGTGGTATGCGATCGGGTGGTATTGCTCAAGGCCAGTTGGTGTCTCTGTAAATGGTGTTTTGCGTTGCTCAACCAGTTCCGTGTCAACGGTCTTTTCGGCCCGAGTTTGGTACCGGTAATAGAATTCATCGAATTGTTCTTTCCGTCCACCCGTGGAGATCGTCCGGTCATCGAACGGGAAATGGAACGGGTCTAATCCGCACCAGTCCTCGAAGTAGACCGAACCTTTCCACACCGGTTGGACTTCTTCAATGAACCTGTCCCCGTCAATCTTCAGTGTGTTATGAAGAATGTCGATAATTGGGGTGTAGGTGCTTTTCCCGACTGACGGGATGTCATCTTCAAAGTCGTCAATAACAGTTATCTTCGTTTCCGAGTTTTTCGCGTTCACGAGTAATGCTGCAAGGAGCCCGGCGTCGCCACCACCGACAACAATAACAGATTCCACCGGCTCAAAGACAGCATCCATTCTTAACAGTACTACTCGTTTCGGTTGTATAAACGTTTGAGTTTCTCCGTCTGTTGTACCCCGGTACCGAGGTGTGCGGTAGGGACTGTTACTCTCCCCACCCCGGGAGTTTGTTGATCGCATCGAGGATTTCACTGTACTGTGCTTCTCGGGCAGGGTCTGCCGTGCCGTGCTGGAGTTCTGTCGTGATTTGATGAACCGTCTGGAAGAAATTCTGCTCGGAGACAGCAACAGCGTTGTCACCGTCGCGGATTTCAATTACACCATCAACGATTCCAGCACGAAGCATTAGGTCAATGTGTGAGAGTTCGGTCATTGGTTTGTGAACCGACCAGTGGTTACGGTAGAGCTGGTGTAACGGTTCGCTCCTCGTGCCACCCCGTTACGCGGAGTTAATCAAACATCCTGTGTGCAATTTGATGGGATGATAGTCGCCGGCACGCGTGTGCCGGCGACGGGTACGCGCGAGAAGCGGGTGGCACTGAGAGTTCAGTCGGGTTTGCTTTCGGTATTGGTTGTTCGGGCGTTCTCAACGATAGTGAGCGCCCGGCTGAAATCAGCAAGGAATTCGTTATCAACGTTGCAGCCTCCTTGATTCTCGGATAGCTCATGGTATTCCATCTTTGCTCGTTCGAGAACGAGGCCAAGTGCACGACCGGGGACTGTGATGGTGATTTGATCGTCGAAGTCGGGGTCGTCTAGCTCACGGTGCGTGTGGTAGGCGTGTCTGAGTTCGGCAACTCGGTGACACAGTGCCTCGTAGTGTTCCGGGTCACCGTGTTTCCGCACGCCGAGTGCCTGCGTTTCGAGTTCCTCGATTAGGTATCCGACTGTGCCTTTCGGTACAGCGATACACTCGTTATCGAGTGTGTATTCCGCGGTGGGCCGTTGTAAGGCGTTGAGGCTGGTATCTGGTGTTTCTTCGGATTGGTCGTGGTCGGTAGAGTTGCGGTTGTCTGTCATGCGGAATTGACCACAGTGATGTGGTACAGTGCTCTGTACCAGCCAGTTTCCCCTGGTTGCAGGTTCTGTTGACCTGGTATTCCATGTGAAAAAGATCTTACAGCAGTGTAAGATCTTATAACGCGTAATTGAGGCCCGTCAGAATTCGCGGATGTATTCTTTTGTCTCAGCGTCTTTGATACCGGCTTCGTTGTAGACGAAGAGCCATCGGTTGCTGCATCCAGTACAGGTTCCGGGGATGACGTACTGGTGTTCGTCTGCTTCGCCATTTTCAGATTCCCACGCGATTTGCGCGGGATCACACGGGCAGTCAGGAGTCTGTTCGGTCTCGATTGTGTCTGATTGTTCCGACATAGTCAGTGGCGGGTGGTGTGCACCCACTGTCATATACGGTGCAGATAGCCCCGTGAATCTATGATAGTGCGTAGAGTGTGCTGAGCAGTCTGCTCAGCACCGTTTCTGTTGTCGGATTTTGAATCCCTAAGGTCTGAGACCTTAGGGAAAGCACGGGTGAACGGGGCTGTTTCAGCATGGTGTGGCGTGGTCTTTGAGGTGTTGTTCTGCGTTGTCGCGTGTTTCGAAGCTGCTTCCGCAGGAACACGTGATGTCAGTGTCGTGACTGTCGATGCTGTTGCCGATCGTTGTTCGGATGTGTTTGACGGTGTTTCTTTCAGCATCGTATTGGAGGTGGCAGTTGATGGTTGCTACGTCTGTTTCGATGAGCGTATGCGTCTGGTTCGGTGTAGTCATGCGTTGGTGTGAGAAGCAGTGTGAGTTGTTCTTGTCCCGGGCGGTAGCGGTCGGGTTGTGTGCTTCTCAGTGACGTGTCTAAAGCACGCACCGATTGGCAGATGGGTGAAGTTATGGGTGATTTGGTCAGGGTCCTTGTGACTGAGGAAGGACCCTGACCGTGGCATGTGGGCGTGTGCGTGCAATATTTGAGTTCACTGTATGTATGGCGGAGTTAACTGGACATGTAAACCATGAGTGTGATTAAACCCGTGAAAATCTATTGTTATCAGCGTTTGTGATAGTAAGTGGTAATAACGTGGTGGCAAGGTTCTGTCTGCGGGTTTGGTTTCCGAGTGTAGCTTCGCTGCTCTCTTTCAATCACGATAACTTCCGATAATTACTTATAGGTGGGGTTGTTTCGTTAGGATACCATAAATCTACATCGAGTAATGCAGTTAACCATTTCACTTTAATATCCAATGAATAAGAAATCTCGTTCGCCGTCCGGTGGTTCTGAACCGCAGGAAAACGAGCCCAACACGGACAGTACAACGTCTCTTGATGCGGATTTCCTTGAACGGTTCAAACACCCGATGATGGTGGTGGACCAGTATGGCGAGATCGTTCAATTCAACAGCACGTTCCTAGATATCGACGAGAACGCACGCGAAGAACTCATCGGGAAATACGAAACAGACGTCATCCGGCCATATGATGGTGAAATTGACCTTGGGAAAACCGCTGACGATAATGACGGGAATTCCACCGTTTGGCGAGCGGTTGTCGAAGGTCATATCAAGACTAGCAATGGCATGGTGTTTCCCGTCACCATCACACCACGAGAACTTGCGGATACCTCACTTACGTGCCTTTCAATCGATTGTCTCATCGAGAAAGAGGCTGCTAAACCTGATTCTGAGAGGTCGGGAATTGCATCGGTTGGAACAGATGGAGAGCTCCATGTAGAAAACGAGTTCTTCACGGACTTTTTCACACCGAAACCCGGGCACGTGCACGAAACCGTCTCAGACATAAGCGATTTCGTAGACATAGATGGTCAGGGGACTTTCGAGAGCATCGTGATGACTGCAATGGATACCGGAGACCACACAACAGTGACGGTCAAAAATCCGGACACGGGACAGTACATCGAGTGCAGTATCTCTCCGTCTGAGGTTGGTGCGACGATCAAAGCAACCGACATGACGGAGCGTGAGTCGAAGATCGAGCAGTTACAAAACAGCACGCAACAGTACCGAGGGATCTTCAACAACCCGTATGTCTACGGCCTAATCGTTTCCATGGAGGATGCGCAGGTCATCGATGTCAATCAGACGGTGCTGGATTACTTCGGAAATACAGCTGAAGATATCGTCGGAAAGGCATTCACCGAAACCACCATCTGGCAGCAGAAAACATCCGCAACCGTTGACTTCGCTGAGGTCCTCACGAAAATCGATAACGGTGAGGAAGCCACGCTGAAAATGCAGTTCGATTACCGTGGCGAAGAAGAATGGTTCCAGGTGTGCTGCACACCCATCTATGATAATAACAGCGAGGTCATCGGGTTCGCAGCTGTTGGTGTGGACAGCACAGCATATGAGAACACGAAATCGAAGCTGCAAGCGACAGAACGCGAGTTCAACGCGTTATTCAACAATCCGCATGCGTTCATCGCACTTCTCGACACCACCGGACGGATCGTTGAGGTAAATGAAAACGGTGCGAACGTCGCGGAAGAGACGCGAGAAGAGCTTAACGGGATGAAAGTCGGGGATACGTCATTTACTGGCAAGCAGCAAACCGACATTGATCTGCACGACGAAATCGAGAAAGCGGTGAACGGGGAGACCACTGAAAGGGAATACAGCCTCAACGTCGGCGGATTTGACATGTGGTTTAACGTTCTCTGCATGCCGATTTATGATGGCGACGATGTTGTGAACGTGTTTATCTACGGGCAGGATATCACGGACTTCACGAAGGCTGAGCGTGAACGCATCCAGTACAAAGAGGAAGCTGAAACATACCAGCGCTTAACACAGATGAGCGATCGGGTGAGTACTGCTGTGGATGCACAGACCAGTCAAGATGCGGTGTTCCGCACGGCATTTGACGTGATAGATGACTCGGACCTGTACGATTCCGTGTGGGTTGCAGAGTATAATCCTCGGTCTAAAGCGCTCACACCGCTTCATGCCAGTGTTGGTAGTGACGATATCGAGTATGAATCGATGTCGATGCAGGAGTTGGATGGGACGTTAGTGGCGGATGCGATCACGACGGGGTGTTTCCAGAGTACTGTTGGGTGTGATGATGGGATGGTGGGGAAGTTACGGTGTTTGTGGGGTTGTTATTCTGGCCAGGCGGATACGTGCTCCCTCATCACGATCCCGATACGGGTTGACGAGACAACGTACGGTGTCATGGGGTGTACGGAGTTAGATGACATTTCGAATGAGAAATCAGAGCAGGTTTGCGAGTTACTCGGGGAGCAAATAGCGAAGAAACTCCGGTTGATCCGGCGCGGTGAGTTCAGCGCTAGCGATGATATCACCCAACTCGATATTTACACTGAGCGGACCAGCGAAGAGTTCAGTCAAATGTTCCCTTCCGGTGGTGAGATTGAAATCGCAATGATGCATCAAAGCGGCGGTGAATATCGGAAGTACGGGAGTGCCAAAGGCATGGATGAAGACGTCGTGCGTGCGGCGATGGAGTTCTTTGACTTAGGGACGCCTTTGGTGGATGCAGAAACGTCAGCGGGTGGTGAGGCTGAGTTAAGTATCAAGACAGAATCGGCGGAGTGCCCGGTTGTGGAGATCGCTAAGAATGACCGTGTTGAGTTCGACCGGTTGTTCATTCGGGACACGGGTCTTCACTTACGGTTGAATATCCCGAAGGGGCAAGCGCCGCGGAAGGCGTTAAGCGAGGTACAGTCGGTCTATCCGAATGCGGGGATAAAGAGTCGGATAACGATGAATCGGGGTGCTCAGTCGAACGGTGAGTTGGTTACTGATGTGAAGGAGGATTTGACTGACCGGCAACAGCGCATCTTGGAATTCGCAGTTGAGAAAGGGTATTGGGACTTGTCGGATACTGTGACTCAGGGAGAGTTGGCTGAGGAATTCGATATTTCACCGTCGACGCTCCGCGAGCATCTGAAGCGCGGGAGCAAGAAAGTGTTCGACGGGTTGTTCAAAGACGGGTCGTAATACCGTGTTTCGGTGTTGTTGAGGGTCGTGTTTCCCTAATCCCAATTCCCAACGGTTGACTTGTTTCCCCACCCACATTTACTAGGTTGGTAACGTGACGCATGCCACCGACGTGCGTGTGATCCGCCCGAAACTGTAAGAAGTCTGACTCCGCATATAAAGAGTTACTCACCACCCAATATATCGCGGCAGTATAGATAACGGGGTATGTCTGTTACTACTGAGTACGCAAAATGAATGCTGGTGATGACAAAGCGCGTGTGGGCACAGTCAACCAGCAAGTAGTGGGAAACCAATGAGCAAGCAACAAACGACATCTCAGCCGAAAACAGTACAGCGCGACATCCAGCAGCAGAGCTTCACCGTCCGAGACCCTGTAGAGGGGCGAGACAACGAACTCACGGTATCAATCACCCCGACCGACGACAAACTAGAACTTCCGGAGCTCGAAAGCAGGCAACGCAGAGCAATCGACGCGATCGACAAGCGCGAAGACGACGGCGCATTAGTCCGGATTCGAGCGCACACCCCCGACAACCCTGACGCGAAAGCATTGACCGGGTTCCAGCGCGGCATGGCCGCAAGCACCAACTGTGACAGTTACGGCAAGAACCGTACAGCCCCCACGACGAGGGAGTACGAATGGACGGTCTACAACGTCTCCAACAGCGAACTCACCGAATTCGTGAAGTGGGCGTCCTTCTACCTGTTCGGCGGCTGGTGGGCCACCGAAAACGGGTACGATACCGACCAAATCCTTCCGGACGGGTCGTTCGTCATGGAAAACGGGTCGGTCGTGGACTCGCCTTACCAGCTGGATTCCGTCACCCTCGAAAGCATCCCGGCTGACTTCTACGACAACTTCTAATTCACCCCGCTGCGCGACTGTTTAACTGGTGTGTATGTACTCCCCCGCAGACCCATCTTTGAGACGAATACCAGTCTGGTGAAACACCAACTCCACTGCAACACCGCACTCACCACAGACTCCAACGACAATGAGAACCGCGTCATTGCTGGTGACTTCATCTTCCCATTGTAGAGCTGACCGTGGATGGTCGCATTCCTGTTCACAGATCGTGTCGTCGGCCTCAATTGTGGTTTCTGTCATACTGACTAGTTACCTGCGTACTGGCAGGCACCCGCATCCCCCTGCCACGCCCTACTCACGGTGCCTTCTGATCGTGGACTGAAGAAGGCCTTTCACGGCGAGAAAGGCCTTCGCCCCTCTTTTCCTCCTGCCCTGGAATAGGGCGTGGCGGTCACGTTACGACTCTTCCTCGTGGATCTCGATGACACGGTAACGCGGGTCGCTACCGGTTGCTGGCGCATCGTACCAGTACTCCCCTGGTGCAACAGCAAGCGTTTCAGTCACCAACGACACCGGTAATTGGTCGGACTCGGTCTCATCGAAGTCGTCGACAGGTGACCCGTGGAGGTCTGCGAACACGGAATCCAGTCCAAGTACGCGGATCAATTGGTCGTACGTCTCTGCTTCGGTCACGGAACAGTTTCGGAGTGTCATGCTGCACTTGGCATACTCACCGCCTGCGCACCCCGAATCTGATGTTCCAGGGTTCACGCATCGGGTGACTGATAGCCTCCGGTAGGACCACCCTCCCGGAGGCGAACACGGATTCAACGACAAGCGCATGGCAATCGAAGAGCGAATTCACAAATCCTTATCACGATCTACCGAGTTCGTCACGTCATGACATCGTCGGAGAACCGGGCAGAGAACGCAACAGACCCCGTCACGTTTCTCGCGGGATACGCGGATGCGTACAAGGCCAACCACTTCGACGATCGTGTCACTGACGTTGGACTGACCGTCTCGAAAGTGACATCCTCCCCGGCGTAAACGCCGGGGCTTCCCGTACCGCAGGTGGGATATTTGCTGGTCTACGATACAACCTGTTCTCTCGGGCGAACCGTCCCGCTCTCGCGGTCGAACAGGT
>Ga0306867_1001553_pt1 | contig 10274 bp, 10 predicted proteins | sample AntRauTorckE6831_FD_190432 | JGI IMG/M metagenome (GOLD analysis project Ga0306867, IMG submission 190432) | Saline lake microbial communities from Rauer Islands, Antarctica - Metagenome Torckler E6 #831 (v2) (version 2) | ecosystem: Environmental > Aquatic > Non-marine Saline and Alkaline >... | reverse complement strand
ATTGACCAACAGTCATTCCGACGACCGAAATTGCGCAAGTAGACGGTAAGAATTCTTACACAAATTTTTAGCGCAATTGAGGGAGGAGGAATCTAATGGCTTCAACCCCACAATGTCTAAACGAAATATCGTACTAAAACATAGCGCTGACAAATGAACATTATGGCGTTGAATAATTCCAAATATCCCTTGATTTTAATGAATACTACCATATGTAGTTAACTGCTGACCTCTATTAACGAATTAACGAATTAACCAATTAACAACCCACTCCTTTTTCTTGAATTCAGAACTTCACACTTACTGCCTGCGTCCTGTTAAATTATGTTAAACCTTAATGCTGTTGTAAATTGAAAAAAATCACTTTTATTAAATTGCGTCAACAAAAAATTTCACTATTATGGACATACGCGTTGAAAGTTACACTAAGATGTTCGGCCCCCAAAAAGCCGTGGACGACATCTCTTTTAAAGTAAATACGGGTGAGGTGCTCGGGTTTCTGGGCCCTAACGGTGCCGGAAAAACCACAACCATGAAAGCGATCACTACTTTTTTGTCACCTACAGCGGGAAATATTTTTGTTGGTGATTACTCGGTTTTCGAACAACCTGAGGAGGTGACCAGGGTAATAGGATACCTGCCCGAGAATAATCCATTATATCAGGAGATGAATGTGCTGGACTACCTCTATTTTATGGCCGGAATACAAAATGTACCCAGGCCTAAGCAACGGGAACGCGTCCTTGAAATGGTGCGGGTTTGTGGCCTGGAAAAAGAGAAGCATAAGCGTATTTATGAGCTCTCCAAAGGCTATCAGCAGCGGGTGGGACTTGCGCAGGCGCTTATTCATGACCCTGAGGTGCTGATACTTGATGAGCCTACCAGTGGGCTCGATCCTAACCAGATAGTGGAGATCCGTGAGCTCATCAAGCGCATAGGGAAAGAGAAAACAGTCATCCTCAGCTCGCATATCCTGGCAGAAGTGGAGGCCACTTGCGACAGGATTTTGATTATCAGTAACGGCAAAATTGTTGCCGACGGATCCGCCCAGGATCTGCAGAAACAGGCACAGGGTAAAGAGATACTCCACGTGGCTGTGGAAGACGGCAACAGCGATGAGGTCTACAGTGCTTTACAGCGTCTGGAAACTGTAGCCTCCGTAGATTTTACTGTAGGGGCAAACAACCACTTTGAGCTGTATTCTAAGCCGCAGATGTCATCGCGACGGGCTGTTTTCAGCCTTTGTGTGGAGAAAGGGTGGACACTTACGGAAATGACACCCATAGAAACAAAACTTGAAGATGTGTTTAGAGATCTTACTAAAAACTAATCTATAAAAGCACAGCACTATGAACAAAACATGGATTATCCTTAAACGCGAGTTGGCTGCTTTTTTCGATTCATTGATGGCATATATCACTATCGTGCTCTTCCTCGGATTTAGCGGCCTTTTCACATGGCTCTACGGCTCTGATATCTTTTTTGCCGGGCAGGCCAGCCTGCAGGTTTTCTTTCAGATAGCCTACTGGACCCTCTTCTTCTTTATCCCCGCCCTTACGATGCGGATGATTGCAGAAGAAAAGCGCTCCGGAACCCTGGAGCTGTTGCTGACGAAGCCTGTTACCGACTGGCAGGTGGTGTTGGGTAAATTTTTGGCCACACTGGCGCTGATAGTGATAGCCCTGGTGCTTACACTACCTTATTACATTACCGTAGCCAATATTGGTAATGTGGATCATGGCGCCGTAATTACCGGCTACCTTGGGTTGTTGCTGATGAGTGCCGCATATATCAGCATAGGGGTGTTTGCCAGCAGTATCTCAGGGAATCAGATTGTCGGGTTCCTGGTGGCCCTCTTTATCGGTATCTTTTTTCATATCGTTTTCGGATTTCTGGCCTCCAACTTCTCAGGAACAGTTGGCGAGGTGCTTCATTATCTGAGTATGAATACGCATTTTGATTCGATATCACGGGGCGTTATAGATACCAAGGACCTCGTCTATTTTTTCTCTATTATTTTCCTTGGATTAGTTTCTACCGAAGCGGTTTTATCTAAAAGACATCAGACAGACTAAAAGACAAGAATTATGGGTAAAAAGAAAAACAGCTTATTGTATCAGCTACTTGTTATCATTGCCATCGTTATAGTGGTCAATATCATTGCCGTGGATTATTTTGCGCGCCTTGACCTTACCGACGATAACAGATATACACTCAGCGACGCCACAATTGATATTGTTCAGAGCCTGGAAGAGCCGGTTACCGTCACAGCTTATTTTACCGAGGATCTTCCGCCACGCCTCAGGCAGTCAGGCAGAAATTTTAAAGACCTGCTTATAGAATATGCCAGCTACTCTGAGGGCATGATTAATTATGAATTTATCGATCCGGCCGACGATGATGAAATCAAGCAACAAGCTGCTAAGGCAGGGGTGCAGCCGGTAATTGTCAATGTAAGAGAAGAAGACCAGGTGAAGCAACAGCGGGCATTTCTTGGCGCTGTCATCAGAAAGGGAGAGCAGAAAGAAGTGTTGCCCGTTATAACGGAAGCAGAATCGATGGAGTACAGCCTTTCTTCCGGCATCAAAAAGCTTTCCGTAAAAGAGAGGCCCTTAGTGGGTTTTGTTACAGGACACGGAGAGCCTCCCCTGCAACAAATGCAGCAAACGGTGCAGGCGCTGTCGGTTTTATATGATGTGGAACCCGTAAATCTGGAAGCTTCCGGCGAGTTAACCAAATACAAAACGCTTGCGCTGATAGCGCCATCAGATACCATCCCTCCGGCGCACCTGCAAAAGCTTGATGATTATCTCGCATCCGGAGGCAATCTGTATGTGGCTTTGAACCGCGTGCGGGGCGATTTCTCTCAGGCAAGGGGATTGCCTGTTAATACCGGCCTCGCTGATTGGCTGTCAGGTAAAGGGGTGGCGGTAGGTACAGACTTTGTTGTGGATAACCGAAGCAATACCGTGGGGGTGACCCAGGAACGCGGTGGGTTTAATATGACTACACAAATAAAGTTCCCTTATCTCCCTGTAATTACTAATTTCCAGGAACATCCCGTAACTCAGGGGCTGGAGCAGGTGAGCCTGCGCTTTGCCAGCTCACTGGAATATCGGGGCGATACTGCGGTGATTTTTACTCCGTTGGCAAAATCCTCTGCAAAATCAGGAAGAAAACAGGCGCCGCTTATGTTCCAGGTGCAGAAGGAATGGACAGCGGCAGACTTCCCCGATAGCGGTATTCCTGTGGCGGCGGCTTTGAAAGGGCCGATTGCGGGAAGCAATGCTTCTAAAATGGTTGTGGTGACGGATGGTGATTTTGCCGTGGGCGGACAAGGCCGTAATGCGCGTCAGCTGAACGAGGATAATGTCAGCCTGCTGGTAAACGGCGTCGATTGGCTGTCTGACGATACAGGGCTTATCGGACTCAGAACCAAGGGCGTCTCCTCGCGCCCTATCGATGAGCTCGAAGATAGCACCAAAGCACTGCTGCGTTATGGAAACTTTTTGGTTCCCATATTGCTAATCATTATTTATGGACTTATCAGATATCAATATCAACGGTCGTTAAGAGTTAAAAGAATGGAGGAAGGATATGTTTAAAAAACTGAATCTGACATCACTGCTGGTTGTTCTGGCGCTATTGCTGGGGGTGATCTATCTCTCGAAAGAGATGGGCAGTAAAGACCGCTCCTTTAGAAGTAAACTGACGGATTTTGAGAGCAGTAAAGTAGCAGAAATCGTCTACAAAGCTAAAGATACCACTCCGGTTCGGTTACAGCATAAAAGCGGAGGATGGATTGCTTCACAGGGAGAGAAGAGCTATGATGCCGATTCGGCAAGGGTTTTTTCGATGCTGGAGCAGATAAACCGGCTGAAAACAAAGAGTGTTGCAGCCACAAACAGAGAAAAATGGAGCGATTATGAGGTAACCGATTCGTTGGCGACGAAAGTGGACGTGACCGGGAAGGACGATAAAAAGCTTGCATCCCTGTATGTGGGTAAATTTTCTTACAAACAGGCTAATGCACAGGCGGGAGGTCAGCCCCAGGTTACCATGACTACCTATGTGCGGCTTGATGGCGATAAGGAAGTATATGCCGTAGACGGCTTTCTTAAAATGGCATTTCCTTCTGCCGTTGATGAATGGCGCGATAAAACCATTATGGATGTCGAAAAACAGCGCATAGCAAGTGTGGCATTAACCGGAAAATTTAACTACAGCCTGAGACAGGAGGCCCGAGAATGGCGTATCGACGGGCAGGCTGCTGATTCTTCTAAAGTACAGGGTTACCTCAAGACCCTTTCTGGCTTTAAAGCACAAAAGATTGCAGCGCATGCTTTTGATAAGGATCCTGAGGTGGTTTGTGAGGTTATCGCCGATGATGGCACAAGGATCACCGTGGAGGCAATGAAGGAGCAGAAACAGCAAGAGGATGGAGTCAGTTACCTGGTCCGCTCTACTGTTAATGATGCAGCAGTTTTCAGGATGAAGGAATCCACCTTTGAGCGGTTTTTTAAGGAAAAAACCTATTTTCTGAAGTAATACAAGGAGCAGTGGTTTGATCAGAGATCCCGGGATGACCATTCCCGGCCTTTAAGTTCTATAAACATACAAATCAGCTGGATTTCAGATGTATAGAACATCTACGACGCTTTCGGTCATAACTGGTTGCATATCCCATGGAGGAAGGGAATAATGTTGAATTTTTTCGTGTGGCCTCATTTCTCAACCCGCTTATAATGAGAGAAATGGAAAGGAGTTATATGAGCATTCTGCTATTTCTTTAGAAGGTATGTCATTGGTAATAACAAATTCAGAATGCACGCGTCGCAGACGCGCGCAAACTTTTGTTTTTTCGGGGCTGGCGCGCGATTGCATCGCGTGCCGACTACATTTCGCGTTTGTAACGCTGCGAGGTAAAGCCTTCTTTTACACAGCATGCTTTTTTTCTTCTTCTTAGTTAACGAACTAAAGAAATAAGGTTAATAATCAGGGGAGGTCATCTGCCTGCTAAGGTTGAAGAGGCCGCCGAATAAGGTTTTCCTGTTGCAGGCACTAGTTTAAAAGGCCGTTAAAAACCTCCGGTTATCAAAATAATTTATCTGCGGCTATTTAACCCGGGAACAAGCTTTCCCTGATGCTTTTTTTGAAGAAAATTATCAAAAAGCCTGGCTATCAAAAACCTTCCTCTCCGTCAAACCTTAGCAGGAGAAAGATCCCACCCCTCCCTCCAGACCTTATTAGCTTATTATCCAGGCCGACTTTTGGGATGAGGGGGGAATCTGTATCGGAATCACCAGACTTTTCATGGGGGTGGCATTTTCCATTTACCCAAAAAATCTCCTGCGAACTGATGCCATAGGCATCACATGTCTATAGAAAAAACGGTTATCAATTCCATGTACGACCCGGGCCGGGTCGTATGCTCGTATTCCGGCCGTAGCATAGAAAGCCATTCACAACATCTGCTACGAAAAACCTTATTCCTCTCCGCCAAGCCTTAGCAGGGAAAATATTCAAACAAATCAACGTAACCTTAAAAAATTCTTTTTTGGTCTAAAGCATGGGTAGTACAATACAATAGAACGCTGAAGTCAAACATTATTTGTTAAATTTTGTTCCTTCTCAGCAAGCTTATAATCAAGAGGGTACATCTAAAATGTATAAGTTTTGAAATCGTTTGCATAAGAAAACGGTATTGAAACCTTTGCTATGTTAACTGGCGTATATACTTTTGCCATGTATTTTGTTGAATATAAAGAATATTACAAACGATATATAAACATAAGAATCTATTGTAGCACCAAAATCTTAAACAGTTGAATGGTGGGGAAGCAGTAGTAAAGACACCCCTGAAGTGCAGTAATAAAGCTGCCGTTTTCTTAGTTTTTATGAAAATGCCCTGTTGGGCTTACTAAAGAAAGTGATTATAAAAGGATGCCTATGCAAAAAAGTAGTCTATTAAAAATACGTTTAGTTTTGATTGTGCTGTTAATATTTGTCTGGAATTTTAATGACGGCATTTTACAGAGCAGCAACAATTCAAAAGATACACGTAATATCATCAATAAGGCTGATTCGCTGTTCATTGCTCAGAATAAGCCTTTAACAGATGCAGAGTGGGCCGGAGTGGTAAAAGCTATCTATGAGTCCACGTCAGAATCTCTGAAGGATGAAAATCAGCGTTATCAGCGTCAGCACCGGTTCAATGGCGTTGTGATGGTGGCCAAAGACGGTGTGCCTGTTTACGGGGAGTATTCAGGCTTTAGCGACATAGCGCAGCAAATACCTTTTAATGATTCCTCTCGTTTTCAGCTGGCCTCGGTCAGCAAGCAATTTACAGCTGTTGCTGTGCTGATGCTCCAGCAGCAGAACAAGCTGCATATCGACTCCACTCTCACCACCTACCTCCCGGAGTTGCCCTACCAGCGTGTAACACTCCGTCACCTGCTACATCACGAAGCCGGATTCCCCAGCTATATGTGGCTTATAGCAAATCATTGGCAGAAGCACACCGCTCCCGATAATCAGGATATTGTTAGGCTTATGGCCCGGCACCCGGTAAAGCTGCGGTTTTCGCCGGGCACCCGTTTTCAATACTCTAATACCGGTTATTGCCTGCTGGCTGCCGTTTTAGAGCGCGTAGCAGGAAAAGATTTCGACGAGTTTCTGGATGAAGCGGTTTTTGAGCCCCTGAATATGGATAAGACATTTGCCTACAGCGCCACGAAGGATACGCTAAACCCACAGATGGTCAGAGGCTTCAGGTACTATAGCGGAAACTACCGGAAAGTGCCGGACAATTTGATGGAAGGGACTTTTGGAGACAAGAATATCTATTCCACCCCCAAAGACCTGCTTAAATGGACCCAGGGGCTCTACAGCGGAAAGATCCTTGATAAAGCATCACTGGAAGAAGCATTAGCGCCATCGGATAAAAGCCGCAGCAAGACCATCAATTACGGGATGGGATTTCGCATATACGACTCCTACATGGGTAAGATGGTGTATCATAATGGTGCCTGGAGCGGCTTCCGCACAACATTAAGAATATTGCCTGAAAAAGACCTGACAGTGATACTGCTGACCAACAACAGCTTTAAAAAGACCGGGGATATGGCACGGAAATTGATAAGCGTGATGGAAAATGATTATAACGCTAATACGCTCTATCATCTGGCATCCTCTTTTGTGGATAAGAAAGATGTAGAGAATTATGCCATGCTTAAGGAGAACGATGTGGAAGATTTCAGAAGCTTGCAGTCCATCATGACAGCGATGAACCGTGAGTGGATGGCTCACAGGATTGGCGCTTATGCCGATGAAATGGATGTACACTCTTATGAGTGGCTTGCAATGAACAAAAATTTTAGGTAAGCTTATGATTAAAGAAGGGATAGTAATAGGATTTATAATCGTATTTGCCGGCATCTTCAGTGCTTCTAACGATGCCGTGGGTGCACCTATTAACCTGGCACCTGAAGAGATTGTTGAAAATGCGGAGAACAACTCTGAAAATGAAAAGGTCAGAGATGTGCCGCCCAGGACAATGCCCGACTTTTCAAGGCTTTCGGGTGGAAAACTGCTAAAAACCATGTTTTTTGATTTTCTGCGGCCTGTCGTAGAGGCGGAAAACGACAGGGTGATGAGCCAGCGCCGTTTTGTTAAGCGCAGCTATGTGGCTTTTAAAAACGGATGGGAGCTGAACGAAGAACATCATGAGCGGCTGGATAAGATAGCCCGGGAGTATAAGCTCCGGAATCTTACTTTTACCAATAAAAGAGATTTCAGGGATTTGCTCATGCGGGTGGATAAAGTCCCTCAAGCGCTTGCATTAATACAAGCCGCCAACGAGTCAGCATGGGGCACTTCCTATTTTGCCACCAAAGGTAACAACCTGTTCGGCCAATGGTGCTTTACAGAAGGATGTGGCATGGTGCCCCGCAACCGCTCTGAAGGAGCCACCCATGAGGTGCAAACATTCAGCTCGGTAAATGAGGCGGTAAGAGCATACATCAATAACCTCAACACACACGGAGCTTATAAGCATTTCAGGAATCTGCGCTATGATAGCCGTCAGAAAGGATTAGAGTTGGAAGGCAGCCACCTGGCCCTCGGGCTGCAGAAATACTCCTCAAAAGGGATGGAGTATGTCAATATCCTGCGCTCTATGATTGAATCGAACAAATCGCTGCTGGCAAAAGCAAAGTAGTTTTGCCTTTCTGTTGATATGTAATGGTTTATGAACCCGGAGGATAAAAAACCTGTAAAGAGGTTTTATCCCTTCCGGGAATTGTTATTGATAAGCATAATATTCTACAATTCTTTTTTCGTTTTTCAGATTGCATCTTTTCATAGTCTTTTTTCCCGGCCAAGCGGCGGTTATCCATCCACCACCAGCACTTCGTCATAGGTCAGCTCGCATAGCTTATAAACCCTTAAATCAATTTTGTTTTCCTTAACAGTTTTCTCTTCTCTACGTTGGTTTTTAGACAATATCTCGTCAAGTCTCATTTCCAATTTCGTATAATCTTCTGTATAACCTAAGTTGAGCGGTTTGAACAGCCTGTCCCGACTTTTTTTCCGGGAAAGTGAAAAAGCGCTTTACTTAGGTTTACCCCGTTTTAGAAATTGTTGTATTTCACCGAATGAGTGGCCTGTCCCGCAGAATTGCGGGAAGGTGAAATGCTTACAATTTCTTTATCGTGAGCGAGAATCGCTCAATTTGGGTATAAATAACCTTACCGGATATTTCGGGTTTCTTCCATGTAAAATATTTATGATATATCGCTATGGCTCAATGTATTTATCTTTTATATTCGTAGGATACTAATTATAGATTGATGTACCCGGATAAAGCGTGTATCAGAATTGAAACAAAAAATGAAGTTTTGTCGAATAACCGTCAAAAGGTGTTGAATATATCCTTATATGGTATAATAAATACACCTTTTACCAGCCGTAAAGGAGAAATAGACACAATTGTATTTTATATAGATGTTGCCGCCAATGCATGGAGCAAGATACCGTAAATAAAAAAAATTGAATAATCTTTACATTTATGACAGCTTTTGTAAAGAAAATTTGGATTTCTTAACATAAGAGGCTTACTTTGTAAAGAAAATTTAAAAATCTTTACATAGTGAATCAGGATAAAAACCGGATATTAAAAGAGTTACCTTTAGATAAAGATATTGAGACTAAAAAGGTATTGAAAAGCCTGCCTTCAGCTCATGCAGCACTGGCAGAGTTGAAAGGAATTGCTTCAAAAATACCTAATCAAAATATACTTATAAATACACTTGGATTACAGGAAGCAAAGGATAGTTCAGCGATTGAAAATATTATCACCACCAATGATGATTTATATAAATCAGAGTTAAACCTTGATGCTTACACCTCTTTAAATGCCAAAGAGGTCCAAAATTATGTAGCGGCAGTGAGAAAAGGATTTGAATTAATCTTACAAAAAGGATTTCTCACCAATAATATCATTTTAAGAATACAAAAGGAATTGGAAGGAAACAATGCCGGATTTAGAAAACTTCCGGGAACTGAATTGAAAAATTCTGCAACAGGTGAAGTCGTTTATACTCCTCCGTTAGAGCCAATGCAACCAAGAAACAAAGAACCTCCTATTGAATTAAATAATAGGACATAAAAGAAATATAAATTAAAACCTAATAATATGAATAAAGTATTTTTATTTATTTCAGTCATAATCCTTATTACAAGCTGTAATAAAGATGAAAGTAAAGTTCCTGATTATAGAGAAAGCTTCTTAGGCACCTATGAATGCGTGAAAAGCGGAAGAGAGGGATGTATCGATTCGCTAATATATATTGATACATTAATACAATTCAAGATAACCAGCATTGACGATTCTTTAATTATAATTCTTGATGAAGAAATAAAGATTGAAAACAATGGTGAATTCGGCAAGGATTTAAACTCTGATTGTATTCAGTATCCTATCCCTGATTATAGAGTGTTTTGTGGAGAAATAGAAGATGATAGCATTAAATTTTCTGTTTACCAAGGTGGATTAGGTTGTTTCTCTGATTATCAATATTATGGCAAAAAGATTAATAATTAAAAAACATGAATAATGAAAGTAATAATATTTTTATTTTTTATATCACTGACTCAAGTTTCCTAGTTTCTAAAGTACTGACTGATAATTAAATAAAAATTCTAAGTTATTCAAAAAAGTCCTTTATGTGCCTGTTATACAGATTGTTAACGGCTAAAGAACACTTCATGCAACG
>Ga0306867_1001551_pt1 | contig 10282 bp, 8 predicted proteins | sample AntRauTorckE6831_FD_190432 | JGI IMG/M metagenome (GOLD analysis project Ga0306867, IMG submission 190432) | Saline lake microbial communities from Rauer Islands, Antarctica - Metagenome Torckler E6 #831 (v2) (version 2) | ecosystem: Environmental > Aquatic > Non-marine Saline and Alkaline >... | reverse complement strand
GTATTTGCCGGATTCGCCGGTCTTAAAATAGACAAGACTCAGATTATTGTAGAGCCGCGTCAAGTTTTGATCACTAAGGTTATCAGACCATTCAAGTACTTGTTGAAATATTTTGCGCGCTTCCTGATATTTTCCCAGCATATACAGGTTGCCACCATGGCTGGAGTAAATAGATCTTAGTACCGCTTCGTCCTGAAGGTATTCAGTTAAGGGGATAGTAAATTTCCGCTGTACTTCAAGACTTTTATCGATATTGCCTGTTTGATACATTGCATAATCAAGACTCCAAAAAATATTTCTCTTTGCGTAAGAGACTGGAAATAATTCGAAACTTATTAGTTCATCATAAATATCTTCAATTTCATTGAACTGATCACTGTTATAGTAGGAGTAGAATAATGCTGCAACTAGTAGTTCTTTCTCAATTTTGGATTGGTTTGGAGATCCAGAGAAGTTTTCATGAAACTCAATTGTCATATCATAGAGCCTTTCATCCACTACAGTTAAATCATTAGTATACTCATTTAAGAAAAAAAGAAGTATTGGATAGTTTCTAAAATCATATTTGCTGACGTCAACTATTTCTTCTCTTACAATACTTTGATTTAATTCTCTGAGTTGGTTATTTGAGTCATTAAATTTGTAAAAGAGTGAGAACTGTTTGGACCTTTCGTTTTCATCAACCTCAGTTAACAGGTAAGCGGTGAATAGGGACTCATCCCGAAATTCTTTACTGAGTTGTAAAATTGAGTTGCGAGTTGATGTTGTGTCGAGGTTGTTTTTAAACCTCGTAGAGCTAATATTCTCTAAAATTATGTTCTTGTTTATGCTGTCAGAACTATGATAGAGGATAGTCCAGGCCCATATTGTTGCAGATGATTCAGATGTCTCATTCAGAAGGTCAGAGTATATATCATTTAAATCGTCACTTTGTGCACGAACTTCAGTGACACCTCTTAAAAATAAAAGGCTTGTACATAGTAAAAGTAAAATTACTTTGCCGATAGTGTGCATTTTTGGAATGCCTAGCATTATTTAGTATTGCAATATTGTTATCGACAAAATACACTAAATGTATAGTTTTAGCACTAAATAATTAATCCATGGATGTACCGGTTTTCGGCCGTTCAATGATCGGATCCATGTCATCGCCGTTGCGGGTATCCCAGAAAGATCCGTCGGTAGTGGTTGTTTCAATAGCGGGTTCGGTGGTTTCGGGCATGTCGAGATTCGCGTCGGTTACTGTGGCGCACCCGGCAGCAAAGATAAGAGCAAAAGAGAACGAGAAAACTTTAGTTGTCAGAGATTTCATAGCAGTAATTTTTTTATTTGAGAACGATTGAATGAGTAGATGATGGTGGATTATTAATCCATTGATGTGCCGGTTTTTGGCCGTTCAATGATCGGATCCATGTCATCGCCGTTGCGGGTATCCCAGAAAGATCCGTCGGTCGTGGTTGTTTCAATAGCGGGTTCGGTGGTTTCGGGCATGTCGAGGTTCGCGTCGGTTACTGTGGCGCACCCGGCAGCAAACATGAGAGCAAAGGAAAAAGAGAGAACTTTGGTTGTCGTAGATTTGATTGATTTCATTGTTTTAGATATGTTTAAGTATTGAGGTTTTGTGTCGATAAAAGACCTGAAATACTCTTGTTGCAGTGCTAAAAAAAAGATCGTAAATATTAAAATATTTTATGATCTTGAAGTCCAGCGAATGGAAGCAAGAAGTAATAGCAAGTTAATTAGTCTGAAATGGCAAACGTAAACATTTTCGAGTTGCAAATGGAAAGACTTGATTGTCATCGAGCCTTATCATGAGAACACAACTTTTTTAAAGAAAAGTACATTTCAGCCAACTATGATAACATGTAACAACATGGATGATATTTTACATTTGAAATACTTTCTAACTACAAGAGTATTTCATCATGGTTTTGTTACAAATAATATAAATTGTTGTTAGATCATTAAGATTTTTACAACGATCACTATTTTAAAAATTTTATTTGAAAATTGAAAATCATTATTTAAAGAATGATTTATAAGATAATTTGATTTTATGAATTAGTATCTTCATAAAATTGTCGTAGCAATCAAAACCTGACAGCAATCCCGTGTATCGAGTTGATTATTCAGATTTAGTAGATGCCCTCTTGGATGGAGATGAAGAAAGCTCTAACAGGCTACTCAGAGAGGTGATGCCACGCCTGATTGATTACCTTCAGGTAGTAATGAGTGCAACTCGTCAGGAAGCAGAGGAATGTGCCCATCAGGCATTTGCAGACGTTTTTGAAAGAATTCGTAAAGGAAAAATCAAAGAGAGTAAGTATATTTTTAGCTATTTGATCACTACGTCGAGGAATCAGTTCATTCATCACAAGAAAACACAGCACAGGTTCGACATGGACCCCGACGAAGGAATTCATCAAGTAGAGCCGGCCGATCAGATTAAATCACTAATTGAAGAAGAGAGAATGGCTATTTTGGAAAGTTGTATGGAGCAGCTTGATCCAGATGATAGAAAGCTTATCAGCTACATGCTTGCTAATCCAGACGCAACAACGAAACAAATCAGCAACAAGTTTGGGCTTAGCGGGGCAAATGTAAGAACTAAAAAATCAAGACTAACTCATCGTTTGCACCACTGTTTTAAGCGCAAGATGTCCAGTTAGAACTGCAATCGGTAGCTTATTCCGGTTGGTTGTATAGAAACATCGTTAAGTGCGTTCAGGAGACTGTTGTTTTGTTTTCGGCTCGCAATAAACATAATCAGGTCGAATGTGAACAGGAATGCTCCCTGCAGAATCAGTGACTGTCCGTAGCCTGTTAACCGGTCACTCTCCTTTCTAAGCCCACGCTCCCACAAATAAGCTCCCGTAGCCATATATCCGATATCAATTCCTGCATTGAACAGAAGTATGTTTTCGAATGCTTGGTACTCTCGAATAGTTTCCGTCAGACTTAAGTCTGATCGGGTAGTTTGAGCACCAACGTAACCCAGCCCTGCAATCGCAAGGTTTACGCTGTTCCAGGCAAGATTGAACTGGTGAAAATATCGGACATTCCCGGTTGATTGTGTCATGCCAATTCCGCCCACAATCATGTTTACTGCAGCCCATCCTCCAAGCACCGCCATTCCACTCTGATTGAGCTGCAGGCGTTGGTCGTTAATTTTATAAAGATCAATGGTTGAGGTTTGAGCGGTTGTATATCCAAAACTGCTGATTATAATTGATGCCAGAATGGTTGTAAACTTAAACATGGTTTGTCTGATAAAATGATTGCAAATTATGCACGGTTTAGTTGAAAAACTTTACTGTCAGCTATAGGATAAATGAGCTCCGCATCTTTTTCGGGTAATAGATACAAGCCTGTAAATTCACCGAATGCGGGAAGTATAAATTGTTGGGTTTTTTGATAAAAACAGGGTAGCCTCAGCGACTGTCTACCTTTACCTTTAAGTTTAATACCCGGATGTACGTGTCCCGTGAATATGAACTCTGATGAGGGGAAAACTTTTTCGGACGAATCGTGGATAAATCGAAAATTATTTTCAATCAGTTCATCATAGACGTTAAGACGTACAGCGCTGTAGAAAGATGCGTGCAATGAATCATGGTTTCCTGCAATTAAGGTGATTTCGAGCTGGTTGTGTGCCGTGCGCCACTCCTCGAACTGAAACCATTCACGGTTAACATCACTGTGAAAAAGATCGCCAAGAATAAGGAGTCTGTCCGGCTGCTCCCGGTTTACAAGAGCATCCAAACGGCGCATATTGGCCTGATTGATCTGTTGGGGTGCGGCAATTCCTGATTTTCTGAAGTGGCCGGACTTACCGAGATGCAGATCGGTAACTATTAATGTACTCGTATCAAGCCAGTGCAGTGCACGTTCAGGTAGCAGTTTAAATGTGTGATCTAAAATCGTAATAGTCATGACTATTATTCTATGATGCTTCCAGCTGTTGTTGCATTTTCTTAATACGGTCCGTCAGTTTTTCAGATGATAATCGCTCACGCAGCCGGTCTACATAAATAGGAAACGCAAACGGCGAAAACCGATCGATCTCTTTTACAACAACAGACTGTTTTTGGATTCTCTGCAGTGCCACACGCAGTCTTGCCTCATCAAGCTGGGTGCTCAGTACCTCATCATATGCTTGTTGTATGAGAAGGTGACCCGGTTCATACTCCATAAAAACATCAAAAAAGAGGCCCGATGACATCTGCAGGTGCTTCCCCTTTTTTTGATTTCCGGGAAATCCGGCAAATACAAGCCCTGCAATCTGGCTGATCCCACGAAATCGTCTTCTGGCAAGTTCGGCGTCGTTTACACTCCCCATTATATCGCGAATAAGATTCTCTTCAGAAAAGATGTCATTTTCAAGTGCCTCGGCTATGGGAATATCACGATCGCTGAGTAGTTCAAATCCATAATCATTCATCGCAATAGAGAATGTGATAGGCGTGATTTTAGATATCCTGTAGGCAATCAGGGCCGACATCCCCTCGTGGACGTATCTTCCTTCGAACGGGAAGAAGAAGCAGTGACAGCCTTCGTTCGACCAGGATTTCTCGATAAGAAATTGATTGGCGTTTGGCAGAATAGACCGTTTGCGCTGTATATCAAGAATCGGCTTTATAGTTTTCAGGTCGATAGAATCTGTAGCACCGTCATTAGCTTCTCTGAGCTTGTTTCTCAAGCGGTTACTCATATTTGATGATAGCGACATACGGCCGCCCATGTAGCTTGGAACCTTGCTGCTGGCACCTTTTGCACGCCTCACATACACGGTCATATCTTTGATCTTGACCAGCTCAAGGTTTCTCCCGGCAAACCAGAAGGTGTCGCCGGTATTAAGCTGAGAAATAAACCACTCTTCCACACGCCCCAGATTGCTTCCTTTTAAGTATCGGACCCTGAGCATTGAGTCACTGGCAATTGTGCCGATACTCATGCGATGACGGCGTGCTATTTTCATGTCAAAGACGCGCCATATGCCATCTTCATCAACTTCAACTTTATTATACTCGTCGTATCGGGTAAGAGACTGGCCACCGGTTTGAATGAAATTAAGAATCCAGTTCCATTCGTCAGGCTGCAATGTTTGATAGGCAAATGTATGTTTCAATTCGTCAAACAGGCTATCGGGCTCAAACCCTTCCGAAACAGCCAATGTTATCAGGTACTGGATGAGTACATCGAAGGGTTTCAGTATGGGATCCCTGTTTTCCATCTGCATATCTTTCACGGCATCCTTCAGGGCAGCTGCTTCTATAAGTTCAAGCGCGTGTGTTGGAACGAACCATATTGTACTGTCTGCGCCAGGCTGGTGTCCGCTCCGTCCTGCACGCTGCACAAACCGCGCAACACCCTTAGGGCTTCCGATCTGAATGACTGTATCTACAGGAGTGAAATCCACGCCGAGATCAAGACTGGACGTGCATACGACTATTTTGATGAGGCCACTGTGCAGAGATTCTTCTACCCAATCGCGAACGCTCCTATCAAGCGACCCGTGATGAAGGGCCATGGTTCCAGCAAGATAGGGGTTCGCTTCGAGCAACTGCTGAAACCAAATTTCAGACTGTGCCCTTGTATTTGTGAATATGAGCGTTGAGCCGCTTTTATCAAGAATAGGCAGAACTTTGGGAATCAGCTTTGTGCCGAGATGCCCGGACCACGGAAATGTTTCAACATCGTCGGGGAGAACAGAATGGACATGAATTTTCTTTGAGTGTTTGGCTCTCACAATTACTGGTTTCTCAGAGTCGGATTGAACCCCATGAAGCACGTCAGCTGCCTCCTCAAGATTACCGATCGTTGCCGATACCCCCCAAATATTGAGGTTTGGGTTCATCGCTCGAAGCCGGGAAATCCCCAGTTCTGTCTGAATACCGCGTTTAGAGCCGATCAGCTCATGCCATTCATCAACAACGATTGATGATAGTGATTTAAAGCGCTCTGGATACCCTTTCTGGGCGAGTAAAATGTGAAGACTTTCGGGCGTAGTGATTAAAACTTCAGGCATCCGGCGCTTCTGTTTTTGTTTCACCGATGATGGCACATCACCTGTACGGCGCTGAATCTGCCATGGGATATTCAGATCATCCACAACATCCTGCATATGCAGTTCCAGATCTTTTGCGAGAGCCCGAAGCGGCGTGATCCACAAAAGCTGGAGTCCATTTTTCTCTTTCTTTTGATAGGACTCCGGGTGTTTATCAATCCAGTTGATAAGCAGTGGCATGAAGAGTGCGAATGTTTTCCCGCTACCCGTAGGAGCATTCAGCAATCCTTTTTTATTATCAAGACAGTGCTGCCACACCGTCCGCTGCCAGTCGAACGGCAGCCAATGCCTGCTCTCAAACCACTGCTCAATTATGCGATGTCCGTCTGCCATAGAGTATCTGCCTTTTGCTGATTAGGAACACATATCTACCCCTCTATCGTTTGTGGGAAAAAATTTCTGAGAAGAATGGGTAAATTTTTTCAGAAAAGACTTGAAAATGCCTTGAAAAAGCATCAACATAGAAGCGCTTTTAGTACTTTAGTGAAACGAATTAAATTAAACAGATCAACATCATATGTGGCTCAACATAAAATCTTTCGATGAATACAAAGAAACCTATCAGCAGAGCGAAACGGATCGCCTGAAATTTTGGGAACATGAAGCCGGTACATTTTACTGGAGAAAAAGCTGGGACAAAGTTCACTCCGGTGGATTTGAAAAGGGGGATATTAAGTGGTTTGAAGGCGGAAAACTGAACATCACTGAAAACGCGCTGGACCGACACCTGAATACAATCGGTAACAAAACGGCATTTATTTTTGAGCCGAACCACCCCGATAGTTTTCGCCGGACAATCACTTACCGACAGTTGCACGAAGATGTATGCCGCTTTGCAAACGTGTTGGAAAGTAAAGGCGTGGAAAAAGGGGACAGGGTCTGTATTTATATGGCGATGACTCCGGAACTGATAATCGCTGCATTGGCATGCGCTCGCATCGGTGCGGTTCACTCCATTGTATTTGCAGGTTTTTCAGCACAGGCTTTGGGAGAGCGTATCAATGATTGTGATGCTAAAATGCTGATTACCAACGACGGACTCCGCAGGGGAGATAAGCACGTGCCGTTGAAAGATATTTCTGATAAAGCTCTTGAGAGCTGCCCAAATGTGGAAAGCGTGATTGTTTGCCAGAGAACCAACAGGGATATCGATTGGGTTGAAGGACGCGATGAGTGGTGGCACATGCTGATTCGAAATGCATCAAAAAAACACACGGCAGTTGAGATGGATGCCGAAGATCCGCTCTTTATTTTGTACACGTCAGGATCCACTGGTAAACCCAAGGGCGTCCTGCATACATGCGGCGGCTACATGGTGTATACAAGCTACACGTTTCGGAATGTGTTCCAGGTGGAGGAAGAGGATATTTACTGGTGTACGGCCGATGCCGGGTGGGTTACCGGTCACTCGTATATTATGTACGGACCGCTCTTTACCGGTGCTACCGGAATTATTTTCGAGGGAACGCCTACCTATCCCGATCCCGGCCGCTTGTGGGAAGTTGTTGAGAAATATAAAGTTACTCATTTCTATACGGCGCCAACGGCTATCCGTGCGCTTATGAGTTACGATATTGACTACGTGAAGAAGTACGACCTGAGTTCATTAAAAGTGCTCGGGAGCGTTGGAGAGCCCATTAATGAAGAGGCCTGGAACTGGTATCACGATAACATTGGTGGCGGTGAATGCCCCATTGTGGATACATGGTGGCAGACCGAAACGGGGGGCATTATGATCTCTCCTCTGGCCGGTATCACCCCAACCAAGCCTGGTTTTGCCACACTGCCATTACCGGGTGTAAGTCCTGTTTTGATGGATGAAGATGGAGAAGAGATAGAGGGCAACGGTGTAAATGGAAACCTCTGTATTAAACATCCGTGGCCGGGTATTGCCCGAACGGTGTGGGGTGATCATGAGCGGTATCTGAAAACCTACATGAGCGCTTATAAAGGCTATTATTTTACCGGAGACGGCTGCCGTCGCGATAAAGATGGATATTATCGGATAACAGGGCGCGTGGATGACGTGTTGAATGTGTCGGGTCACCGGCTTGGGACGGCTGAGATCGAAAATGCGATTGATGAGCACAAAAAGGTTATAGAAACAGCCATTGTGGGGTACCCGCACGATGTTAAAGGGCAGGGCGTGTTTGCATTTATGATCTGCGAAAAGCAGCCCGACGATCCCGAAGCATTTAAGAAAGAGATCCATGATCTTGTGACAAAGATTATAGGTCCCATCGCAAAGCCTGATAAAATTCAGGTGGTAACGGGGCTTCCGAAAACCCGATCCGGTAAGATCATGCGCCGTATTCTGCGCAAAATTGCCGCCGGTGACATAGATAACCTTGGCGATACGTCCACGCTTCTGGATCCGTCTGTTGTGGACGTAATAAAAGAGGGCACAGCCTATTAAACACCTCTTGCAAAGACCGGCCACACCATAGAGGGCCGGTCTTATTTCTTGATCCACCAATTACTCCATTAATTCAACCAAAATGGTTTAAAGATTAAGTTTTCAACTATATTGGTTGAAAGTGTATAAATTCAACTAAATTGGTTGAAAGACGCTATATCCAACCCTTTAAGTTCATTCTGGAATAGATATGGATCAATATATTGTACTGATAGGAGATCTTGTAGGTTCAAAAGACCTGAACAAAAGGAAGAGAGAAAATTGTCAATCTATCCTAAAAGGGATAATAGAGCGAATTAATAATGATAAATCGTCATCAATACGCTCCCCACTGACGATTACGCTGGGTGATGAATTCCAGGCCGTATATGATGATTTGTCAACTGTTCTAGAACACAGCTGGTCTGTTTTAGCCGCGCTGCACCCGGTGGGAGTTCGCTTTTCGATTGGTATAGGCCAGATCTACACGCCAATTAACAGTGAACAGGCACTGGGAATGGATGGCCCAGCATTTCATGTGGCGCGGGAGGGAATGGATCAACTGAAATCATCCGGCAGAATTTACAATGTGGAGATCGGGTCGCCTTCGGATCGAGCCGGAGAAATTGTATCTCTTGTGGATTTGGTCAATCACACCCTGCATTTTCTCTCAAATGAGCTGAAGCTTTGGAAGAAGACCCGGTTGCAGATTCTGGTGATGCATCAAAAAGGTGAACCGGTAAAAAATATTGCTGAGAAGCTTGATATATCTGAATCTGCTGTCTACAAAAATAGGGGGGAAGGGGATTTGGACCTTATCCTAAAACTGAAAGAGAGTATTGGAGAAAACATAAACCGAATCTTGTAGAGCATGAGTTTACTGGCGTTTTTTGGAACACTGAATTTTATCTTACTGTCTCGTCTATGGCTTACTTTTAAAGATAACGGTGCGGAGCTGAAAACTATCTTAAAGATGGGGCTGCTTCCACTTTTCTCACTGGCATTTGTTGAGATGGGTATGACCTGGTTTTTACTGCTTGGAACTTTGTTGATATCTCCCCTGGTGATGTATATGACAGAAAAAAGCAGAACAGGAATATATAGAAACCGGGCCTGGACATTACTGATTCACTTGATAGCACTAATCCTGATATTTGGCTTCTTTGCGGATTCGGGGCTGAATAATATGACAGCTGAGTTTATTCGCAATAATCCGTTATTCGGGCATAATGAGATGTTGGCGCTTCAAATCTACTTATTTGGCGGATTGTTGATAATGAATGAAATGAATATTGTGCTACGATACCTGATGTTCGCACTCAATTTGGCCCCCATTGGTAAGAAGAAGAATCAATCAAATATTACGGATCAACAGTATAACACCGGGCGGGTGATTGGTATGCTCGAGCGGATATTTATCTACTCATTTGCAATTTCAGGGCAGTATACTGCTATTGGATTTATTCTTACGGCCAAAGGTGTTGTGCGGTATCATGAATTTGAAGATCGTGCATTTACTGAATATGTGCTGATCGGCACATTGCTTTCGGCTCTGCAGGCGATGGCGGTTGCCCTGATAGTAAAAACACTTATTTGACGGCAAGTCAGGTTTGATGAGAATATGTCGGAAGGAGGACTTAAACAGTGAAGATCAACCCACCGGCAATCAGCAAAACGCTCAGGCAAAAAAGTGACAGCCGAAACCGGGTTTTTATGATTATGGGATGAAATAGGAGGCCGTATGTAAAAGTATATTGCTGTAGCCAGGTATAATAATGTTCCCGGTGTGATGCGCCCACAGCCATTGTCACGTGTCCGTG
>Ga0306867_1001542_pt1 | contig 10334 bp, 4 predicted proteins | sample AntRauTorckE6831_FD_190432 | JGI IMG/M metagenome (GOLD analysis project Ga0306867, IMG submission 190432) | Saline lake microbial communities from Rauer Islands, Antarctica - Metagenome Torckler E6 #831 (v2) (version 2) | ecosystem: Environmental > Aquatic > Non-marine Saline and Alkaline >... | reverse complement strand
CTGCTTATATCAATGGCTACACCTATATCTGTATACCATTTAATGGTATTTATATTTTAGATATAGCTGCCGGAACTCTTACTTCCAGAGACTTCGCTGGTTTAGATGAGACAACTGTAGAAGGTATCTTTTCTTCTGCTGGCTACACCTTAGTATGGTCATCTCGCAGAATTCTCTGGTCATCTTCTGTAGATGTGGAGGACTTCGTACCTTCAGATATCTCTGGTGCGGGAGGTGGTGCTGTACAAGAAGCAGAAGGTGCTATTGTATATTGTGCAACTTCAGCTCTAGGCTTCTTTGTTTTCACTGACGCCAATGTTGTATCAGCAGTGTATACAGCTAACGCGAGCTTTCCCTTCGAGTTCTCTGAAACTCCCTCGACTGGGGGTATTTTTTCGCCAGCTCTTGTTGCTACTAGCACCATTTCAGGTTATCAGTATGCTTACACTACCAACGGTATCCAGCGAATTTCTCACACTGGTGCTAGTAGTGTACTTACTCCTATTTCCGATTTCATTGGAGGTAGTATATTTGAAGACTTTGATGACGTTACTGCATCTTTAGTACAGACAACTCTTACTGAAGATATGCCTAGAGCACTGAATGTAATAGGTAATAGATATATTGTTATTTCCTACGCTTCTAATCCTGGAATTATCTACTCTCACGCTATTGTAGTAGATGCTATACAGAATAGGATGGGTAAATTAAAAATACAGCATACCAGAGCATTTGAGTTTCGTTCTTTAGAAGCTGGAACTTCCCTAGACTCCCGGGGAACAATAGCATTTCTTGGCCCAGAGGGTGAGACTTCTACAGTTAAGTTTGACCTCTGCTCTGATAGCACTGCTGGAGTTATGCTCCTTGGTAAGATTCAATATATTCATAATAGATTCCTCCAACTGCAAGAGATAGAGTTAGAGAATGTATGTCCAGAGGGTAACTTCAGTGCAGTAGACCTACCTTCTTTAGATGGCAAGAATTTTGAACCTATTATACAAGGGTATGAAAATCCAGAAGATGTAGGTAGCACACTTAAAAGATACTTCTTTTCTAATGTAGCTAAATCTCATACCTTACTATTCAGGGGAGCCTTTGAACTACTTAGTATTTTAGTGTGGTTCAATGTACATGGCAGGAAATAAGGGCAGGAAATAAGAGAAGAAACTGAGGGTAGAAACTAATGTCTTACAAGTCCCAAATTAATCTAGGCATCTCTCGTATTCCTCCTACGAAGGATAATAAGATATATGCTATGATGCAGGAAGTATATAATGCACTACACCTTCTCAATTCTAAGGCAGAAGCAACTGTAGATGTGTTACAAGCACCTACTGCAGCTTCTGCACCCTCTGACTCTTTTGGACCTAGGTTAAATACTTTCTGGGCAGACGCTGTAGCTGAAGCTACCAGAGGTAGAATAGTATCACTCAGTGGCACAGAGTTTGGAGTAGGTGTTGCTGGTCTTACATTTACTACAACCGCTGGGGATAAGAGAGTCACTGATCCTTATGGTATTGTAGTTGCTGAACCAGAAGGTGGACAGTCTTTAATAGCTTGGCCCCCATTTGTGTTATTAGTTGATCTCTCAGCTTCTGCTGCACCAATAGGAGGTACAATTTATACTGACAGTGCTGGAGCTATTGTATATGCAGCTACTGATCCAGGCTCAGCGCACTGGCCTGTAGGCAGAGTTATTGCAACTGACATGGTTTTGTTTATATCTAATATGCACTCTTGAACATTTCTCCTCTTAACTCTATACTTACTATACTAGCGTAGCTACACTATAGTGCCTATGGTATCTATATTGTCTAGGCGTATAATACATGCAACGAGGGCACCGCAATGGCAAAACTTACTGATCTCACTGATCTTCTTGGTGTTATTAACGCAGTTAAAGGCACTGAACAGACTAGAAAGACTTCTGGTGGCACCACTAAGAAAACTTCTCAGTCTAATGTCTCAGATCAAGGTGTTACACAACTTATCAATCAGATCTTAGCAGGCCCTGGAGGTGTTAAGTCTGTGGGCAGTGCTGCTAGAAGTTCAGGTATGTTTGACTCCACAGTTGAAGATACCCAACTTGCTGAACTGTATTCCTCCGCAGCTAATAAAGCTGAACTAGCTAGGACTCCTACCACTACCACCACTACTACTCCTGGTATTACAGAAACAGTTTCTGCACCTGGAGTAGGAGCTGGTGGTCTACTAGGTACTTTAGCTACTACCTCTGCTGTATCCTCTTTAATGAAAGGGGAAGTTCCTTTTACTGGACTGTTCGAAAGTATGGGAGGAGGAGGAGCTAAAGGGATAGGTGACGCAATTGGAAGTATTCTTGGAGGTGGAGGTGGTAGTGGAGCAGCTATTCCCGGTGGCTTTACGACTCAAATTGCAGGATCAGCGGGTCTAGGTACAGCAGGAGGTGTCTCTAGTACTGCTATCAACGCTTCTAATGCTGTGTCTGGTGCTGGTGCTGGTGCTGGTGCTGGAGGATTCTTTAGCCGTGTTCCTGGTGGAGCTAGTACTGCATTAGGTGGAGCAGGCGGTTTCCTCTCTGGTCTTACGCAGGAAGAAGAAGCTTTAGGTAGCCCAGAAAGTTTACTTGCTACTCTAGGTCCAGCAGCATTAGCAGGTGGCCCGATGGGTGCAGCAGCAGCAGCAGTTGGGTCTATCCTAGGCTCTGCTCTTAGTGGCGGAAGTATTCAAGACACTGTTGCTAATATTCCCATTATTGGTGGGGTTCTTGATGATGTTATTGGAGGAGTTAGAAGTGGTCTTAGTAGCGTCGCTGATGCATTTGGCACTGTTATTTGCACGGCTCTCATGTATAAAGGACATCTGGATAAGGAAGAGTACCGTCTAGCTCTACGTCTGATGCACACCCTACATCCTACTGCTCTTAGAGGATATCACTACTGGGCTGTAGGTGTTGCTAATAAGATTAAGAAAGGTCACAAAGGTTGGACTGCGTTCTGGAAACCCATTATGCAGAGTAGGGTTAAGTTACTCGCATCTGGTGGAGGATTCCTGAATCATTGCAAATATCCTCTAGGCACTGGTACTAAATATATTCTGGAACCAGGCTGCTATCTTATTGGCAGGGTGCTTGAGCTACATGATACCCCCGTAGCAGGTGAATATACAGGCGAACATACAGGCGAACATACAGGAGCCAAAGTATAATGGCTACTAATCTCGGTTCTTTAGATGATTTACTTAACACTATGACTGGGGTAACTAATACCCAGAAACAACAGACTGGTGCCATAGCTTCTGCACAAGGGGAGCAGGCACAGATGGGGGAGCAGATTGCTGAGATGCTCTTTGAAGTAGCTGAGAGAAATAAGAGAGTAGATGCTCAGAAACTTGGGGCACAGTTAGAAGCACAGGAGCAATCTCGTAGGGTTGCTACTGCTGCGGGTACCAATGCTTCTGCTTCTAATGAAGTTGTGTCTAGTGGTATGGCTGACCTGCGCTCTGATTTCTTAGCCTATAAGCAAGCTTCACGAGAAGCACAGGTTATGGAAGAGAATGGTAATCTCTTAGCTAATCCTTTTGGCTGGCTCAATGATGTTCTTAATGGTCCAGAAGTACGAGCTACCAGAGACTTGACTGCTGATCGTGCAGCTCAGAGTGCCCAGCAACTTAATAACCTGCACTCTCTGACTCAAGCTAACGTGAAGACTCAGAACGCTATTGCTAAGACAAGGACTGCTGCCACAGTTAAGGATCAGACTGAGATCAATGCTAGACTGAATGAATCTAAGGCATTGCAAGCTGCACAAGATGCTAAGCAATTCACTATTGCAGGCATTAGTACTCTGAGAGAGTTTGGTTCTACAGAATACAATCGTAGAAAAGATGCTTACAATATGATTGTGACTCAACAACGTTATGAGGAGAACAGAGAGTTACGACAGCAGCAACTCAAGCTACAGCAGCAGCAGATGGAACAGCAGCTAGGAGCACAAGAAAGTTACGCAGAACTTGCCAGAGTGGCTAACCTACAACTAGAAACTATGGAGTCTAAAGCAAAACCTATAACTCCTGCATATATGCGGGAACACTTTAATAAGAATACTGTAATTGGACAAAGACTGCAAGCTCTAGTAAGTTCAGGTATGCGTTCTCAGGATATAGGTTCCGCCCAACTTGGTAGCAATGCTTATGAAAGCTTTCAACTTATGGGCAGCTTTGGTATGAAGATGCCCAGTAATGTTGATCAAAGAACTGTAGATACTTACGAGTATACTAATAATAAACTGGGGGAGGAGATTGCTGAAGCTAGGGGGTTTTTAACAGCTACTGAGGATACGGAGCATGGAATTACCTCAGCAACTGTTGATGACACAGCTACTCAAGCCGACGCATTTAACAGTATTTTTAACTCCCAGATTGCCAAGCAAGATGAGAGTTTTGCTACTGATTATCCAGTTCAGACTGCTGCTATTAAAGAAGAAGTTCCTGCTATTGAGACTACTCCTTTCTATCAGACTGTAGTTGCACCTCTGGAAGAAGCCGGTGCTTCTCCTGATATTACTACCGTAGCTGAAACTACTGCACAGAAATATGCAGAAGGAGAACTGACTTCTCAGCAAGCTGTAGATGGAGTAACTACTCTCTGGAGAGCACAAGTTGATCTATTCAATGCTACTTCTGGACGTGATGCTTTGGGTGTACCTTTGCTAGATGTTTCCCCGGTTAAATTGCTTGTTGGCGAGCCAGTTGCTCCTAGTATTGGTTTCAAAGGTACAATAATGTCGGATGCTGAACAGATAAGGCAGATAGGCAGAACTCTGAATCTTAAGACAGGCGAACTATATGAGGAAGTGGATCTTACCAATTCTACTGACTATGGTCACTATCTCACTAAGTATACCAGTAACGTTATAGCTAGAAAGATGCGGGAGGGTGCAGTAGAACAGCAAGGAGCTTCTAGTGCGACTGGCAGCTTCCAGAGACAGGGAAATACAGGTAGCTTCTGAAAATAGCTCTAAAGGATAAATGCTATGGCAACTTATCAAGAATCACCGCAATGGGTTAGAGCAGCAGACTCTCACAATGTAGCTGCACATAATAGTAGTGCCTTTGAGGAAGAAGGAAAAGGAGAAGAGGAGCAGGGATTCTTCGCTGGTCTTGGGGAATCCCTTAGCAATACTCCTGAGTTCCTTCAAGTATCTGCTGCCTCAGGTATAAATTCTTTCTATAATACTGGGGTAACTTTGTCCAATGTATTTAGAGATGAGGATAATAAACTAGACCAGAATAATACAGGAGAGTGGATCTCTGACTATGATGAGGACTTAGGTAAGTATTATAAAGAAAATAAGTCTGCTGCTGATATCACAGGTTTCATTGCGGGCTCTTTCATTCCAGGCATAGGTGGTATTAAGATACTCTCTGCTGGGCAGAAAGCTTTGCGAGTTGCTGCTCGGGGTAATGTAGGAGCTAATTTCACCAGAGCTACAGGACTGCTCGCTCCTAATATGCAGATGCACGTGCGTAAAGGTGCAGCTGAATTAGCTTCTCGTTCTGGCCAGTGGAGCATGTTCAACGCTAACTCTCTTAAGCACATAAGGAATAACACTTGGCAAGGTCTGCTAGAAGGAGTTGCATTTGAAGGTGCAGTAATGGCAACTATGTTCAAGGCTCCTCTCTTTGATGATATGGATGGCTGGGATATGGCTAAGACGATGGGAGTTGGTGTAGCACTAGGGGGAGGTGTAGGCACAGTAATTGGTGGAGCTAGTTCCTATTTCAGAACCACAGGACTCCTAAAGCAATCAGATGCTAGGCAGTTAGCTTTTTCTACAGGTAGATTTACTGTGGGGCCTAGAACTGCTGAAAAAACTTCTGATAATATTACAGCCGCTGCATTTGATAGAGACAGGTTACTTAAGCCTGTGACCTACGAAGATGTAGTAGCTATGAAAGGTATACAAGAAACACCATCTCAAAGAGTTATCACTCAGTTCAGTACAGTGGAGGAAATCAATGCAGAGGTTCAGCACCTTAACCGGTTGAGAGTGCAGAACCTAGATGCAATAGGTAATGAGCTACGTACTTCTATCCATACTCTACATAAAACCTCTAAAGCTAAAGCTGATAATGGCTTCATGGCTAACAATGTAGCAGATGTTCTTGCACCTTTAGAAGCTAGAGGTGTATATAATACTTTTGATAACTTAAACTTCTTTGGCCGTCTTGTTGATGACTCTAACTTCCAGAATCGAGTCAAAGATATTATGCGCCAAGCTAAAAAAGAGGGCATCACTCTAACTAAGGCTGAGGCACAGACTAAAGCTGGTAAAGATACCACTTCGTACCTACAGCTACATTCAGGTGAAATTGGCGGGGTCAGTGCTGTTGATCCTGCAAGTGCTGCTCGTCTTGCTGACAGTATGTCACCCTCGCAGATTAAGGACTACGTTAAATCTAATAAGTTTAGCTTGGGCAAAGTCTTTAATATGACTGATAAAGCTAACCCAAAAGTGGCGGAAGCAAGGTGGCTGTGGGCAAGAGAGTTAAAAAAGCCTCTTAGCAAAAAGGTATCAGTCCATGCGTATGATCTCCCCCTTCTTGAAAAAGCCGTTCGTGATGGTAACTCTTCTCTTACAGTTGCTCTTCCTAATGGCAATATTAGCCAGCTCTCCACAGCAGATGAAATTAGCAAGTTCTATAGAGATGCCCAACGTAAAGTTGGAACCCACCTCAGAACTAAAAAAGGAATGACCACTGATAAGATGGAGGTAATGACTAATATCAGAAGAGACTGGATTGAAGGAGCACCTAGATATGACATAACTGACCCTAAAAGTTTCGATGCTCAATCATCTTATGCTTCAGAATTAGCTACTCACCTAGATAAAGAAGTGACTCCTGCTTCACTGCACTATCGTCCTAAATATATGAAAGCTTCTTACAATGATCCACTTACAGATGAAAGTGGTAATATTCTGCGTGGTATGCAAGCTGTTGAATATGGCAATAAGCTGTACCAGGAGGGAGCAGATAGAGCAGCAGCTTACGCACTTGGCCCTATGTCAGAAGGTTTCCAGACCTATGGCAAGGAACTTATGAGTAGAGTATGGAGAGGAGGTGTGGGGCAAGGTGTGGTGCGTAATGCTGGCGGTGGGTATGATACTTTAGAGTCTGTGACTTCAGCTAATGCCAACCTCCTAGCAGAATTGGAAAAGAAGCTTATGTCTCAGCTAAAAGAAGACATCACTCCTCACCTCACTACCTTATTAAGTGACTCTCCTACTGCGGTAAGATTCTCACTACTCAATGAGCAGCTTGCTGGTATGCAGGAAAAGTTTGTTCTTAGAGTAGGAGATGATGGAATAGGGGAACTTATCCCTAGGAAGCTAAAAGATTATGAGGATGAACTAGAACTATTCGCCCAAGGTGGTAGAACTACAGAACCTACCTTACCTACTCTTGAGCAAGGCACCCCTGAATCTATCCCACTGACTGAGAAACTGACAGGTATAGTGGATTTTCATATTCAGACGTCAGCAATTAGAGGCGATAAATTAAACGCACTCACTACTGCACAAGGTAATGCTTCCAGAACATATGCTGATACTTACTATCCTGTGCGCCAAGACCCTAGACAGTTTAAGAACTTTGCTTTTGTTGTTGATAATAAGATATCAGGTGTCGGTCACAAGCGTATGGTGCTGGCTAGGACTGGGGAGGAACTGGAGCAGCAGCTTAAAAAGGTTCCTAGCGAATATAAGATAGTACGTAAAGGTGAGTCAGAAGATTACCACAAAGCGCTAGGTGACTATCTCTATGATAGAACACTGCATGAGAACTACCTAGATATTGACCTAACAGCTAAGGGTATACGCTCTAACTTCTTCCCTCATACTGATCCTCAGACGATTGCGGATACTTTTCTGCAGCATCACATTCGTGGAGAGAACGCACTCATAAGAGAGGGAGTAGCTACTAAGTTCGCACCTTTCATCAATGAGATGGAGAAGCTAGGTAAACTCTATGCTGAAACTCAAGCCTCTAGCACTGAGAATATCTCTCGTCTAGCTGTGTCCACTAAACGTAATCCTTACATGGCACAGGTTAAAGGGCTGTTCAATATCTCCAGGCTGGAAGATGCACCTGACTGGTGGCTAACTGCTAACCGCTCGCTAGATAAAGTGGTATCTCAAGCATGGAATAAGGTGGATGCTGCATTACAAGGCAGGAAGGGAAGAATTGTAGATGACTCTACTATCAATGAGATCAACTCTATAATGGACGATGTAGGATTTAAGTCTGCCTACTACGATGCTGCAACTAATATTTTGGCGAACAGTAAGATAGACCAAGGTGTTCTGTCTAAGTTTGTTCGTACATCTAATGCATTTCTAACTGCAACCATCTTGCGTCTTGATCCATTCAACGCTCTCAATAATAAGCTGGGTAATCAGATCATAATGAGTGCTGAGGTACAATCGCTTCTGCAAGGTATTAAGAAGCGTGATCCAGAAGCAGCAGGCAGACTGGCTAATCTTACTGATGTTACGGTTCCAGGTACTGGAGGAGATGGGATATTCAGTGCCTATAAAGTTATAGGACAAGCCTACGCAGATGTACTTGGTCCAGACAAGGCAGCTATTCTTGCTAGGTATAAAGAGAGAGGTCTAGTGCCTGACTTAGCTAGTCAGCTTTTGAAAGGTCTGGATTCTATGACTCTTTCTGGTGCTGATACTGCTGTTAATGTAAGTAAAAAGACAGAGCAGATTAAAGCTACTTTGGGCAGTCTTGCAGAGAAAGGCTCTAAAGTTACAGGTAACGATCTCTCAGAGCGACTTAACAGGGTTGTAGCAGCTAGAGTTATGGAGAAGTTCACTGATGCTGCTATCCAATCTGGGGTAATTAGAGAAGGTGAGCAATGGAGCTTTATCAATACCTTTGTTAATCGTGTGAATGGTGCAGTCCGTGCTGCTGAAAGACCTCTTATGTTTCAGGGTCCGATCGGCCAGGCTATGGGCTTGTTCCAGTCTTACCAGTTCAACCTTATCCAGCAATCTCTACGCCATATTGGAGAAGGTAGAGCTAAGACAATGGCAATCATGGCTGGGATGCAAACCTCTATCTATGGAGGTAGCTCACTCCCCGGTTTTTCTGCTATCAATAACAGTCTCGTAGGGAATGCGGCAGGTAATAAAGGGCACCAAGATCTCTTTTCTATCTCACAAGCTGTGTTAGGTAAGGAAGGTGCTGAGTGGTTGATGTATGGGGCACCCAGTAACATTCTAAATAGTGCTCTCTACTCTAGGGGTAACACTAATCCTCGGGTATGGCATATTGTACCTAACCCAACTAATCCTACAGACCTTCCTTTCATTGGTGCATATGGCCGAGCTCTGGGATCCCTCAAGGGAGCAATAACTTCAGTTAAGGAGGGTGCCCCGGTCTGGGAATCTATGCTTAGAGGGTTAGAACATTCTGGACTCTCTAGACCTCTGGCAGGTATAGCAGCTTCAGCAAGGGGTTTAACTAATGATGGAGTAGCGTTCACTACACAAAGAAGCGGTAACTTTGTGTACGAGAATGATCTAATGTCTCTGACTACACTGGCTAGAATAGCAGGTGCTAAGCCACTGGACGAAGCAATCATGCAGAATAACTTTTTCCAGAACCAGTCTTATGCTGCATCAGATAGGCAATCTAGGAATAAAATTGGGGAGGCATTGCGAACTACTATACAAGCGGGGGGAGTACCTGATACTGAGGCACTTAATGGTTTTGCTGAGAAGTATGTAGCGAGGGGAGGTAATCAGAAGAACTTCAACCAGTACTTTATGGATCAGTATAAGAACGCTACAACCTCACAAGCTGAGCAGTTGTCGCGGAACTTAAGTAATCCATACGGGAGGAAGATGCAATACCTTCTAGGTGGGAGTGATTCTGGTATAGGGTTTGCAGACATTTACCCGCAGTAAGACTAGAGTAAGACTACAGTGGTATAGGTAAAGAGGTAAAGAGGTAAAGATTGCGGTGGTGCTTGCCGGGGCTAGGAGTTAGAGATAACTTCCGCCCCGGCTTTTTTGTGCCTGCTATTTAAGTATCTAGTTCCCTCCTCCAGTGTGCTCTCCTGTATAAATAGCAATAGGATCTCTTTTCTTTCTAAGCGCAGCACTCAACTTCTTACAGATACCTCTAATATCTTCATTAGAATAATACCCATCTAATACTAGATCGCAGTCTGCAGCAACCTTACCTATTACTTCAGAGAATGTAGTATAACCCTCCAACTCACACTCATATTTAAGGTGCCTGTGTTCATAGCGGGAGAGCTCATTCTGTAATTCAATCATCTC
>Ga0306867_1001533_pt1 | contig 10364 bp, 6 predicted proteins | sample AntRauTorckE6831_FD_190432 | JGI IMG/M metagenome (GOLD analysis project Ga0306867, IMG submission 190432) | Saline lake microbial communities from Rauer Islands, Antarctica - Metagenome Torckler E6 #831 (v2) (version 2) | ecosystem: Environmental > Aquatic > Non-marine Saline and Alkaline >... | reverse complement strand
TTGCTATAATAATCCTTTCTTTTTTAGTAATGACTTCTTGCAATGAAGATGTCGAAAAGGTATCCAAAAAGGAAACTATTCAATTGGAAGTTGAGAAAAAACCTGAGCCAAAAGTATATGGGTTTATCTTGAGCGATTTTGAAGTTATTCTGGATACAGTAAAACGGGGCGAAACTTTTGGGGTTATCATGGACAGGCATGGAGTCACTCCTGGTCAAGTTTATCAAATTACACAAACCATCCCCGATTCTGTAATGAATTTTAGGCGTATCAATTACGGTAAGCCTTATATGCTTCTAAAGAGTAAAGATTCTACAAGAAAGGTTGAGCATTTTATATATCAAAAGTCCGTCATAAATTATGCAGTTGTCAGCCTAGACAGTATCCACGGTCTAGCAAAGTCCAAACCAGTTACAATTAAGCAAAAGACGACCTCTGGAGTCATTTCTTCATCGCTTTCAGCAGCTATAGATGAAGCGGGTTTAGATTATTTATTGACCAATAGATTCGCCGATATTTATCAGTGGAGTGTAGATTTCTTTAAACTTCAAAAAGGAGATCAATTTAAACTTATTTACAAAGAAAAATATATAGACGACACCATTTATGCCGGACTCGAGACCATAGATGCTGCAGTTTTAAAGCATAAAGGGAGAGAGTTTTACGCTTTCAATTTTGAAATTGATAGTCTTACTGGGCGCACAGATTTTTTTGATGAGGAAGCTGGAACGCTTAGAAGTTTCTTTTTAAAAGCTCCCCTAAAGTTTAGTCGTATCTCTTCAAGATACACAGGACGTCGTTTCCACCCCGTACAAAGACGGTGGAAAGCTCACAAAGGGACAGATTATGCAGCAGGAACAGGAACCCCAATCTGGTCTACAGCAGATGGTGTTATCACCAAAGCTAGTTATACCAGTGGCAACGGAAATTACGTTAAGGTAAGACACACCAATAAATACTCTACACAATACCTTCACATGTCCAGAAGGGCTGTAAAAGTTGGCCAATACGTTAAGCAAGGTGAGATTATTGGATATGTTGGACAAACCGGTCTAGCCACAGGACCTCATGTCTGTTATAGGTTTTGGGTGAACGGAAGACAAGTAGATCCTTACAAACAAGACCTACCAGATGCAGAACCCATGAAGGAATCTCTAAAGCCTTCCTATTTTGAATTCATCAAGCCATTGAGAATAAAAATTGATGAGGTTGATTATAAAAGGATTTTATAATTAGTTGATTTAAAACTTGTTAAAATTAGTCCCCCTTTTTTTTAAATAAACCTACTAGTTTGGGAATTTAGTATTAATTTCACCCCCGAATTTAAAACCAAATTTAATTTTTTAACAGTTTTTCTTAACATTGGCTTAATATTAGAACTTTAAATCTGGGTTTACTTTGCACCAAAATATAAACAAAAAAAACGTTTCAAATGAAAAAATTGCTACTTGGCTTATTCTTAGTAATGGGAGTGGGTATTTATGCACAAGGGGTGACTACTTCCTCTATTAATGGTAAGATCACAGACAATAATGACCAACCTCTTCCTGGGGCAAATATTATTGCTGTGCATACACCTACTGGAACACAGTATGGTGTTGTGACAGATTTTGACGGTTTCTACAGAATCCCAAACATGCGAGTAGGTGGACCTTACACTTTAAAAATCACTTACGTTGGTTTTGAAGATATTACTTTAAGTAATTTCTTTTTAAAATTAGGCGATTCGGAAAGAATTAGCAGACAAATGTCAGAGTCCGACAACGCCTTGGATGAGGTGGTTATCTCTGCTTCTAAAAATGGAATTTTTGATTCTGGACAAACAGGATCGAATACTAACATTTCACAGAGACAAGTGGCAAATCTTCCATCTGCAACAAGATCTTTAGGTGATTTTATTAGAACAACTCCAGAAGCGCAAGTAGGAGAAAATGGAAGTATTTCTTTAGGTGGACAAAACAACAAATACAACGCTATTTATATTGATGGAGCGGTAAATAACGATGCTTTTGGACTTGCCGGTTCAGGAACCAATGGTGGACAAACTGGAGTAAGCCCAATCTCCATTGATGCGATTGAATCTTTTCAGGTTAACCTTTCTCCATTTGATGTGAGACAATCTGGTTTCGCTGGTGGATCTATCAATGCCATTACGCGTTCTGGATCTAATAATACAGAAGGTTCGGCATATTACTATTTAAGAAACCAAGATTTAGCAGGTAAGACACCTACAGCGCTTAGCGAAGACAATAGAGAGAATTTGACAGACTTTACTGCAGAGCTTTTTGGAGCTAGAGTAGGTGGAGCAATCGTTGAAGATAAATTATTCTACTTTATCAACTACGAAAGACAGGATGAGCAAACGCCTCAACCTTTTGAATTTGACCGTTATCAGGGAACTTCATCCGCTCAAGACTTAGCTAACTTAAAGCAAGGCTTGATTGACAATTATGGCTACAATCCTGGAGTTTTTGACAATAATACAACTAGCTTAGTAAGTGATAAGTTAATTGCACGTATTGACTGGAACGTAAATGATAAAAACAGCATTACGCTTAAGAATAGTTATGTAAATGCTGAAAATACAAATCCAAGACAAAGTGGTGATAGGAGTATCAATTACACAAATGCAGGTGTATTTTTTCCTTCAAGAACCAATTCAACCACTTTAGAGTGGAGTACAACTAATGGGTCGAATATGTCCAACAACTTGATCGTCGCCTATACCGATGTATTGGACGATAGAAATCCAACTGGAAATCCATTTCCTAGGGTTAGAATATTTGATGGTCCAGGGAGTATTAACTTTGGTTCAGAGGCATTTTCTACAGCTAACTTGCTTGAGCAAAAAGTATTGAATATTACCAATAACTTCGAAGTTTATAGTGGTCGCCACAAGTTGACTTTCGGTGCAAACTTTGAATATTTTGATTCTAAAAACGTATTCTTTAGACAAAATTACGGTCAGTACGCGTTTAATTCATTGGAGGATTTTGAAACTTATTTAGACGATATTGACGGTAACGAAGCACCAGCTAGATTTTTTGATAGAGGCTATTCCCTTCTTGGAGGTCTTGGTGATGACTCTTTAGGCGCAGCAGAATTTTCATATTCTCAACTAGGATTTTACGTTCAGGATGATGTAGATGTAACCGATGATTTTAAAGTTAGTTTAGGTCTTCGTATTGATGTTCCATTTTTTGATGATGGTTTAGTAAACGATGACTTCAACACAAGAACTGTTGAGCTTCTCGAAGCTAATGGCAAAGACCTACAAGGAGCAAGGGTAGGTAAGGCTATAAAAAGCCAGGTTCACTTTTCTCCAAGACTTGGATTTTCTTGGGACGTAGGTGGTAATAAATCCACTCAAGTAAGAGGTGGTGTAGGAGTCTTTACCTCTAGAATTCCTTTAGTATGGCCAGGTGGAGCCTACAACAATAACGGTTTAACTGCCGGATTTGTTGATGAAAGAGCAATAGATGGAGACATATTTTTTAATGCAGACCCCTTCGACCAGCCTGTACAGCCAGGAGCTGAGCCAGGAACAGGTGCAAGAGGTGGACAAATCGATATCTTTTCGCCAGACTTCAAATTACCTCAGGTGGCTAAGTATAATATCGCAGTAGATCAAAAACTACCAGTTTGGGGTTTAATTGCCTCTGGAGAGTTTTTGTATAACGATGTATTAAATGCCATTTTTTATGAGAATTTAAACATTAGAGGTCCAGTAGGAAATCTTAATGGAGCAGACAATAGACCTTTCTATAATAGACGTGCCCTGATAGATGATGATTATTCTAGCGTCTTTTTAGGAACAAATACAAGTGAAGGCTATTCTTACAATGCTACGTTTAAATTAACGAAGCCTTTTGAAAATGGTTTTGCAGGTCAACTGGCTTACACTTATGGTGAGTCTTATAATGTTTTTGAAGGAACCTCTTCCCAAAACTCATCACAGTGGAGAAACCTAGAAACAGTAAATGGTAAAAATGCAAATCCAGGTATTCAACGTTCTAACTTTGCATTAGGATCTAGATTCACGGCTAACATGAGTTATGAGTACGAGTGGAATGACAATGTAAAAAGTACCGTTTCGTTATTTTATGCTGGTGAAGAAGGGTCTCCATTTACTTATGTATACAATAACAGACCAACAAACCTTCTTAATGATGATTCAAGAGACAACGCTTTAATCTATATTCCTAGAGATGCTTCCGAGATTACTTTTACAGGTACACCAGCAGAACAAGCTGAGCAGTGGGAAGCTTTTAACGGTTATATTAACTCAAGCAGTTACTTAAGCGAAAGAAGAGGACAATATTCAGCTCGTAATGGAGAAAGAGGGCCTTGGAGTCATATTGTTGACTTGAAATTTCTTCAAGATTTTAGTTTAGATTTCAATAACAAGAAGCACACGTTCCAATTGTCTTTTGACATCTTTAACTTCACTAATTTAATTAATAAAGATTGGGGGCGTAGACCATTTATTCCTAATATCGGCATCCTAGATGTTGAAGAAGGTGGTCCAGATCCAGTATTCAGTTTCAATGCTGATGAATTCCAAACAGAAGAAGATGCTATCAACTTTGATGATTCAGGTATTTTATCTTCAAGATGGCAAATGCAAGTTGGTTTAAGATATATCTTTAACTAAACTTCAATCACATATAGTTTTAAACGAGACCCATTTTGGGTCTCGTTTTTTTTGTAATTAATTCAAAGTTGTCATAAGCTAAGTTGAGTTTTTTCTTGTAATTTTAGCCAAGTCTATGATTAACAAGCGCCTTCTTATCAAAAATTTACTTGCCCACAGCGGGGAGAATAGTTTTTACGACAAAAAACTCAAAGTTGACATTGGTACGAGAGAAGGCAAAGCTAAATTTCTTAAACACATTTGTTCCCTTTCCAACACCAACCCCATCAGCAACTCTTATATTGTCATCGGCATTGAGGATGAAAGCAATAGTATTGTTGGAGTCGATTTTTTTGATGATAGCAAGATTCAGAATCTAGTAAATGCCTATCTGGAAAATCCGCCGATTGTCTCTTATGAAAACATTCAGTTTCCACATTTACCAGACGATAAAGTTGTTGGGCTGGTTTCTGTAAGACCGAAGAAAGACAATAGCATCTGTGCATTAAGAAAAAACATTTGGAAATACTGGGGAGGAACGGTATTTATGCGAGAAGGAAGCATCAGTAAGCCCAAGGTTTTTGATATAGAAATTAAAGACATCAATTCAGAAATTGTAGCTGCCATTGAACAAAATTCACAAAATAACATTGAAATGACCCTGGATGGGTTTCACGATTTCATTTTAAAAAGTCGGGATTATGATCCAAAATATAAAGTTTTTAAAGAGTATTTTGTTCTTTGCTGGGCGGCAAAGCCTAAAACTGTTGGTGAGAAAACCTTCTATTCCAGAGTCAACATTCAGTTGATCAATGAACAGGTGAAGTTGTTTTATTCAGATTTGGACGAGGTTGAAATTCAATACGACGATGATAAATTCGAGATTTTAGAATACGTACAACTAGGACTTCAGAACAAGTTTAAATACTATCCTTTAGAAAAGGTTTCCATTCAGTTTAAGGACAATATGCACTACGATATTGAATCTGAATTGGTATTTGAACCCCCACAATTTAATCAAAAGACATTGAGGCATTTTCTAAATCATAACGATAGTTTATTAAAAAAGCTTGTAAATAAGTCAGGTTTAAATTCAGCAGAAAAGAGCGAGTTAGTCAATATGTCAACCATATATCTCATAGCTTATCTCAACGGGTTTGATTCGTCACTGGAAAAGCTTGAGGAGGCTAAACCCTTGTTGAAAAGCATACAGAAAAAAGCTTATGATCGTTTAAAAGACAATATGAGAATATTACGAAAAATAAAATACAATTAGAATGAGTAGAACGTTAGTTATAGGAGATATACACGGAGGTTTTAAGGCTTTAGAGCAGGTTTTGAATCGGGCTGATGTGACCAAAGATGATAAATTGATATTTCTGGGCGACTATGTTGACGGTTGGAGCGAAACGCCTGACTTACTTTCGTATTTGATTCAGTTGAAAGAAGAACAGGATTGTGTTTTTATAAGAGGGAATCACGACGATTTGGTTTTGGGTTGGTTTAGAACGGCAAAATCAAATCCTAAATGGCTTGAACATGGCGGCGAAAGCACATTGAAAGCCTACCAAAATATAAACTCCATTCTTAAGGACTTACACCGACTTTTCTTAGAAAACCTGACGAACTACTACGTCGATGAAAAGAATCGATTATTTCTTCATGCGGGATTTGCCAACATGCATGGACCAGCTTCAGAATTTCACTCCAATACGGTGTATTGGGATAGAACGCTTTGGGAAATGGTTTTGGCCATGGATACCTCTATACACCCCGATGATGATTTTTATCCCGATCGGCTAAAGTTGTTCAAAGAGATCTACATTGGTCACACCCCAACCACACGCATTAATAAAACTGAACCTGTAAATCTGGCCAACGTGTGGAATATAGATACGGGGGCGGCGTTTAAAGGACCCATAAGTATATTGGATATCGATACAAAAAACTACTGGCAGAGCGACCCGGTGTATAAGTTGTATCCAAATGAATCTGGTCGTAATCAGAATTAATTTGAGATAACGTATATTCAATTTATAACTCAGGTAAGGATAAAAATGATTTTATCTCTTATTTTTTCTGAAGATATTCCTACAAGCTCATAAAGCTGATCAGTATCTCCATGTTCTATAAACCGATCGGGAATACCCAATTTATGGATTTCTCCTTTATAGTTTTCAAATTGGGCCAGTTCAAGAACCGCATCTCCAAATCCACCTTTTACAGTACCATCCTCTACGGTGATTATGTGTTTGAATTTTTTAAACACAGACTTTAATAAGTCTTCATCCAAAGGTTTTAAAAACCGCATATCGTAATGAGCTACACTGAATTTACTACCGATGGCTTTTATGCTATTTGATACATTGCTTGATATACTTCCTAAGCTTAATACAGCCAGCTCTGAGCCTTCCTGAAGGCATCTGCCTCTACCAACATCTAATCTTTTAAAAGGATGTTTCCAGTCTTTAATCTCACCTCTACCACGCGGATACCGGATGGCCATGGGCTGTTGTAAATCTTGAGTAGCTGTATAAAGCAGCTGTCTTAGTTCTATAGCATCGGCTGGTGCAGCTATGATCAGGTTAGGGATACAACGCAAAAAAGCTAAATCAAAAACTCCATGATGTGTGGCGCCATCATTTCCAACTAGTCCAGCTCTGTCAATACAAAAGATGACAGGAAGGTTTTGCAAAGCCACGTCATGAATCACTTGGTCGTAAGCCCGTTGTAAAAATGTAGAATAGATGGCACAAAAGACTTTATGGCCCTGGGTGGCCATTCCTGCAGCGAGGGTTACTGCATGTTGCTCTGCTATACCCACATCAAAAGCACGATCTGGGAATGCTTCCATCATATATTTTAAGGAGCTTCCCGTGGGCATGGCCGGTGTAATACCAACTATAGATTCATCATTTTGAGCCAATTCCAATACAGTTAGTCCAAATACATCCTGAAATTTGGGAGGTAGATCTTGGTTGTTTTTAGGTATAACTTCGCCTGTGGTTTTATCAAATTTACCAGGGGCATGGTATTTTACCTGGTCTTCTTCAGCTTGTTTTAAGCCTTTACCTTTTTTGGTAATGACGTGCAGAAGCTTAGGGCCTTTTATCGCTCTCAGTTTCTCAAATGCTTTTAAAAGTTCTGGCAAGTCATGACCATCGATTGGGCCTTCATAATGAAAATTTAGGGCTTCAATAATATTGTCGTTAGGCGGTTTTTTGCCAATTTTAGCTTTGGTGAGATAACTTTTAAGGGCTCCAACACTTGGATCGATTCCTATGGCATTGTCGTTCAATACCACCAAAAGATTGGCTTTAGTAACTCCAGCATGATTCAGGCCTTCAAACGCCATACCTGAGGCAATGGAAGCATCACCGATGACAGCGATGTGTTGCTTATCAAAATCTCCTTTTAGTTGCGATGAAATGGCCATCCCTAAAGCCGCAGAAATCGAAGTAGAGCTGTGGCCTACGCCAAAAGTGTCATACGGACTTTCATCGCGTTTAGGAAACCCAGAAATGCCATTGAGTTTTCGATTGGTTTCAAAGATGTCGCGACGTCCGGTCAGTATTTTATGTCCATAAGCTTGATGTCCCACGTCCCATACCAAAAGATCGCTAGGCGTATCAAAATAATAATGCAACGCAATAGTCAGCTCTACTACGCCTAAACTGGCTCCCAAATGCCCCTCTTTGGTGGACACTACATCAATAATAAATTCTCTAAGTTCTTTGGCAACCCGTACTAATTGATCAGGATTGAGTTGGCGAAGATCTTTTGGAGAGTTGATATTAGAAAGTAAAGTTCTACTCATGACACAAAGTTACTGATAAGATATTGTATTTATCATAAGTGTATAATTTTTGTAGTCTAAAGTACTTCCGCCAATTCGCTTTTGGTAATTCAAGATTGATTACTCCCTATTAAAAAAAGAATAATTCACAAATTAAAATTTTTATAATTCACGATTTTAATATCTAAGATTATTGTAAGAATACATGATTTCTATCATAAACTTAAAAGTTAGTTTTTCTTAAATTAGTTAGGATTTTAAAAATAAGATTATGAAAATTAAGAAGAACCCTAAATACGACCTCTCCAAGTATAGTCTTATTTTTCTTCAGATTGGACTCATCATATCCCTATCATTTTCACTTTATATGATAGAACGTAAAACTCCTGTAAAAGAAGAAAAGGAGGTTGAATACGTCTATTTTAATTTAATAGAGACGGAATCTGCACCAATTACAGAAATTGCAAATTTACTTCCACCACCGCCTCCACCAGCTCCAGCACCTATGCCAACAGCTTTTGAAATTGTGGATGATAATCTTGATATACAAGAGGTAAACATAGGATCCACTGAGACAAATCAAAATGAGAGTATAGATGTCGATGCATACTCAAATACAGGAGAAGGTGATGGTGAAGTCGTGGCAGTTGGAGATGTGGGAGATGTAAAAGAAGAGATAGCAGATATACCCTTTTCAGTGATTGAAACTGCTCCAGTTTATCCAGGGTGTGAGAGTTTAAAATCCAACGAAGAGCGAAAAGAATGTATGAGCCGTAAAGTGAATGAGTTTGTTCATAAAAAAATAGATATGGATGTCGCAAGTGATTTAAAGCTTAGTGGAACACATCGTATATTTATTGCCTTTAAGATAGATGATACAGGGTCTATTGTTGATATTGCTGCACGGGCCCCTCATCCAAAATTAGAGTCTGAAGGCATAAGGGTTGTGAAAATGCTACCAGATATGAAGCCTGGTGAGCAACGTGGCCGACCGGTGGGCGTTTTATTCTCTTTGTCTATTATAGTTAAAATAATAGATTAGATTCCCTTTGCTTTAAACTGACGTCTAAAATTGCTATTGATCAAATTACACAGCAAATAAGGATGAATAAAAGAATCATAATTTGAATTTTTGAAGATTACTTTTTAAAATAAGTGAAATACTCTTTTTATCAAATCTGGAGCTTACCACAAAATGTATAACTTAGCATAAATTCAAACCTCAAATACTATTCTAATTTAATGCTAAACCCCTTCGACGACACTTACTTTATGAAAAAAGCCTTAGAAGAAGCCCGTTTGGCTCTGGAAAAAAATGAAGTTCCCGTAGGAGCGATCATCACTCACAACAACCAAATTATTGCCAGAAGTCATAACCTCACTGAACTTTTAGTAGACGTTACTGCCCATGCAGAAATGCAAGCCATTACAGCAGCAGCAAACTTTATTGGCGGGAAATATCTTCGAGATTGCACCATGTATGTCACTTTAGAACCCTGCCAGATGTGTGCCGGGGCATTGTATTGGAGTCAGTTGTCTAGACTAGTTTTTGCGGCCGACGACGAGGTTCGCGGTTACAGAGCTATGCAAACAAAGCTACATCCCAAAACCAAAGTAGATTTTGGAACGATGAAAGAAGAGGCTTCTCAACTGTTGAAAAGGTTTTTTATTCAGAAGCGTAATTTGAATTGAAAACTCATTTTCAAATTTAAAATTATTAAAAAAACTTCATTATTGTTGCGAATTGTTATGGTTCACCCTTAATTGAATTACAGTTTAACCGTACATTTTACTCTATCATTTAAAATTTAACAGTTAAGAATGTGATAACTGATTTTGATTTTTTAATTTGTAATAATAACTATAAATTCATGTCAATGTTCTTTTAATCTACAAAAAAGAAATGCTTTTCTGGAGAAAAGCATTTCACAAATC
>Ga0306867_1001530_pt1 | contig 10393 bp, 9 predicted proteins | sample AntRauTorckE6831_FD_190432 | JGI IMG/M metagenome (GOLD analysis project Ga0306867, IMG submission 190432) | Saline lake microbial communities from Rauer Islands, Antarctica - Metagenome Torckler E6 #831 (v2) (version 2) | ecosystem: Environmental > Aquatic > Non-marine Saline and Alkaline >... | reverse complement strand
GAGGAGGAAAAGCCTGGTATCCCGAGCTGGGTGGTGACCTTTGCCGACCTGATGTCGCTGCTGATGTGCTTCTTTGTACTACTGCTGTCGTTTTCAGAAATCGACGCCCAGAAATTCAAGCAGATTGCCGGCGAACTCTCCAAGGCATTCGGCGTACAGCGGGAGGTGCCTGCCCTGGAGATTCCGCAAGGCACCAGCCCCATCTTCGATAAATTTTCACCGGCTCCCCCTGAACCCACACTGTTGGAGCAGGTGAAACAGACCACAACCACCGAAGACCCGGAACTGGAAACCCTCAAAAGCCCCGAGGAAACCCAGGTGGCCGAAGCCGTTCAGGAACAGATGGACGAGCGGGTAGATACCATCCTGACGGTGCTTGAGCCTGCCATTGTTGACGGCCGGATCAACATCTCCCAGGACCAGGCCCGCATTATCATCCGGATTGAGGAAAAGGGCTCCTTCCCGTCGGGCTCGGCCGAAGTCACCTACGAATTCGAAGGATTGCTGCTGGATATGGCGGAAGTGCTGAACGACATGCCCGGTGACATAACAATTGAAGGCCACACCGACGACCTGCCCATCCGTACCAGCCAGTTCGCCAGTAACTGGAACCTGTCGGCTGCAAGAGCAGCCGCCGTCGCCAACGTGTTGCTGGCTCGGCAACAACTGAACGCTGACCGCCTCAGGGTAACGGGCATGGCTGATACCGAGCCCCGGGTGCCCAACAACTCGGCAACCAGCCGGGCCAAAAACCGGCGGGTAGAAATCATTCTGGACCTGGCAGACGACGTCCAGGAAGAAGTTATCAGGCTCCAGGAACTGATGGATAACAGACCCGCAAAGGATCAGGAAGCGGCTATCAGCCCTACGATCGAGCCCGGTCCAGCCAGCAATGAAATCACATGGTAACGCACCACAAAGAGTCAAAATCTCTCTATATGCACTATTAAGGTGCTTTTTTATCTCCGCTCCCTCTCCTAATTCTTGACTGATCCTCCCCTGCGCCCTCCAACACCTCGATATGCATTATTTTGGAACACCTCTTGCCTAGATTGCCCTCTTTAGATGCATCGGCCAATTGAAAGGCCATTGTTCAATCATCCCGGAGAGCCTGTCCCGTGGATATAACCAGTGCAGTTCATACGCTGACTGAAAGCGCCAACACGCTGTTCATCCTAATCGGTGCCAATGCCAATGAATAAAAATCCAGGGAGGAGGGCGTTTATCCCCCTCCCGAAACCTTTTCTGCACCACTTCGAAGCAATGGCCAGTCGACGCACTGCTTGTTTGCACCACCCGTTTGCGTTTTTGACAAACTATCGCCCTGCTCCTTTACTGATAAGTGACTCTTGCCCGTCAAACAGTAATGCTGGCCCACCGTTTGCTGGTCAAACCGGATAGAAACCGGATATCAGACACAGCGTTCCCACGCCACCCAGGGAGAAGTAGGTAACCATGCTGATCCAGACGCCGGATGAAGGCCTCTACGACGAGCTTTTTGACGAAAACCACAAAGTCCGCCCGCACTGCCGCACCCTCGAAAACTGGCTGATGAATTCTGATGAAAGCCTCATCACCGAAAAACGGCGGGAAGCGAATGTGCTGTTTCAGCGGCTGGGTATCACGTTCAACGTCTACGGTCAGGACCAGGGCGCCGACCGGCTGATTCCGTTTGACCTGATCCCGCGGGTCATTTCTGCCGCCGATTGGCAGAAACTGCAGGCTGGCCTGCGTCAGCGGGTGAATGCGCTCAACCGTTTCCTGCACGACATCTATCACAATTTTGACATCATCCGCGCTGGCGTTATCGATGCGGAACAGGTGTTTGCAAACCCCCAGTACCAGCCGGGCATGCAAAACCTGAAGCTTCCGCGCAATCTGTATGCCCACATCGCCGGCATCGACATGATTCGCAACAACGACGGCGATTTTTACGTTCTGGAAGATAACCTGCGCTGCCCCAGCGGTGTGTCTTACATGCTGGAGAACAGGCGCATGATGATGCGTCTGTTCCCGGAGCTGTTTGCGCAGGCAGCGGTGGCGCCCGTAGATCACTACCCCGCACTACTTGGCGAGACACTGCGCGCGGCATCGCTGAACCCTAACCCGACGGTGGCCGTACTGACACCTGGCCGATTCAACAGCGCCTACTTCGAGCATGCCTTCCTGGCACGGCAAATGGGTGTGGAACTGGTGGAAGGCCCGGATCTGTTTGTTCGACAGAATCGGGTCTATATGAAAACCACCGTGGGTCCGCAGCAGGTCGATGTTATCTATCGCCGGATCGACGACGATTTCCTTGACCCGCTGGCGGGCAATCCCGACTCTATGCTCGGCGTGCCGGGGCTTTATGCGGCGTACCGCACCGGCAATGTGGTGCTGGCGAACGCCATGGGTACCGGGGTGGCGGATGACAAATCTATCTACCCTTACGTGCCAGACATGATCCGCTTCTATCTGAATGAGGAGCCGATTCTGAAAAACGTGCCCACCTGGCAATGCCGCAAGCCCAAGGATCTCAAATACGTGCTTGAACATCTTGATGAACTGGTGGTCAAAGAAGCCCAGGGTGCAGGCGGTTACGGCATGTTGATCGGCCCACGGGCCACCCAGAAAGAGATCAGCCACTTCCGTGATCTGCTGAAAGCCAGGCCACATCATTATATTGCCCAGCCAACCTTGAGCCTCTCAACCTGTCCGACCTTTGTGGATGAGGGCGTGGCACCCAGGCACCTGGATCTGCGACCGTTTGTTCTCAGCGGCAAGAAAGTTCAGATGGTGGCCGGCGGACTGACCCGGGTCGCTCTGGAGAAAGGGTCACTGGTGGTGAACTCCTCCCAGGGTGGCGGCACCAAAGACACCTGGGTACTGGAGAACGACCAATGCTGAGCCGCGCCGCATCAAGCCTGTTCTGGATGGCCCGCTACCTCGAACGCGCCGAGTCACAGGCCCGACTGCTGGATGTCAGCCTGACCATGGCACTGATTGACGTACCGGAAGACCGGGAAGAACAGCTCTCAGTGCCACTGCTGGTGACCGGCTCCAAAGAGAAATTTGACGAACTCTATGGTGAGATTACGCCCCAGAACGTGATTGATTTTCTACTCCTGGACGACCGTCATCCAAACAGTGTGTACACCATCTTCGCCAGTGCCCGGGACAACGCGCTGCAGGTTCGCGGCAATCTGTCGGCGGATGTCTGGGATAGCATCAATCTCTCCTGGATGGAACTGAAGGAGCTGCGTGAGACCGGGGTGACAGAATCCAGCGCCAGCCAGGTTTTTGACTGGACCCGCGCACGTTCCCACATCTTCCGGGGCGCAGCCTACGGCACGCTGCTGCGCACCGACTCGTTTCACTTTTTGCGACTCGGCACCTTCATCGAGCGGGCCGACACCACGGCCCGCGTACTCGACATTCGCCATCAGATGGCACTCAAATCCGAGGAAGGGCAGGCCACCCAGTCGTTTTTCGAATGGACCGCCCTGCTGCATTCGCTGGCCGCCTTTGAGGCCTACCAGCAAATCTATGGCCACAACATTCTGCCCATGAATGTCGCCGAACTGCTTATTCTGGAGCTGGACGTCCCCCGTTCCCTGCACGCCTGCCTGAGGGAAGTCGTTGCCTTGCTGGAGCAGGTCGAAAACGGCGAAGCCCGCAAGGCACGCCGCATGGCCAACAGCCTGTACGCCAACATTCACTATGGCGACCGGGACTACATTGCCGAACGTGGGCTGCACGAGTATTTGACGGACTTTCTCGAGCGCATTCAGCAGATCTCCGGCCAGATCCAGCAGGACTACATGGGGTGGCAGGCATGAAACTGAACATTCGCCATGACACAACCTATATCTACGAAACACCGACCCGGACCAGCATCCAGTATTTGCGGTTAACGCCCCGCAACACGCCGCAACAGAAAATTCTGGAATGGAAACTGGTTACGCCCGGCGAGACCAGCCAGATGACGGACGGTTTCGGTAACCAGGTCACGGTGATGACCATGGATACGCCGGTGTCTGAAATCACCCTGACGGCCGAGGGTGTGGTGGACCTGACCGGCAAACCACTCACCAAAGACGACTCACCATTCCCACCTGCGGTTTTTCTCAGGCACACCCCGCTGACGGAAACCAGTCAGCCTATCAAGGAGTTTGCCAGGCAGTTTTCGCCGAACAAGCGCAGCCTGTTGCGTATGATGAACCGCATCCTTGAACGTATACAGTTCATGCCGGGTGTCACGACGGTCACCCACACGGCAGCGGAAGCCTTTGATCAGAAAGTCGGCGTCTGTCAGGACCACACTCACGTGTTCATTGCCTGCTGCCGCTACATCGGCGTGCCGGTCCGTTATGTCAGTGGTTACATCAACACCGATAACGATGACCATCTGTCAACCCATGCCTGGGCCGAGGCCTGGCTGGGCCACAATTGGCACACCTTCGATGTGGTCAATCTGCTCAGCGTTGCTGAAAGCCACATCAAACTGGCCACCGGGCTGGACTATCGCGATGCCGCGCCGGTTCGTGGCATGCGCAGTGGCGGCGGCATGGAGGAGTTGAAGACCAGAGCCTGGGTCACCCGAGCGGGTAATAGTCAGTAAAAAGGTTAGAAATCGGGCCGCACACCCCGTGTTTTCCTGGCAAAACGCGGTAGACTGGCGACATTCCGTTTTCAGTCGAGGATAGTCATCTATGACTTATTGTGTGGCGATGCGATTGGCCGATGGGCTTGTCTTTGCATCCGACTCCCGCACCAATGCAGGCTTTGACCAGATATCCACCTTCCGAAAAATGCACACCTTTGAGAAACCGGGCGAACGGGCGCTGGTTTTGCTGACGGCCGGCAATCTGGCCACCAGCCAGAGCGTGATCAGCCTGCTGGAAAAACGGTGCAATACCGACGAAGCCAATCTAATGAATACGCCCTCCATGTTCGATACTGCCGAGCTTATCGGGCAGACCGTGCGGGAGGTCATTCAAAGGGATACCCCGGAAGTCAAAACCAACCATGTGGATTACAGTTGTTCGCTGATTCTGGGTGGCCAGATTCTAGGTGAAGGCTCGCGGCTGTTCAAAATTTACCGGGAAGGCAATTTCATTGAGGCCACCAAGGAAACACCCTATTTCCAGATTGGTGAATCCAAATACGGCAAGCCTATCCTGGACCGGATCATGAGCTATGACACTCCGCTGGAACGGGGGTATCAGTGTGTCCTGATCTCTTTCGACTCCACCATGAAAAGCAATCTGTCAGTGGGCATGCCGCTGGATGTAACCATCTACCAAAACGATGAACTGAAACCCTGCATTGTTGAACAGGTGGATGAGCACAATGATTATTTCCATCAACTTCGGGCCAGCTGGCACCAGGGCATTCAGTCGCTCTTTGCTGACCTTCAGCCACCAGTCGTTAGCGAGTGAATCACAGCGCACAGGCGTACTGGAAGCAACGCGAGAGATCAAATTAAGCAAATTTGCTCAAAATAGGTCGCAATGAGAATATTTGCCTATTTTGGCGGCAATACCTATAATTTCCGGTAAATGAATGCTTCAAAGATTAAATAAGATGATGGGAGAGCACCATGAGTGGCTTGAGAGAACAACAGCCGGTTGACAAGGTTCCGCCGACTCATTCTGGCCCGACTCTAACTGCGACTCACAGCACGGCCGGCCTTCGCTGGTTGTTTGAGCGCCGCGAGCGCTGGGGGCTGACGATGGACGACCTCGGAACGCTGTTGGGCGGTGTCCGCCGCCGAACGCTGACCGACTGGCAAAACGAGTGAATAGCAGTGAACAGGTTGACGTCTCTCGCGATACGATGGAAAGAATCAGTCTTCTGCTGGGCATTCATAAGGCGCTGACGTTGATAACGCCCTCGGGGCATGAGCGAATGGCCTACGAATGGTTCAGGCAGCCCATTGATCTGATGGGGCTGCGGGGCGAATCGATCCGCGATTATTTACTCAAACAGGGTTCAATGGACGCTATATATTACGTTCGTCGCAATCTGGACGCCATGCGAGGCTGAGCTTTTCGAAACGGGACGAGGAATCGACTTTGCAGCGAATCAAGCCTGAATGGAAGCACCATCGGATTATTCACAGCAAATACCCTCCTATTGACTGCTTTGAAAGTGAGGACTCCATGATTCTCGGAGAGCTGGAGTCCGCAACCAGTGACCGGGTTACACATTGGCCCAGGTATGTTGATGAAAAGGATTATCGGTACGGACCAGGCTGGGGGCCCGTAATGGCCGCGTTCTGTTATCCCTCAGAGGGGCGCTTTAACACCCTGGCCCGTGGGGCCTATTACGCCGGTGACTCCCTGGAAACAGCGCTGCAGGAATGGGTCTACCATACAGCCCGCATCTGGCAGCAATTCGATGTCACCAACGACTTTTCTGCCGTTGTACGTTGTTACGCAGGTCACACGTGCGAACCACTTGTTGATCTGCGGGCGCAGCCACAATACATGCACGACACCCATTATGCCCCCGGGCAACAACTTGCCGCTGATCTGCTGAACGCGGGCGAACATGGGATTGTGTTCAGCTCCTTGCGAAACCCGGGTGCCGAAGCTATCGCCCTGCTGCGCCCGCCCGCCACAACGCCTGTTGTTCAGGCCGGTCACTACGTTGTGCAGTGGGACGGAAATCGTTTTACCCACTATGCTCGAATTGAAGAGTACAGCCCGCTGTGATTCGATCTGGCGTCCCGTCTGGCAATCACTTGTTATAACCGGTCAGCTCCATATAGCCCACCCCGGCATGTGAGCCCTCCACGGTCACCGGGCTTTCCCAGTAGGGATACAGCCCGGCGTTCCAGTACTGGCCTTTTGGCGCAGTCACTTGGATATCCACACCGACGTCCGGAATTCGCAGCTGGAACTGGCCGGGTACGCGCCCGCTTTCCCCGTGTTCCCCGTTTTCAGAGTCGCGCCAGTCCTGCCCGACAAGCTCAATCTGATCCGGCCCAAGGGTGGTCACCTCACCATCAGGGGCGATCCAGCTTGCAGACAGGAAATCGCGGTCACGGTCGCCCTCGCTCTCGCGCAACCGGAACGCCATCAGTTTGTGGTCGTCGTCCAGGTGCAACGCAAACCAGTCCCAGCCCTGCTGGCCGGTTTTCAGCAGCTGACTGCTCCATTCACGGTCAAACCAGCCCTTGCCCTGCACCTGATGGGTCTTGCCGTTCAACGTCACGGTGCCACTGATATCCAGATTGACCAGGCTGAAGTACATCGACCCCTGCCCGTCGAAAGACTTGGCACTGAATCCATGGTTACCGTGGGCGACCCGATCATCGGTGTTGCCAAGCCGCAGATCGTAGCCCCAGCCATCGGCCTGAACCTGAAGACGCCAGGGCTCGCCAACCGCAGGCTCTGACAGCAACCAGTCATCCAGCCACACCTGAAAGGGTTCGGCCCGGGCTCCTGCATGACCCACGTCACCCCGCGCCAGCCGCTCTGCGAACTGATGTTGGCCCTCATAGGAAACGGCTGCATGCGCCATCCAGGCGGCTTCCAATGGCCAGGTGTCCGACGGTGGTGGCGGATCGTCCGCAGGCCTGGGTTTTATCGCCTGCCTGAACTGGGTCCATTGCAACCCCAGCGGCTGGCCATCCGCCGTTTCCAGGTTGGCCGTCAGATACCACCACTCGATGCGATGTTGCGGATGCGGGCCAAAGTCGTCAGGGAAGCTGAGCCGGTTCCCCGGCCCTGGTTGCAGGAATTCGTGAGGGCTGTCGTTTTCCACCGACGCTGCCAGACCAGCAAAGCCCCCATTGTCCGGGGACTCCGAACAGGCGGATAACATCGCAGTCACCAGCACCAGCACCATCACCAACAAGACTGAGACCACTCGGGCGGCGCTCATCGTTCACCCCCACCTGTCAGACTCGCGCCGGGTCGCAGTGATGCCTGCCCCGCTAACGACCGCCCGATCAGCCAGGCAATCACCAGGCCGATCGCCGCCATCAGCAGGGTTAATTCAAGCCAGAAGCCCGGATAGACCGCCATGGGCAGCGACCAGCCAAATGCCAGCGGGTTGATACGGCTGACCAGTGTCCAGGTCAGCCAGAGCCCCAGTGGCAAGGCCACCAGGGTTACGCCTGACGTCAGCAGCAAGGCCAGACCTCTTAACTGGCGCCGAACAGCACCGGGCGGCACACCCCACACACTCAACAGCTGGAAATACCAGGACCGGGTAGAGAAAAACACCCAGCCCATCACCAGCAGTGACAGGGACGCCAGCACCAGGGTCAGAACACTGATGGCGCGGGTCAGCAAAAAGGTTTGCTGAAATACCTGACTGGCCAGGGCCTGAATACTGGCATTGTCCCGGATGACCAGATCCGCCAGCTGCCAGTCGGATTTCAGGCGCCGGGCAATGTCTTCCACAGAGCGCTCGCCGGGATTAATGGAAAAGCTTTGAAACGATGGGGTGAAATCCTCTGGCAGCCACTCTCCATGCACCAGCAGTTCGGCCGATGGGCGACCGTAATCCGCGTAAATGGCGACCACAAGCACTTCCCGTATCTCACCGCCGACTTCAATTCTGAGCCGCTGCCCCAACGCCAAACCCTGGCGGCGTGCAAGCTGTTCATTCACCATAACGCCTCCGGCGGACAGGGCCGCCCAGGGTTCATCCACCGACGCCAGCAATGCCCAGTCGGTGACCAGAGGCGTGACAGGCGACAGCGCCATAAGGTCCGTTGTCAAAGCATCACCGGCGCCAGTGTTTTCCAGCAACTCGGCTTTGCCGCGCCTGACGCGGTGCCAATCGCCAAGGCCGTCCAGCTTCGCCAGCGCACCAGCGCCGGTTTCTGCGCTGGCACCCTCAGGCACTTCAACATAGAGTTCCGCCGACAACCGCTGCGCCAGCCATTGCTCAAACGTTTCTTCAAACGTGGTTACCAGCGCCTGAACCGCCAGCACGGTGGCCATCGCAAACTGCAGGGCCACTACTGGAAGCGCGAGATTGCGGAACATCACCGCCAGCTCCCGGTACCGCCAGCGGGCAAGGGGAGAACGGGGGCTCTGGGTTTGGCGACGAGCCATGGCCTCGGCACACCGGGCAAGAACGCCGGGCATCAGCCCACCAACACCGGCAAACACCAGAGCCGTGCCCGCAAACACCCACACCAAAGATGAGGCCCAGATAACCATTGTGAGCCCCGCTGCGGCCATGGATACACAGACCCATCCCGGGGCAATAGCCAACCAGGATGACTTGCCTTCATGGGCTGGCCGTTGTGGTAACAACCGATCCACCAGGCAAACACCCAGTACCAGCGCCATCATCACAATGGCCGCCTGCCAGGGGACCGGCGTGTCGTCACCGGCGTACAGCGACAGATCAAACAGACTGTCCAGCGCCAGCCCGAATCCCTGACCCAGCCGGTTAGCCAGGGCCTGCCCAAACCAGACGCCGGGAACCACACAAATCAGCGTGAGTAGGGTCAGCTCCACCGCCAGCAAACGCTGGATCTGAGCCTTGGTCACCCCGAACCGCTCCAACAGAGCAAAACTACTGCGCCGCTGGGCAAGCCCGAGATGGTAAACGCTGCGCACCAGAAGGCCGGTAATGAACAGCACCAGCAGACTCAGGGCATCGAGATTCAGAAGAAAACTGTCAGCCAGCTCACCCGTGGCCGGGCCCAGCCGGAAGTCTTTTCGCTGATACGCTTCCGGCAGGGCACCGGTCCCGGGACTGATCAGCAGCGAAAGCTGTCCTGGCGATTCTGACCTGTCAGAGTCACCCGCCACCTCGCTGATATCGACAAAAGGTTCACCAGCCAATTCGCCCGCGTTGCCGCCCGCAGGCGGTGCATCGAAGCAGGCCATGGCCAGCGGATCAATGCCGATAACCCGCCGCGCCGGATTGCCCCGGGCGGTTTCCAGCCAGGGCGCCACACAGATACCAGCCCTTCGCAGAGTGACAAAATCAGTGACGGATACTGGCTGGCCATCCACGCGAACCACCGCTTCGCGAGCCGCCACGGCTTCCTCGCTGACGGCAAGACTCTCCCGCGCCTGCCCTGTCAGCACCGATACGCCGGTCCAGAGCATGGTGGCCACCACAATCATCAGTGCCAGCGCGAGCAGTTGCAGGGGGTGGCGCCGATAATGACTGGTCATCGCCTTAACGATCATAAGCTAAGCGCCTTCGCCAAGGTCGAGGCAATGATCGCAACGCCCCGCCAGGGCCTGATCGTGAGTGGCCAGTAAAAGCGCGCAGCCGGAATCCCGCTGAACCTCGAACAAACGGTTTGCCACATCGTCCGCCGTTTGCCGGTCAAGGCTGCCGGTGGGCTCGTCAGCAAGAATAATCGCCGGATGCATGGCAAACACCATGGCCAACGCCGCCCTCTGGCGCTGGCCCCCGGACACCT
>Ga0306867_1001528_pt1 | contig 10409 bp, 16 predicted proteins | sample AntRauTorckE6831_FD_190432 | JGI IMG/M metagenome (GOLD analysis project Ga0306867, IMG submission 190432) | Saline lake microbial communities from Rauer Islands, Antarctica - Metagenome Torckler E6 #831 (v2) (version 2) | ecosystem: Environmental > Aquatic > Non-marine Saline and Alkaline >... | reverse complement strand
CGAAAGGGCAGTAAGTAGCAGTTGGCTATATCCAAAATATGCACCAACTTCTGTAGCTAATTGGGGTATTAACTTTTCGGATGGAGATTTGATGACAAATAACAATTTTGGCAATGGAAGTTACAGATGGATGCAAGAAACTAGAGATGATGATGTGTCCCGACGCGTGCATCGCGGCAACTATGGTGTGTCGTCCCTGATTGCGGGTGATTCTGCGTATGCGCTCTCGGGTAGGGGTTTTGGGCCTGCGCTTGTTCGGGGTTGATCTCTTGTTTTGATTGCGGAAGCTCGTAGCGTAGGTGAAGAGTGGAGCAATTGGTTTGGAGGTGATATTAATTGAAATTAAAAGAACTAAAGTAGAAGAAAAAGCAGAAAATATACTATTAGAAATATATCCAACGCTTAAAAATTATACAAATGCAGAAAAATATAGATTATGCGAAAGAATAGTTAACAGCTTCCTTGACCTACTGTCGTTTTTGGCAAGAGCAAATAAGGTTAGGTCAAAAAGAAAGTATTATCTAAATGAATCTGACGCTTGTCTGCAGCATTGTAAAAATCTCAATAGAATATCATACAAAAGAAAAGAAATTAATAAAGGATTCTATAAAAATATTGACAGTAAATTATCTGGAATCGGAAGAATGATAGGAGCTTGGATTAAGAAGTCTTAAATATAAATATTGAGGATTGAGTTATATGTGTCCCAACGCGTGAATCGCGGCAACAATGGTGTGTCGAACCTGAATGCGAATGATTCTGCGATTACGCACTCGAATAGAGGTTTTGGGCCTGCGCTCTGAGATATAGTATATTCAGTGATGGTGCGGTTATGGCTTCACCAGCTAGGATATACGCTATCAAGTCTCAAAGGAACTCAATTCTCTCACCAGCCAGAAGGCCAGGTGTAAACACATTAACAATGACATAAGCCTTAGTATCCCGATACATAGAGAAAGGAGAACACGCATTTTGTCGAAAAATCATAATGACTTTGACGATTGTTTCTCAAAAATAATTACAGAAGAGAACTTTGATCATGCTTATTATAGAACCCAGAGAACTAACACAAAATACAGCCAGGAGGCGCTTAACTTTTCAGCTGACTTAACTTATAACTTAGACAAATTAAGGGCAGAATTAATAGAAAAATGCTATCGACCTGGAGAATATAATATTTTCACCATTCACGAACCAAAACAAAGAATTATAGCGGCTCCAAAGTATCGGGATAAGATAGTGCAGTTTGCAATTCATAATGTGATTAACGAAGACTTTGAAAGAAAATTCATCAAAGATAGCTATGCTTGTCAAACAGGCAAAGGAACTCATGCAGCCGCTGATAGAATACAGCATTTTCTAAGGAAAGCTAAATGGAAATGGGGCAAAGCATGGATGGTAAAAGCTGATATCAAAAGCTTTTTCTACAGCATTAAGCATCATATTATCAAAAATATTCTCGCTAAGAAGATTAAATGTTGCGAGACTCTTGAGTCGCTGTATAAAATTATTGACAATTCGCCAGATAGTGTTGGTTTGCCAGTATCCGAATATGAAAACGAACTCTATTACTATGATTTCGGCTTACCACTGGGAAATGTAACGAGCCAATTACTCGCTAATTTATATCTCAACGAGCTGGACCAGTTTTGTAAAAGAAAGTTAGGTTTGAAATTATACGCAAGATATATGGATGATTTCGTAGCGATTGTAAAAACCAGAGAAAAAGCTAAAGAAATAAAAAGACTAATGACCCAGTTTGTTAATGATAAGCTTGATCTAAAAATGAACCAGCGAAAAACAAAAATATTCCCTCTCGCTCAAGGAGTCAATATGGTTGGCTATAAAATATGGACTACTCATAGATTATTGAGAAACAGCAGCAAGAAAAGAATTAAGCAAAAACTAAGCAAATTTAAAAGGTTGCTAATTGAAGGCAAAATTACTAAAGAAAAAGTTGAACAGATATTAAATAGCTGGAAAGGCCATGCTGATCATGCTTGTTCAAAAAACTTTTATTCTTACTTGGAAAATAGATTTGACTACATTTACAGAAACCAAAACGGAAGTTTTAAAATTAAAAATTTGAAGGAGGCAGTATAAATGGTTATATACGAAAACGGAGAATACACTCCCTGCACTTACAAAGTTACTCTACAGAATAATGGAGTTGAAGAGGTCCACTACACTAATTTCCGCACCTACTGGGAGGATATGGTGGCAAAACATGATCACTTAACTAATCTCAATTTTGAAGAAGTTACTTTTTCTGCTGAACAAGATGTCAGATTGCAGGAAATATCAGAATTAGATATCCCACAAGGCTTTCAATCGCAGGTCAGAGAATATGTTGAAACTGGAAAATTTCCGGAAGGATATGAACATCCATTGTCAGACCTGAAATTGAATAAAGAAAGGGAACAGCATCAGAATGATATAGATGAAGCTTATCAAATGATATTAGAAAGTGAGGGATTAATATAATGGCACTAAGTGAGTTGAAAATAAAAGCATTAATTAGATTAATTGAGCATGGGAAAATCACAGTTGAAGACATTAAGGACCCTGATTATCAAGCAGAGGTTGAGAGTAGGATAAATAATTAAGAGTTGGCTAAATGGTAACTTTTTTGTAAAAAAGGGGGTGATCTATTGGCTTATTGTGGAACTTCTGATGTAACTGGATGGACTGACCCTTCTATTATAACGACTAAGACTAAGGTCAGAGGGATTCATCTCAGAGAACTTAGAAAAGCTGTTCAAGAATTTCATATCACTACACCTGGAGGAGATTCAGGGAAAAGAATTATCTGGGACAAAAATGATAATAACTGCAAAGATGATCAAACTACAGCATCTGGCAATTATGGAGTAATAGATGGCGTCACAACGATAAAGGTTGATCACATAAAACAACTAAGGAACATATTAAATACTTACGCTAATTTGCAGGGTTTTGATAGTTTTACCTGGGAAAATGAAGCTGCTACAGCTGGGATAACTAAAATAAGAAGACCCCACATTAAAAGGCTCAGAGAGGCTGTAAATATTACAGAGCAAAGAGGCCAGCTTAATTGTGATGCATGCGAAACATCTTACGAGTTCGACCCTTGCGCTTCGGCATGCCAGACACAAGGAGAAACCAATCCGTGCCAAACTTGCGAAGCTACTATAGAAGGCTATGAATGTGATTCAGCATGCCAGCTAAGTTGCCAAACCACTTGCCAACTATGCGAAACCTGCGACCAAACAGGCTGCGAGTCCGGATGTGAAGTAAGTTGCCAGAATAGTTGTGAATCCAGCTGCCAATCAGATTCTGATTGGTCGGGAGACTACAGCGATTGCGGTAGTTGCGAATCAGCATGCCAGGTATGTGAATCAGCATGCGAAACCAGTTGTGAGCTAGCATGCCTTGATACTTGTGAAACCGGCTGCGAAGTTTCTTGCGAGACTGACTGGTCCGGAGACTACAGCGACTGCGGCACATGTGAAACCAACTGCGAAGATGATTGGTCTGGCGATTGCAACACTTGTGAGTATGCTACTCAATGGGATGGAAATTGCGGCACATGTGAATCAAGTTGCGAAAATGATTGGAACGCTGATTGTGATGTGTGGACCGGAGATTTACCAGGGTGTTCAACTGATGCGGTAGGATAAAAAGGAGGAGATGATTATTTGTTTTTAGATATGCATTTAACTTCGAAATGTAATTTAAGGTGTAAGCATTGCTATTTATCAAATAACTATAAAGATAAAGAAATAGAAATGCCTTTCGAGATGTTTATGAAAATCACTGATGAATTTATGTCTATACAACCAGATATGAGAAAAACTTATCTTTTGAGCGGAGGGGAGGTAACAACTTACCCCCATATAAAAGAAGCGATAGATTATGTTCACAAAAAATATAATAAAGGGGTTACCATAGCAAGCAATGGCTACAAGGTTAAATCACTGCTCGCAAAAGCTTCTTTAGGTAAAAAAGATAGAGTCCAATTAAGCCTTGATGGCGATAAAATTATGCATAACTGGTTAAGAGGTAAAAATTATAAAACTGTAATAAAAGCTTTAGAAGCTTTAAAAAAAGAGGAAATCCAGCACACAATTCATATGACAATTCATTCTGCAAACGCCCATACAATACCGCATGCAATCAAAATAGCAAAAAAATATGATGCTTTAAATTTATCGTTAAATTATTATCACGATAACGGAAATGAGTTATTGGATCAAGTTTCTATTGAAGATTTTTTAGCAGCTGATAAGCATTTAAGTAAGTATTATAACACAATGGGGGATAAAAGGTGTTATTTAAAAGGTTGCGTAGGTGGCAAATCTGGTTTAAGTGTTCTACCAGACGGAACCTATTGGGATTGCTCAAGAAATCAGAAAATTATAGGGAAATACCCAGAAAAACTATTAGATGTATTAAATAACAAAAAAAGCATATCACCTGAGGAAACCTGCATGAAAAACAAAAAGGAGGAAGTTATAGTATATGAATAAAAAAGATTTGAGCAGCAAAAGTATTAGCAACATAGCTTTGCTTTTAACTGAGGATTGCAATTTTAGGTGCGAATACTGTTTCATTAAAAAGAATCCAAACAAAATTGATTGGGGAACTATTGTAGATACATTGAGCTGGTTAAGCGGCCAGAATAGCAAAAATGAGAGGTTAAGTGTTAATTTTTTTGGCGGGGAGCCAATGCTGGAATATGATCTGATTAAAAAAACTGTTTTGTATGCCGAAAAAGAGTATGAAGATAATTTCAAATTTAGCATCACAACTAATGGATCCTTATTTGACGAAGAAAAGCTTGATTTCTTTGAAGATCACAACATATCAGTTCTTTTTTCAATAGACGGCCCAGAACATGTTCATAATATCCACAGGAAAACTACAGATGGTAGTGATAGTTTTCATCAGGTAGAGTGGGCGATGAAAGAAGTAGTAAAAAGAGGTTTGGGGAATGTAGCCAGACCAACATATACTCCCGATACGCTGCCTTATTTATTTGAAACAGTGAAATACTTGTTAGAAGAAGTAGGGTTTAAAACTGCATCACCTACACCTGCCACAGATGGTTTTAAACAGTTTTCCGAAGAGGATTATAAAGAATATGATAGGCAGTTCGATAAAATAGATAAATATTTTAAGGATAGAGTTTTAAGAGGAGATTCAGCCGGCATAAATTATTATCAGAAGTGTTTTAGACAGGAGCTGTCAGATGCTAGCATGAAAGCACCCTGTGGAGCTGGCAAAAAATATGTTGCGGTTAATCACGCAGGTGATATATTCCCCTGTCATAGATTTGTCCAGTGGCCTGAATGGAAAATAGGGAATGTCAAAAATGGAATTACAGAAACTGATTTAAGAGAAATATTTGCTAATTTCGAGAATGATAAAACTGATCCTAAATGTGCTAAATGCGATAACAAATTTTGCGGCGGTGGATGTTTTGCTTCTAATTATTCTCAGACTGGTAGTATATATAAAACTAGTGATATGTCATGCGAATTATCTAAAAGACAGTGGGAACGCTCAATGAAAGTTTTCGATGAACTTAAAAATGAGCCTAAGTTTCAATCTCAATTTAGTAGTTTATATAAAAGAGCTTCAAATAATACCAAGGAGAGACTGGGGATCAGAGATAAGAAAAAGAACAGCTGCAATAGTAACAACAATCATAGTAACAAACATAGACACAGACCTAGTCAGAAAAATAATCAAATTAAGAGATTAGAACAACGTATTATTAAATTAGAAAAAACTATTCAATCTGTTAGCCAGGTTGTTTTAGATTTAGTTGGAGGAGGTGAATAAGAGATGAGTGATTCTGGACCTGAAATTGTTATAGCTGATACTGAAGGAACTGAGTTATTAAGAAGACCTGAAAGTGATTTTATAAGAGCAGAACTTAAAAAAGCAACCAGACCTTCAAGTGGCATTGTTACAGTTTTTACTTTAGAGCTTCCAATTAAAACAAGTGCGATTTTAGAGCAGCATTCAGATCTAACCAGCGGAACAATAAAATTAATTAATAACGGGGTAGAACAAGGTTTAGAGGTTGATGGCTTTGATGAGTACAAAGTTTATGTCAATAGAGAAAATAAGACAGTCGAATCGTTAAGTTTATCCGGTACAATAATATAAAAAGTTGATGTGATACACATATAAACAAAAACTTTTGCCCTACAGGTGGGGCAGTTTGAGGTGGAAAATTTGAATTTGAAGTGGAGACCGTTTATAGATGAAATGATTTATTATTGGAACAAATATTTTCAGCATACAGCAATGAAAGGTTTTTTTGCAGCTGGGGGAACTGTACTGACTATGTTATTTGGTGATATCAATGCATCAATGCAGGGTTTTTTAATTTTGCTTGCAGCTGATTATATAACAGGGCTTACTAAAGCGAGTAAAAAAGGACAGCTATCAAGCTGGATGTCAAGAAAAGGGTGGGGGAAAATAGCAACATATTCAATCGTTATTTCTCTTGGCCATCTTGTAACTCAAATAGGAATGGCCGGTATGAGAGATTTTGTACTTTTATGGGCTGGAGCTACTGAAGCAATATCTATTTTAGAGAATTGCGATGAACTAGGTGTAATTATACCTGATTTTTTAAGAGAAAGGTTATTAAATACCAAAGAAAATAAATTCGGAGAGGAGATAGATAAATGAAAATAGCAATTTTAGCTGGACATGGTGGAAAAGACCCAGGAGCTGTAGATACAATTGAAAAAGAACAGAATGATGGAATATATCAGGATGATGTATATACAGAAGAAAGCGATGTAAATCTTAAGGCTGCCAAAATTTTAGAAAAGATATTAACCAACAATGGCCACGAAGTATTAATGGCTAGAAAAAATGATACTTATATCAGTCTGCAGAACAGAACTCATTATGCAAATGATAATAATGCTGACATAATGGTTTCTTTGCATGCTAATGCTGCTGCTAATAGCGCTGCCGAAGGGATTGAAACACTTTATTATCCAGGGAGTGATAAAGGCCAGAAATTAGCTTATAATATCCAGAAAAGAATGGTTGAAGCAAGTAATGCAGTTGATAGAGGTATTAAACGTAGAGATAACCTTTATGTGCTTAGAAAAACAGCAATGCCTGCTGTATTGATTGAAATGGGCTTTCTGACTAACCCTAAAGAAGAACACTTGCTCAATGAGAGAGAATATTTGTATCTGCTGATGGAGGCAGTTGCAGGTGGAGTTGATTATTATGAGCGAGAGTAAAGAAAAAGATGTTAACGAAGTTAATCTGAGAGAGGATTCTAATGATAATGGAATTCCAGACTGGGCTGAATTTACAGCCACGTATCTAATTGCGGCTATTTGTGTAAGCATGGCTGTTGCTGGATATATAAGGGATGATTTGGACCAATCAACAATCACATATTTGTTGAGCTTTGGAGTTGTGTTAACTGGTGGCCGTGATGCTATCAAAGCTTTCATAAAGAGAAAGGTTGGATAAAATGATAATGCTAAAAACTAAGCATAAGATTATATTGGCTGTAATTGCTGTAATTATTTTTCTTCTATTATTATTTTTTGTAGGTGAAAAAATTGCTACTGGAGTTGCAGCTGTATTAAGCATATTTGGTTTTGGTGGTAAAGCTCTGAAGAAAAAGTCTGATAAAATTAAGAAAAAAGCTGATCAGGAAAAAGAAATTACCGAAGAAGTAGAAAATAATATTGATGATCGCAAGTCTAAAGATGAGCAGCTGCAGCAGGATGATAAAGAAAGAGCTAAAATTGCTGAAGAATTAGAAAAAGAAGATGAAGATAGGGAAGAACGGCTAGAAAAGATTGAGGATAATCAAAAAGCTCGCAAAGAAAAAGGTGAAGATTTAAGTGCCAGACTAGAGGAATTGAAAGGGGATGGTTAAAATTAAAAAAATACTGATTATCATTATAGTTTTAGTTTTGATTTGTTTTCTGGGGCAGGTTAATGCTCAAGATCAATCAGATATGAGTTACCAAAAACTCTTAGAGCGTAACCAAGAGTTGGTTGAAATTGCTGAAGGTTTTAAGCAAAATTGGCAAGACGCAGAAAAAGATATAGATAACTTGCAAAAAGAAAACAAAGACTTGGCAGCTGAAAAAGATAAATTTAAAAACTTATATGAAGAAGAAAGAGAAGATAAAAAAGAATTTAGACAACTATATTTAAGCACTGATGATGATTTGAAGAAAACTTTAGAATCTAAAGAAAGACTTCACGATTATATTGATAGCTTAAACAAAACTATAGACAATTACTTAAATAAAAGAGATATATCTGTTTTAACCGGAGTCGGTATAAATGCTAAAAATCCAGACGAAAGTTTATTTATTGTAGGCTTTGAGTTTGGGATTTAAATAGATAATTTGTAGCTGGAGGCAAATATGCAATACTTAAAGTTTTTCTTGCTAATTGTAATAAGTATTATTTTAAGTGGTGGAACTACTTATTTTATAGCTGATAATTATATTAGTTCTCAAGATGCTGACTGTGTTTCAGATGGTATTTTTGGAATGATCGCAACATTAGTTATTGCAATTGTTGTTTTTATAATATCAATTGGCTTATACGGATTTTTGTTTTATTGGATACTATTCACACTAATATAGATTTTTAACCTCAGGTGAGAGCCTGGGGTCTTTTTTTATGCCAAAAAAATTTTAAACTTTTTCAATCAATTTTAAGATTGTTGTTATGGCGGGGATTATAAAGAAAAATAAATATTAAATAACTCTTGACGCCACGGCGCCAGCATGGTATAATAGTATTAAGTTAAGGAAAGGGAAAGACAAAAAGGAGGAAATAAAATGTTAAAAACTACAACAACTACAGAAACAGGGAAAACTTTAAAATTATGGTTAGATGAAAATTCCAAAGGGGTTAAAGGTACTGTATTAGGTTTGACTGAAAATGAAGAAGTTAGAGAAAAGAAAGTCCGAGGTTACGATTGCATTAAGTGTGGCAAAACTAATCATCCCGAAACAGGAGAAAAAGTTAGTGTTGTTATAAAACTAAACGATGATATTAAAGACTTTTTAAATAAGGCTAAAAATAAAATAGAAAATTTAAAAGAAAAAGAGATAAAATTACCATTAAAAGTAAAAATTATAGAAACCAATAGAAGCGGTGCCTGGATTACTCAAGATTTAGTATTAGAATTCGAAGATAAGTTATTATCAGAAAAACAGAGGGAACAGATCAGAAAGTTAAAAGTATTACTGGGGGAAACTGCATTATTTGCTGGGGCATCTGATCGAATTAAAGCCAAAGAGCTGCCGGTAGAAAAAGGAGAACAATACAAACTATCTGAAATTATGGAAATGTTAACAAAAACTAAATCATACAAAAGAAAAGAAGAATCAGAGCAAAAAGAAAAACAAAAATATGAAGAAGCTGAAAAAGAAGCTAGAGAAACTGGCGAAAATGTTGTTATGGATAGATTTTCTGTAGAATGCAATGACCCAAGCAAAGAGTGCAATACCGATATAATTACAGTACTCATGACACCTTCTGGCCGGACTAAAGAAGAAAGAACTCACACATATTAAAGGGGGATAAAAATGAAAAAATATAATCTTATTCAAGATGGTGAAATCTTAGCAACATTTTCTTCTAAAAAAGAGGCAGAAAATTCTATTGAAGATACTAAAATTAATGATCAAAGGGTTGCGGATACTCTTGAAATTAAATCTAAAGAAATGGATGTTATGGAAGCTTTAAATCAAATTAAAAGTGTTATAGAACAAGTTGTAAATAAAATTTGTAGAGCTAACTTTGATAGTAAGAGAAGAATTGAAGGCCGTTATGGAAAAGATTTAAAGATAAGCGAAATTAATGAAGAAGATTTTTATTTTGAGATGGGCAAAGATTTTTATGAAAATAAAGTTAATATAGAAGCAGATGCTCAAGAAGAGTCTTTTTCTGAAGTAACTTTCCCAGAAATTAAAATCGAAATGCAGGTGATAGCATGATTGAAGTAATTGTTAAAGAGGGGATAATTGAAGTTTTATCCCCTTATAATCCTGAATTTGTTTCTTTTTCTCACATGAGAGGAGGAAAATGGAGTAAGAAAAAGGAAGCCTGGATGTTTGACCCTCGAGATGAATTTGCAGTCAGGTCAGCATTAATGGATATTTACGGCACTGATGATTATGAAAGCGCTGAAAAAGTAGATGTCAGATTTGAGTATAACGATATTTTTGAGTATTATAATGATTATAAAACTATTGCCTGTGGCTATGAGTTTGTTCGTGCCAAATGGGGAGACATAAAATTAGCTGACCACACTGTAGTTATCGAAGGTGAGCTAATTAACGAAAGCAATTGTGTTAGGGCCGAAAAAGGAACTATAGTTGAGTTAAGGTCCGTACCAAAAAAAGCTG
>Ga0306867_1001524_pt1 | contig 10430 bp, 16 predicted proteins | sample AntRauTorckE6831_FD_190432 | JGI IMG/M metagenome (GOLD analysis project Ga0306867, IMG submission 190432) | Saline lake microbial communities from Rauer Islands, Antarctica - Metagenome Torckler E6 #831 (v2) (version 2) | ecosystem: Environmental > Aquatic > Non-marine Saline and Alkaline >... | reverse complement strand
GGCCGTCCGCGTCAAGCCCCCCGAAGCCGACCCCGACCAGTGGAAGTATCGAAAGCCGGACTCGACGACCGGAGGTATCACCGCATGAGTTGGGCCGACCGCCTCATGGTCGTGTTCGGCCTCGGCGCCCTCCTCTCCGTCCCGCTCGCCTTTCTTGCAATCGCCCTCGCCGAGAACGGGGTGTTAGGTCTATGAGCGGTACTGAACGGTTGACCGCTGTCGACCTGTTCGGTGGTGGCGGGTTCTCGACTGCGCTCGCAATAACGCTCGTCCTCCTCGCGCTGTCTGCAGTAGTCGCGCCGCGTTATGAGGTGTTCACCTGATGGCAGAGTGCCAGAATTGCGGCGCGCACGTCTCTCGAACCTACGTTCGTGTGCGTGGTATCAATGGCGTAGTCGAAGCGTGCCCTGATTGTGACACTCAGTACCCAGATCGCCATCTAAGAAGGGCACCTACCCGTCAAACTTAGCGAAATCTAGATATTAGCAGGAATCGCCCTATCATACACCTGTTGATTGGGTTAGAAGAATCCGATTAGGCCAATACTGGCCCACGAATTGCAATATAATCTCCTCCCTCGTTCGATGCCATATCATCATATGGACCCCTATCATTGAGGAGAGATTCTGAAAAGTCGATGTGGTCCACCATGAGTTCTGCTTGTCGTCTACGACGCATTTTTACAAAGTCGCTCGGGGAGACTAATCCGGGGGTTTGATCTACATCATTCCTTGCTTCCTGTTGAATCTCTTCGTGGGTATCCATCGAGATACGGTCAATAATCCAAAGAGCTAGTATGCCCAGCTCGTCTTCTTCTATCGAGATCCAATCGCTCGAGGTCACGATTCCACTCCAGACATCGCTTCCAGTGAGTTCAATTGGTCCCTCTCTGAGAAGCCATTGAGGGATGTCTCTTTCTTCAAGTACTTCAACGAGATGGTCCCTCCAAATCTGAAACGACTTCTTTCGGCGCGAGTCAAGAAACGACTTTCCCCAATCGTCGCCTTGGCGTGGGTCTTCCACAGCCCCCAACCGGCGCATAATTTGCACCCCTTCATCAGAAGCGCCTTGTCTAACTCTTACCCGGCGTTTGATTTGGGCCAAGCTATTACTAGTTGCATTGAATATACGTTCTGCAATTCTCAATTCTAGTTGGTCCAGTGAATCTCGATTTGGATCAGATTCATCTATAACTTCATCGGACAGCTCATTCACCCTTTCAAACCCTAGTTCTCCAACTAGACTATAAGCAAGATCTTGAATCCATTCTGACGGGAAATTTTCGACCTCGTCGGAATCAGTAATTATATTCACAAGATAGTTCTCAATGCGCTGTCGCCAGGCATCAGAGTGCATCTGTTCAGTTGCAGAGGCCTCTGGACCCTCAAAACGCGTAATAGCTTCGCGAAATTCCTCTCCGTGTCTTCGGAGGAACTCATCAAGATCTTCCTTCAGGAAGATCAGACTATGTTCCATTGGATAGCCTCGTTTGAGATGATTCGTGAGCCAGCCATGAAAGCTTTCCTGCTATCTGAATATCTTTTCGAACGTTGGTTTTACGTTCAGAGCCTTTTTAACATCAGTACTCTTGAGACAGTTAAACCAAGATTCCATTACAGACTGAAGGTCATCTGTAAGCTCAGGACCACCCGAAGGGTAATTTGTTCGATTCCTTTCAAAGTATTGATTCAAGCCAGCAACAAATCCCATGACAGCGCTATGCTCATCGTCAGAAAGAACGCTTGGGTTTTGTGCAACTTTGTGAAGGGAAACCCGTGACTGGCCATCGTCACCATATAAGTATAGTTGATTACCGGGGATAGAACGAACTGTGTCCCCCCGAACTTGGAATTCGCCATCTGCCATGAGGATTCGTCTCCCATCCTTCCAATCAAACACCTTTCGGAGGCCATCTGGGGCAAGCATTATATCCTTATAAGAATAGGATTTCTCCCAAACAAGGTTGTATGCAGCAAAATCCGAAGCTATTTCTGGACAAGTTGTGTGGTTTATAAGAACAGACGGGTTGTATACTGAGTAATTCTGCAAAGTCGGGTTGCTCTCTATGCGAGATAGAAGGTCTTCTGCTCTATAAGATACTCCTCGATATAATCGAATGTGGGTTCCGTGATTCTGCTCTAAGAAAGTCTGCGAGATGGTAGTCAGGAGTCTGATGAAGTGGTTTACTGGAGGCAGAAATACCTGATTAGGTGCAGGATCAGATTTTCGAATATCCTCAGGGATGTAGTGTGTTTGTTTAAATGCTTTCTCCTGAAGCTGGGCATCGATAGTCCCAGACCCATCTTGTTTCCAGGTCTTCCAGTAACGCCAAATATCTTGGATTTCGCCCCTACCCTGATGCGATTTAAAATCTTCCAGCTCGTTCCTGCCGTTCACATCTAAAGCCAGATATTGAGGATGAGGATTAAGAGACGTGTTGTCCGTCGGATTTGGTAATCGCTCTACCTGGCGACAATCAATATTCGTTCTACAGGAGTGTGAAATCAGGTTAACCCTCCCGTTAGATTTCTTGACTGTTCGAATATTTGGATACATTCAACTTAGTTTTCCTAGGTGAAGTGTATGACAGTTGCTACCCCCCAATTTCGTCGCATTACTGTATTAGGCTATCGGTCATTACAGCACTGGGTGGTATCCTGAGATGTAGTTGGCCGTGATTTCAAAGTAGTCATAAATAATACTTCCTCTATAGACACGATAACTTCCTAAATGCCTCTCACCTCGTTGTTCTCTCAGAGAAATCTAACATTCAAAGATGAGACAGGATTTTCAACCGCTGAGTTCCACCAGCCGCTCATCTAGAATATCCGGAAATTCTAAGGATCTCTATTTTACGGGAGTACCCGGTCATCCCATGACTACTGGTAAATTCGACACCGAAGACGCCCCCGGCCTCCTTGCGGTGGCCCTGGGCGCCGTCGGTCTCACGCAAATCGGCACGATCTCGTTGTACGGCTACTCCCTCGCAGACACCGCGTTCTCGATGGGAGCGACGAACATCAGTTGGGCGGCCATCCTCATCGTCGGCGGCCTCGCCTGGGTCTCCTTCACGAACGAAGTCGGTCTCGGCGACTACGCCGACGTCATCAGCGACGGGAAGGACCCCCAGAACAAGAACCAGAACCTCGAAACCGCGTATCGCGCGGCCGTCGTCGCCCTCATCGCGGTCGTCGTCGGCATGGTGTTCGTCACCGGCTTCAACGACGTCGTCACCGGGAGCGACATCGCCGGCACCATCGCCGCCGGCGGCATTCTCAGCGGAACGACAGTCGCCATCTACGGCGGCTAACCACCCCGAGCCTCCACGATTCGCGGTAAACACCCCTACCCACCCATGTCTCAAACCCGAACCAATCCGTTCTCGGCCGCACCCCAGCTCGACGCCGACCAGGACGCCGACCACGACCTCGGCGACCCCCGGCACCGCATCAAGTGCAGCTGCGGCCGAGTCCACGACAGCGCCAGAAGCGCACTCGACTGTAATCATGAATGAGCCTCAGCGACGAACTCAGCGACCGCGGACTCGTCCCGTTCGCGTCGCTCCTGACACTCAGCATCGTCTCCGCCAACCGCGGCGTGCAACTCCTCGGCGGCCCCGACCTCGTCACCACGATCTTCGGCCCGTACGCCGGCGGCGTCTTCGCGTTCGCCGGCCTCATCGGCATCGCCGGCCTCGCCGAACTCCTCACCGACCTGCAGGTGGTGCCTGATGCGTGGCGCCTTTAACCTCCGGCGTCTCGCCGTCCTCGCGCTCGTCGTCGCCATGGTCGTGCAACCGATGGCCGCCCCTGCGCTCGCCTCGACGCCGGACGACGGCGGCGAAACTATCGACTGCGGCGAAAGTGAGGGCCTCTGGACGTTCTTCCCCGGCTCGACCGCTGACGCAACTTGCGCCGCCGCCCAGCAAGAGTACGACCAGATAAACAACGTCAACATCTACGAAGGTGGCCTTTCCGCCGCCGATATCGAGGAGACTATTATCACGGCACAGACGAACCACATTGACAACTCCGACGCGTTCGTGTGGACAATCGTTAAGCGTGAGACCATCGAGGGTCTCCGCAACAACCTCACGAAACAGGAAGTTAAGGACAATATCAATGAGTCTCTGGATTCCTATTACGGGAACGTCCAGCAGAACTTGATCGCTGGCTACAACAGCCAGATGAATCATCTGGCGTACCTCTACAACGGGACTACGTCAAATAAACGATGGGCAACCCTCGGGCCTTCGCCCTCGCCGGATAACCGTGATTCGGTCTCGACTACAAACCACTACCCGAACAAGGTTACTTCGCCCAGCGGTGACCGTTTCCTCAATTTCAGTCAGGGGAACGTCACCAATGTTAATGGGACGGTCCTGAACTACACGGCGGCCGCACAATGGAGTAGCGCGAACACCCGATACGATTCCCAGTTGACCCCGTTCGAGTATCATCCGGCGTACATCTGGGATGCCTCTGTCCGAGAGGATCACAACGACACTTCGATTGCGGTGCAGCATCCCGACTCATCAGCAGACGTGAACAATGATGCTTCCGCTTTCACGGTTATCGCGTATGAAAGTCGATGGCGGACTGCCTGGAACAACGTCGAGGACTCCCACGACCGGATGACCGATAACGCGATGGGGTACGTAGACGACATCTACGCGAACTACACCGCGTCGGACTTTGACGGTCTCGAGCTTGTCGACGCGATCACGATGGCGACGCAGTTCTCGACGAACTACAACTCGACTGGGTACTACGCTTGGCGGAGTGCTGAAGCCAGTACGCTTGGTATCAACTCGTCCGTCAACTCGTCGTTCGAGATCACGTACTACCCCGACACGAATTCGAGTCTTAACAACTCGCAGTTCGTCGCTGGTGAGACGTACAACCTCAGTGGTGCCTTGTACACTAACTGGGAGCCTTCGAAGACGAACGGAAAGTTCGTCGCTGGTGAGACGTACGACACCGGTAATGCCAGCGTTCCGGTGTACTTCGCCTATCAGAACGAATCTGGGACGAACGCGAGCGCTGATACAGTCGTCTTGGAAGGTGAGTTCACTGTTGATAACCTCACTAACGCGGCGACCGGTGAGACCATCAACGAAACCGGGGTGGAAAATCACAACCAGCAGACTGCGAACACGACGCTGACGTTCGATCAGATGCAACAACTGATCGACTACCGCGACAACATCACGGTCACCTACGACACCGGTGGCGGTGGCGGTGGCGGTGGGGGCTGGTTCGACGGCTTCGACTTCGGCGCCGCCGGCTTCGGCTTCATCGCTATCGCAGGGGGCGCTCTCGTCCTCCTCTCGAATCGCTCATGAACTAACCACACACCCCACCACCCCATGTTTTCAACCACGCAGAAAGCCGCGCTTATCGCCTGCATCGCCCTCGCGGCCCTCACGGGCGCACTCGTCGCCTCGCCCGTCGCCGCGACGCCAGCACCAGACAACACCACGACCACCGACTCACCAACCACCACGGCCGAAGATGACGGCCGGAACGTCTCCATCCCGGTCGACCAGAACACGCACGTCGCCAGCTACGAGTACGTCAACGGGAAGTTCCGGGTGACGCTGGTGACGAGTGCGCCCGTCTCTCGCGTCACGATCTCCGAAGCCGTCGGCGGCGACACCGGCGGCACCGGCTACTTCAGCGTCCGACAGGTGACGCTCACGCAAGGTGAACCTACTACGGTCTCGGTACCCGCCGAACAGATCGACGGGAAGGCCGTCATCACCCTCACCACCTCCGCCTGCATCCAGAGCGGGAAGTGCCCGTATATCCAGGCCGGGAGTGGTTCCGGGACGTTCTTCAACGGGAGTGCGCGCTGGGGACTCGTCTATCTCGCGGCGTTCTCGGCGGCGGGCGCGACGACGTTCGGGACGTACAAGTACATGACCTCGAAGGAGAACAAGACCGGCGAGAAACTCGTCGAGGAGGGCCTCAAATGAACCTCCGCGAGAAACTCGTCGACTTCATCCTCGGGGACTTCTGGAAGTTCCTCGCGCTCGCCGCGGTCGTCGTCGGCGCCGTCCACCTCACCGATCTCACCTGGGCGGACTTCACGAACCCGCCACTCTGGGCGAAGGTCGGCGGCGTCTTCGCCGTCGTCGGCCTCCTCGCCGGCTACATCGCGGCGACGCTCTGGTACGAACCGCCCGAACCGGACTGGCAGTACGTCCACGAGTACAACGCCGATGACCCCGCGACGCCGCGGGTCTCGAAGGTGACGCCCGAAGTCATCGACAACATGGCCGTCTACGGCGGTCGACGTCTACACTCGCCGCAGGGCCGCGAAAGCGAGTACGTCTGTCGTCACTTCAACCGCGACGCGGAGACGCCCGTCGCGCACGTCACCTGGAAGGACATCCCGAGCGACGCCGAACTCCTCGGGACCGACGCGCACACCATCGAGGAGAAGATCGTCGGGATGCGCGACACCTACGAGGACACCCACGGCAAGTATCGGTGGGTCCTCGACCACCTCTACGCGGTGGTCCGCCGCATCGACTTCCGGCGTACCGAGAGCCAGAACGCCATCCTCGACGAGAACCTCACGCCGTCGATGGACGACACCAGCGTCTCCGACCACGTCGACGACATCATCCCGGAGGAACTGCGGCCCGATCGACTCCAGGGCGGCGACCCCGACGGCGACGCTTCCAGCTCGAACGACGCCGGCGACGGTGACGACGTCGGCGACCCCGACGTTTCCGGCGCCGTCGACGACGTCGCCCCTGACGGCAAGAGCAACCTTCCCGCCGTCGCCGACGGAGGTGCGACCGATGACGAGTAACAGCTCGAACAGCGACCAAGCGGTGTACGCCGCCGGCCAGGCCCGCGAGTTCCTCAACAACGCACTGGAAGGGAAAGAGAACACGTGGATCTACGAGTACGCGGGCTACATCCGCGACGGTCGCGTCCTCGACTGGCTGAACTATCGCTGTAGCCTCTACGCCGAGCGCGGCGAGGACTTCCTGGAGACCGAACTCGCGAAGAACGTCATCCGGAGTGCGGCGACCCGGACGGCCGATCACGCGCTGGGCGAAGGGAACCCCGCGGAGATGCAGGGCATGGTCGGCCTCACGCGCCACGAGAAAGACGCGAGCGACGCCATGGACGAGATCGTCGACCGCCTCACCGACGAGGGATGCGTCTCCCTCGTCGTCGGCCCGCCCGGCGCCGGGAAGACCGCGACCACGCTCGACGCCGCGCGTGGCTACGGCGTCCGCACCGGCGGCGCGATCTTCGGGAACACGAGCTGGGACGGCTTCGACGACGTCGTCTCGACCGACGTCGAGATGCTCGAAGAGATGGCGTCGGTGAAACGGCAGGCCCTCGGCGTCATCGACGAGTCGAACCAGAACCTCAGCGGCGAGGGCGCGGACGCAAAGAAGGCCCAGCAGTTCGTCGACCGGGCGACGTTCATCCGGAAGAAGGAGGGCGAACACGGCCCGCACGCGAAACGCGGGAGTCTCCTCGTCGTCGGCCACACGCTCATGAAGACCGCCGCCGACATCCGCCGCCTCGCGACCCTCATCATCCAGAAACCGAGTCGCGCCGACCCCGGCAAGGTCGTACTCTACGAGTCACCCGGCGGCGCCGACGAACGCGACAAGATCGGCGAGTACAAAGGCCTCACCGACACTCGCGAGTCCTACAGCGAGCACGAGGCCTCGCACTTCGACATCGTCCTCGACGACGACGAAGACGAGGAAGACGACGTTGACGTCGACGCCGTTCGGCGAGACGAGGCCATCGCCACGGCCGTCCGCGCCTGTAAGCCGTGGGACGATGACGCCGGCATGAGCTACCCTGACGCCGCCGAACTCGTGCCGTACGCGGACTCGTGGGTCGGCGACCGCGTCCGCGAGTGGCAGCGTGGCGACCACCGAGACCTCGTGGTCGCACCCAACGGTGAGGACGCATGACTGCGCACGACCACCGCCGCCGCCACCACCACACACCCCCCACCCGACATTATAGTATATACGTACAGGGGCGCTTTGGGCGCAGTTTCGCGGCGACCTGTCCCCGACCGACCCCCCGAAAATCGTCTCGAACCCGAATCTCGCGGAGAAAGAACGGGGTGAATCGAGGACGATGAACGACGCGACGATCTCCCTCGTCTCCATCGCGCTCCTCGTCGCCAGCTCGACGACCGGCGGCCTCGTCGCGTCGCACGTCGTCGAAGGAGACGGGAACTCGATGCGTCCCGGTCTCTGCGACGGTAGCCTCGTCGTCGTCGACCGCGGCGCCTCGCCCGACGCTGGGGACGTCGTCGTCGCGAAGTGGCGCGACGCCACCCTCACGCACCGCGTCGTCGGCTTCGACGGCCGGTACGTCAACCTCACCGGCGACAACACGCGCTCGCTCGACTACTGGAAGGTCAACGGCGCAGATCGTCACGTCGAGTTCACCGACAGCGAGGGCGGCGAGTACGCCCGCCCGCTCCGGCGCGACGTCGTCGGCGTCGTCGACCACGTCCTCTACGACGGATGTGGTCCGGTATGATACTGCTCCACGCCTCACACGCGACCGGCCCCGACCCCATTACGGTCGACCTCGTCATTCTCCTCGCCGTCGTCGCGGTCGGCCTCATCGCCGTCGCCACGCTCGAACTCGCATGGTGGTCTCACCACTTCCGAGAATAGGCTATTCTCGGAAGTCGACAAGCTTCGAGACGCCGGTCCAGAGGAAATAGAGGGCATCCACGTCATCAGCCAGTTAATGTCGAAGGGGCTCGAAAACTTTCGGAATAATAGTAGCCGAGGGGATAGTTCACCATCTATCAGCTGGCGAAATCTCCATCAAAAACATCCCGAACAGGAGAAATAGAACACTCATTTCAGGCCAGATTGGGAGTGTAAATCCACCGAATAGGCCGAAAAAGAAGGAGAGAATAGCTAATACGCCTCCACTTTCTCCCATAACCTTACCGCCATAAATAAGTCCGAATACAGTTTCCACGGCGAGCATACCCTCTATCAGGGAGGGATATACTTCCGGGATAATATCGAACGTGATAGTTAGTGCGGTGGCAATCTCAGTCTCTGGAGAGACGCTAATGGATAGAAGAAGACCTGTAGTTACAGCAATCCCAGTCACTGAGCGTTTCTGATTCTTTGTATGCTGAGTTTCAATTATTTTCGTTATTATTAGGAGCAGTACGAAGGCTGCCAAGCCCCCACCAATCCAGCCAAGTAGTATATCGGGTTCAATATCCTTGGTAAATCCCTGCATATCTTACAAGCTAATCATCAACGGAAGTGGCTGAAAGTATTTCGTATTTGGGGAGAAGTAAACGGGAGACATATTTCGTGTTTCTGTAGAAGCGTGAAACCCGTCTACGAACTTTCTCGCGAATCCCTCGAAATCGGCCGTCTCAAGGAATCGGTGAACCCGGTCGGTGGATTGAAGTTTCGTGACTTTACGTAGGAACGCGAACCACCATGCGCACCGAACGGAACAAGGACGGCACCTGGAACGTCTGGATGACCCGCGACGAGTACCGAGAGATCCCGCGCCACGCCCACTCTGGCCTCGCCGAAGTCGCCATCCGCCTCATGGGCGACTGCGGGCTCCGCGTCGCGGAAGTCCTCGACGTCCGCCCCTGCGACATTTCGAGGCGAAGCGACGGCCGGCACTACAAGCTCGAAGTCGTCGGCGGGAAGGACACCAGCGGTGAGTACGACGGCGGCAAGCACCGCGAAACGTGGCTCCCGCTCGACCTCGAAGCCCACATCAACCGACTCGCTCACGGCGACACGCTCGGCGTCAACGACGACGAACGCATCGTCGACCGGACGAAGCGGACGTTGCAGAACTGGGTGGAGGACGCCGCTGCCCGAGCTGCCGATGAGATCGGCGACGACGACTATCGACGGGTGTCGACGCACGATCTCCGGCGATGCTGGGCGAACCATCTCCTCGTGGAAGAGACTATATCACCGCGTATTGTCATGGCTCTTGGTGGCTGGAGTAGCTACGATGCCATTGAGCCATACCTGGCTGCGCCAACTGAAGAGAATATTACCTCAGCAATGACTGCAGTCAAATTATAGAGGGTATTTATGAGAAGAGTAACAAGGAGCGACGTTTCCGTAGCAGGTTACGGAAGCGTGCCCTCTTTCAAGATTTGGCTGGAATCGCCAGAGGAAGCAGTCCAGGTTACCGTGATTTTTTTGCTAGAGGCGAAGTTGTTGCTTGCATCTTGGAGAGTCCAGCTCTCTCCTGCAGTCCACGTATCACCAGTAGGAGGGGAAGAGGAATCGACCCCACCAGTAGACACATCGGTACCATCGTACTTTACCGTGATTTGGTTAACGTTGATTGCTCCGCCACCTTCGTGTTTAATATTAATCTCGTCTGCGCTCGCGTTACCAACGTCCGCACCACCGCCCC
>Ga0306867_1001515_pt1 | contig 10460 bp, 8 predicted proteins | sample AntRauTorckE6831_FD_190432 | JGI IMG/M metagenome (GOLD analysis project Ga0306867, IMG submission 190432) | Saline lake microbial communities from Rauer Islands, Antarctica - Metagenome Torckler E6 #831 (v2) (version 2) | ecosystem: Environmental > Aquatic > Non-marine Saline and Alkaline >... | reverse complement strand
AAACCAAAGCGTGGGAAGAAGCCCGAAATAGCCAGGACCGGAAAATAAACTGGCAATTCACGACGGATGATGCACGAATAAAATTAAAGCGACTCTACCCGACATTTGAGACTTGACATGACACTAGTGTAAAGTCAATTCTGAATTGTCGGGTTGAGAAATAAATCCTCATCCGCTGCCTTCCCGTCATCGGATGAGTTGAATAGGACTCTTCGTTACCTTAACAGATTTTATGGTGGTTAATGTCTGGGCCAGACGATTCACCTGATGAAGCGAATTCATCCGGTGAAACCCCGTTAATTCATAATTGACACAACACTAGGCACTAATCCTCAATCTTTACGTAGAAGTAGCTGCGGTCGTTTTCCACGTCGTCGAAAGTGTAGATGGTTTCATGGCGATTTTCGTACATATAGCCGGCCAGGGAGAAGTCGCCTATACAGGCCGTGGCATGAAATACTAAAAAGATCGATACGCCGTAGAAAATCCACCCGGTAGTGGTAAACAGGGCAACCAGTCCTGCGGTGGTCAGCACGGCAAAAGGCGTAAAGGCGAGCCAGTAGAACTCCTTTTCGGACACCACAAACTGGTCTGCCACAGCAGCCACGGCACCCTGATCCCACAGAGGTTTGAGTCTCGTTTTTTTCGCTCCTAAAATCTTATAGACCAGCAGGTGGAGCAGCTCATGCAGAATCAACCCCCCCGTAAACGTGAACAGCACTCCCGCTCCCAGCCCAATAAAAAAGAGGGATGTATTCCACCGGCCGATCCAGACAAACAGAATCAGGCCGATGAGTATCATCGTGCCGTGCTTGAACAGTCCGTTAATGGGATTTCGGTTTTTGAGATTCTTAAGCAGGAACGGAACCATCTCGTCGTGATCCAGATCCTGAATTTTTTTATAGTCACCCGACTCCTGAAGCTCCTCGGGCGTCGGTTTTTTTTCTGAGTTTCTAAAAGCCATGGTTCTTTTCTTATTAAACTGACATATAAGATAGCGTCTATTCTGATGATTTCGAATCATATATAATCTCCCCTATTGGGAGGCTATAAGAAATTAAACTCCAGTGAAATTGTGATTAAAAAAATTAGGGAATCTTCTACTTTTAAAGATTCCTGGTTTTCTGACCCTCCCCCGTCCAGCGGAGGAATCAGGGGTGGGTTTACGGAGCACCTATAAAGTTTCGGAACGCCCCCAAGGCTCGATGTTCTTCAAACCGTCCTTCGTCCTTTTGCTTTCACTTTTCCCCTCTCAAGAGTGGATTTTTTCTAATCCCCCATTGACTTGAGGTGAGTACCCATGCGAATCGCGTGGGGGTGGGGTGTTGCGTGGCTTAGATATAACTTCAACTCCTTGTGTAACGACCCTTGGCCAGAGTATTATCAGGTGACAGCTTTTGTGGCACTCCGATACATCGGAGGGTGGGTTTGTGGTGGCAAGGAGCTTTGATACAACATCAAGCACCCTGCCCTTGCGGACCCACCTCTGCGCACTCGCTGGACGCTCGATCGCTGTCTCCTCCGCGGGAGGGTGTGAGAAATTAAAGCCTAAAGTTCAGGCTAACTTAACTTTTCTAGGGCTATAAATTTATTTCGAAGCTCCCCTCTCTGTCAAGTCCCGCAGCGCGAAGAGTTTGTCCGGCCACCGACGGAAGGGGTCGGGGGTGAGTCAGAAAGACTTGCAGTGCTGAATTTAACAGAAACCTTAATTTACTTAGGAGCCATTTCTTTGAAAATCAATTTTCTCACAGCCTCCCGGGAGGAGAAAAATTGAATCTCACCTGAAGGTCAGAGCTCTTATTTATTTGCTAACCGCCAACACTTCACGCTAAAATTCTGTTATTAATACTGAAACACAGCCAAATAATTCATCAACCAAACAAACCATCATGAAAAACTTACGTCTCGCCCTCGACTGGACCCCGAACACAAATCATACCGGTTTTTTTGTTGCTAATTCCAGGGGGTATTATGAAGATGCGGGTATCGATCTCACTATTCAATCGCCGCTGCAGGATGACTATTCAACTACGCCTGCAAAGAAGCTGGAGCTCGGTGAGACGGATCTCGCCATCGCCCCGACGGAAAGCCTCATCAGCTACCGTACAAAGACCGACCCATTTCTCATGCGGGCGATTGCGGCACTTCTGCATGAAGACACAAGTGCCATTGCAACGCTGAAAGACTCCGGTATTGAGCGCCCGAAGCAGCTCAACGGCAAGTCGTACGCCTCGTATGGCGCACGGTATGAAGATCAAATTGTGAAGCAGATGATAGTGAACGATGGCGGTGAGGGAGAGCTTAACCTGCACTATCCGGATAAGCTTGGAATCTGGAACACGCTGGTTGATGGAACCTTCGACGCCACCTGGATTTTCATGGCATGGGAAGGTGTGGAAGCTGACGGACGAGGTATTGAGCTCACGAACTTTAAGCTGGGTGACTACGACATTCCCTACGGCTACTCTCCGGTTCTCTGCGCGGGTGAAGATCGTATCAAAGCAGATTCAGAGACGCTAACGGCTTTTCTGAAAGCCACAGAAAAAGGATTCCGGTTTGCCATGGAGAACCCTGAACAGGCGGCCGATATTCTTTTTCCTGAGCTTACGGATCACGACCGGCAGCACATTGATCTTCTTAAAAGCCAACGGCTTTTGAACCAGTCATACACTAATAAGGGCGTTTGGGGAAGGATGGATCACAATGTGTTTCATACGTTTGTCGATTGGCTGAAGCAACACAACCTGGTTCTGGAAAATCTGGGCGCGGATCTGCTGTATACGAATGAGTGTTTTTTGAATGAGATATGAGGTTTGAGTTTTGAGGTTATGTGGCTTGAATCTGAATTTTGTGTCGCTTACTATTCGGAATGCTAAAATCAGGAAGACAAATGACGCCGGAGTTCATCAGGCTGCTTGTGCAGGAAAAGGTACGCTCCTTTTCGTTTGGGCGGGATCTCGTATCCGCTATACTTGTGCTGTTGCTGGTGGCATTTATTCTGTTTTACCTGGTCGGAATTGCGGTCTTTCTCGGGCTGATCCTGAAAAATGTTTTTGAAATTCAGGATATCCCATCCTTCCTCAACACAGCCGCAATTTACTATTTGCTTAGCGATTTTTTGACCCGCATATTCCTTCAGAAAAGGCCTTTTTTTGATCTGAACCACTATCTGCACCTGCCAATCAAACGGTCGGGCATCATCCATTTTCTGCTGTGCAGGTCTTTTTTGTCGACCTTTTCAGTTGTCGCTATCATCTTGTTTTTACCTATTACTATTTCTGAAGTGAGTGTATCCCACGGTGCACTGTCAGCGGCAATGTGGATGGGCACGCTTGTGGTTCTCAGCTTCTCTTTGCACTGGCTCGTACTTTGGATAAAAGAAACAATAGCCAAAAAATTAGCTGGCTTTATAGCCGTGGTTGCCCTTGCAACGCTGCCGTTTGTTTTGTTCTATTTCAACTTTTTTAATCTGGGCATCTACACTGCTTCCTTTTTCTCTTTGGCGCTGGCAGGGCCTGTTCCACTGATTATCAGCCTGATATTTTGCTTTCTGAGCTACGTAACGATACACAGTTACTATTCTAAAAACGCGTATCTCGATCAAACCGAAGAACGAGAATTGGTGTTTTACAGCGGGTCTGAATCTGGATTGTTTTCCCGGTTTGGATTGCCGGGTATAGTGGCAGACACTGAACTAAAGCTGATCCTCCGCCATAAGAAAAGCCGCGGTTACCTCTTTATGTCTGTCCTGTTCCTATTTTATGGCCTTTTATTCTACGAAGTGCCGGAGCCCGGTGAGTCTTTTGTGATCAATGGATTACATCTGTTTGTAGGCATCTTTATTACAGGACTGTTTTTTGTTCAGTATGGCCAGTTTTTTCTCAGCTGGAGCTCCTCTTTTTTCGATTATTTTATGGTCAAAAACAGTGGATTAGGAGATCTCATACGTGGGAAAATTCTTCTCCTGTCGATAACAAGTATTCTAACCTATCTGCTATCGCTGCCTTATCTCTATTTTGGCTGGCAGGTACTATTAATACATACCGCCGCACTGCTGTTTAACATTGGTATTGGGATTCACATCATCGTATGGATGTCGCTTTGGAACCCCAAGCCAATGGACATCAATAAAGGTGCGATGTTCAATTATGACGGTATCGGTGTAGCACAGTTCGTGATGGTAATCCCTTATTTCCTTGGACCATATCTAATCTATGTGCCAATAAACTATGTATATGATCCATATACCGCACTTGCTGCAGTAGGCGTATTTGGGCTCGCCGGCCTTATCTTTCAAAAGCGGTTGATTGATATGTCTGTAGGTATACTCGAGCGAAACCGTCACAAAATTTCATCAGCATTCAGGCGCGGAACATGATATGATAAAGGTTGAACAACTTATAAAACGGTACAGCACCGAAGAGGTCTTAAACATTGAACAGCTCACCATACAACGGTCGGAGTGTTTCGGTCTCGTGGGAAATAACGGGGCTGGAAAAACCACGCTCTTTCAGCTGATTCTGGATCTCATCCGGGTATCATCAGGCCGTGTGGAGATTAAAGGGAATAACGTGACAGAGACAGAGGAGTGGAAAACCTTTGTGGGCTCCTACCTGGACGAACACATGCTGCTGCCGTTTCTGTCACCCAATGAATATTTCGACACGCTCAAGAAAGTATATGGGCTGAGTGCCGGTGATCTTGATAGCCATCTCGAACTATTTAAACCTCTTTTTAATGAGGAAATTCTGGGCAAGAAAAAATATATTCGCGATCTGTCGAAAGGGAACCTAAAGAAGGTAGGCATTGCGGCCGCGTTTTTAGGCAGTCCGGAGGTGATCATACTGGATGAGCCGTTTGAAAACCTGGACCCCACATCTCAGAACCGCCTTAAAAAACTCATTGCCGATGAGCGCGAAAGAAACGGCACCACCTTCCTGATATCAAGTCATGATCTGACACACGTTACCGACATTTGCAATCGTATTGTACTGCTTGAAAAAGGGGTTGTCCTGAAAGATCTGAAAGATGAGAAAGAGGTCATGGCCTCTGCACTGTCTGACTATTTCGACCGATAGGTCACTCAGCCTTTTATCACGGCCAGTGGCTGCAGTTCAATCACAATATCCACCAGATCAGCCTGATTGTTCATCACATCACGGATGTTTTTATAGGATCCGGGAGCCTCATCCAGATCGCTTTTATGGCGTATGGCATGCAAGGTCCCCTTCTCCTCCAGTGATTTGGTCTCCTCCTTAAGGCTGAGTGTTTTTTTTGCTTTAGTGCGGCTCATGATCCGCCCTGCCCCGTGAGAACACGACTCAAACGCCTGCGGCTGACCCTTACCTTTCACAATAAAAGATGGCGCACCCTGCGACCCCGGAATCATGCCAAGTTCACCTTTGCGGGCACGGGTAGCTCCTTTACGGTGAACAACCACATCCTTTCCAAAATGGGTCTCATGCGACGCAAAATTGTGCGGTTTGTTGATGAAATCTGAAAACTCAACGCCCGATATCTCATCAGCAAACGCATCTTTCACACGCTCCATCATAAGCTTTCGATTGGCCAGAGCAAATTCGATACAGTAGTTCATCTCGTTCATATAGAGTGAGAACTCCTTCGTATCCTCATGAAAAAAGGCCAGGTCTTTCGGGACATTTTCCCGCCCCTCGTTCATCTTTTTTGCCATCTCATTATACTTTTTTGCAGCCGTGTACCCGATGTTTCGCGAGCCGGAATGAATCATAATCCAGATGAATCCATCGGATCCTTTTTGAATTTCGATGAAATGGTTTCCGCCACCGAGTGTACCTACCTGAGCCAGTGCGCTTTCATATTCCTGCTGCACAACCGGCAGTTCTCCAATTAGCTCCGGCATCCATTTTTCATCCTGTTTTTTTTCGTGATGGCTGAATCCCACCGGTACCGTGCGTCGAATCGCACCCATTATGCTTTTAAGTTGGCTCCTGTCTATCTCCTCTTGATTCGTCCGCAGCGAACACATCCCGCACCCTATATCAACTCCCACCGCGTTGGGTATGATGGCATTTTCAGCAGCCAACACGCCGCCTATTGGCATGCCATAGCCCTGATGACTGTCCGGCATGATGGCGATATGGCTAAATGAAACCGGCAGATTTGCAATATCTTTTGCCTGGTTCAGGGCTCCGTCTTCGATATCATCCAGCCACAAATTGATGGGAATTCGTTCTGTCTTAATGACTCTTTTCATAAGGTTTTTATATCTGATTGAAGTTCAAATAACTTGTTGTTCCCGTGTCGCTTCCAAATATAGTTGCCGGGCAGAGCGTTTGATTGTCAGTAAGTTTGGATGAACAAAACTTATATATGTTAGATTCTACGGAAATTCATCTGACTGATATCCCACAGGCCGTCTACTCAACCTGAAGTACGCCCTCCTCAACTGAATAGATCTCCGGTTCGTCTGCCGGATCAAAATTATCAATCTGAAACTGACTTCCCGGAATAAATCTGTGGACTTCAACCCCGTATATCGTCAGAGGAGTATCTTGTACAAGCGTATCTGCGGGCTGCGTAGTTTTAACAACATAGGAGTCGGCTCCAAACACCGTGGCTATACCGCTTCTGTTTACCATAACCGCTGAGTTGTCATCCAGTCCAATTCCCAGCCATGAGTCTGCCTGTTCGGATTCCATTATTCTTGCCTGAAAAGCAATCAGCCGGCCAAGCCTGTCTCTTTCTGAAAAGTGACTATCAGTGATCCAACCGCTCAATAACGGCCACTCAAAAACGCCTCCACTTAGGCTCATATAGGAATCAAATGGGTTTTCAAGCGCTTCATCTGACCGGATACTGCCTGTGCAACCGTCATACGCCCACTCTCCCTGAATCGCCAGACCGGCACTTCCGCCGCCAACTCCTCCGCCTCGGCCGTAGAGACTCTTAACCGCATCTATCAGCTCTGTGCCGCGCCATTCCACATAGTTGCACTGGTTACCGCCGGCAAAATAGACTGCGCCTGCGTTTCCAATAACTGCGGCCGGAGCCGGGTCGTTTGCCTCTTCAATAGATCGGATTGTAATGGTGGTGCATGAGTTTACACTGGTAAGTTCAACCAGAGCATCACACTCCGGCGTATTGCTTTGGCCTGAAGCAAACGATGCTGCTATAACGACAACATCAGCTACCCCTTCTTGTGAAAGTTCAGTCAGAAACTGATCAAACACTTCTACATCAGGACGGCCTTTCCCCATTAGATAGAGCATCGGTCCCTCAAGGTTAACATTTACATCCACTTCGTTGCCTAATCTGATAATAGAAGGGGTTGCTCCTTTTTCCTTAACCGTCTCTAAGCTTTCACTGCATCCCGAAAAAACGAGGCTGCACACAATCAAAACTGGAAAATAGTATACTCTGTAATATTTGTTCATATCCACTGTACAATTAACCTATTTATTTGGCTTTCACTGATTCCGTTCGTCACACATAAATGTAAATTTTCAATTACGAGAAAGTGAAAAATATCTGTTTCTCGGTTTTTATATTGATAGCTTTTATTATGATACAACCAACTGACGCCCAATCTTTACTCTACCAAGACCCTAAAACCTCCGTTGAAGAGCGCGTTGAGGATCTGCTGGATCGTATGACAATTTACGAAAAGATTGGCCAGATGACCCAGCTCAATATCACCACCATCAACCCGACGGGCAAACAGGCAGATGTTGTGCTCGTGGAAGAGAAGGCCCGTGAGTTAATCAGCAAACACCACATTGGTTCATTTCTAAACGGAGAAGCTGTTCCGCCTGAGCAGTGGTACGAGTATACGAATCGTCTGACGCGACTGGCTATGGAAGAGAGCCGACTCGGTATTCCAATCATTTACGGGATCGATCATGTTCACGGCGCAAACTACCTTGAAGAGAGCACTGTCTTTCCGCATAATATCAATCTGGGCGCCACATTCAACCCCGAGCACAGCTATAATACCGGCTGGGTCACTGCCTATGAAACGGCTGATCTTGGCCACCACTGGAACTTTGCCCCGATTCTCGATATCGGGGTCAATCCGCTCTGGCCTCGGATCTATGAAACATTCGGGGAAGACCCGCTTCTCGCGGCCCGAATGGGTGAAGCGTACACGAAAGGACTTCAGGAAAATGAGGAGATTGCACCTTACAAAGTTGCCGCGACAGCCAAACATTTTTTAGGATACTCAGATCCAAAATCCGGCTGGGATCGCTCGCCTGCATACATTCCAAAACAGGTCATTCATGAGTTTCATCGCCCCTCGTTTCAGGCAGCTGTTGATGCCGGCATAAAAACCGTGATGCTGAACAGCGGTGAGATTAACGGGATACCCGTGCATGGATCTTATGAGCTGATCACCGAACTGCTGCGCGAACAGATGGGATTTGACGGAGTTATTGTGACAGACTGGGGCGATATTGAAAAACTGGTCGACTTCCACTTCGTTGCTGAAAATTTCAAAGAAGCCACCTACCGCTCGGTGATGGCCGGTATAGATGTAAGCATGACGCCTCTCACGCTTGAATTCAATGAAGCGATGCGGGCTCTGGTGGATGAAGGCAGAATCACAGAAGAACGGCTTGATGAATCTGTGCGACGTATTCTACGATTGAAGTTTGAACTTGGGCTGTTTGAAAATCCATATCCATCAAACAAACGTCTCGACCGTGTGGGCACGGCTGAAAACAAAATGAAAGCCCTGAAAGCGGCACACGAATCGATTGTGCTGCTCAAAAATGAAAATGAAATTCTGCCGGCTGAGAATCCTAAACGCATTCTGGTTGCCGGACCTACAGCTGATAACAAGCGCAACCTTGCCGGCGGCTGGACGCTGGCATGGCAGGGAACAAAAGAGGAAAGATATCCGGACGACATGCTGACCATCCTCGATGCTCTTAAAGCTGAATATCCAAACGCCACTGTTGATAAGATTACCGACATCCCATCCAATCAACAGCTGAATGCAGCGGACCTGATTGTGTACGCCGGTGGCGAAGAGCCCTATACCGAGTTTGTGGGCAACATCTCAGACCTGTCTCTTCCACAGACTCAGCTTAACGATATTTACAAACTCACGGCTTCCGGCACGCCTGTAGCTCTGGTCCTTGTTCAGGGTCGTCCGCGGCTGATTACGTCTATAGATGACAAGGTTGACGCTATCCTGTATGCCGGTCTTCCCGGGTTTCAGGGGGCTGAAGCAATTGCGAATATCATCAGCGGCACGGTTAATCCAAGCGGAAAACTACCGATCTCCTATCCCGAAAGCTCTGGGCACTTTACGCCCTACAACCATAAGCCCAGCGCCAATTACGATTTCGACGAAGAAAATGCCAATCAAATATCACAGGTCAGTCTTCCTACGTCGCTCTATCCGTTTGGCCACGGACTCTCCTACACCACGTTCAGCTATTCCGGTTTGGAATTGAGCTCACAATCATTGGATAAAAACGGATTTCTTACCGCATCTGTAACGGTCACCAACAGCGGCGAACGCGCAGGCATGGAGAGCGTGCTCTGGTTTATTACCGATAAGGTGGGCGCCATCACACGGCCGGTGGAAGAGCTTGCGCATTTTGAAAAGGTAACTCTTGAACCGGGTGAATCACTGACACTCGAGTTTGTCATCACCCCACACGGGCAGCTCTCATATCCCGACAGAGACGGAAACACTATCCTGGAATCTGGTGGTTTCACGGTGAAAGTAGGTGAGCTAACAGATGACTTTCGGTTGGAGGACTCCACTAAGTAGTGAGTTTAATAGCTGTTGGGGATTATTACATCAAATATCGAGTCAATTTCTGAGCTTCGGAACACCCCTCCCTCCTGCAAGCGGAGGACTCCCCTGAAGAGGCTGTGAGAAAATAGAGACTAAAGTTCAGGCCAACTTAACTTTTCTAAGGCTATGAATTTATTTCGAAGCTCCCCTCTCTGTCAAGTCCCGCAGGGCGAAGAGTTTGTCCGGCCACCGACGGAAGGGGTCGGGGGTGAGTCAGAAAGACTTGCAGTGCTGAATTTAACAGAAACCTTTATTTACTTAGGCGCTATTTCTTTGGAAATCAATTTTCTCACATTCTCTAAAGGGGAGATTTCATATCTCAACTTCACGAAGACGGTTAACAAACAAATCCCATCTTGAGAGGGGAAAAGTGAAAGCAAACGGCCGAAGGTCGGTTTGTTGAGCAAGGGGTGTGTTGAAGGGCATCGATACCTGAAGAGGTTTCTAATCTTCATCAAAGCACCGTAACACACCACCCCCACGCAATTCGCGTGGGTACTCCCCTCGAGAGGCTGTGAGAAAATAAGGAAGCAATCGTCGAGTAGGTTAACTTTTTAAGGCCGATGATCTTATACCGAAGCTCCCCTCCATATCAAGTCCCGACAGGGCGCGATAGGGAGGGGACGGGGGAGGGTCAGAAAGACTTGCAGTGCTGAATTTAACAGAAACC
>Ga0306867_1001514_pt1 | contig 10462 bp, 11 predicted proteins | sample AntRauTorckE6831_FD_190432 | JGI IMG/M metagenome (GOLD analysis project Ga0306867, IMG submission 190432) | Saline lake microbial communities from Rauer Islands, Antarctica - Metagenome Torckler E6 #831 (v2) (version 2) | ecosystem: Environmental > Aquatic > Non-marine Saline and Alkaline >... | reverse complement strand
ATCTAATATTGTTTTCGGTTATCGGAATAAATTCATTATTTAAAGTGAAGCCGGGGAGTATTCATCACTTATTCGGACTTGCTATGTGCCTCTGCTGAACAGGGTAATTATATGTTAGTGGTATTAAGAACTAAATCTAACCAATTTGACAATATTTACAGACACTACTCTTTATTTCTACTTCAGTACTTTAGCACAGGTGCTTGCAGCAATTGTAGCATTAATTGCTGTGATTATTCATTTCAGAATTTCTTCTCTCAGAGATATTTTGATAGGTGACGGAAAAGCAATATTAATAAGTGTTGAGAAACGTATCAACGGAATATCCAAGCCAAAACCTTTTGATGTGGTTTTGCATGATCCTTTTTCTCCCGAATCGAACCCCGCCGGGTGGACACCCGAACTGTTCAAAAAAATAGCTGCTCACTCCTTACCGGATGTACGGCTGTCTACCTACAGCGCGGCCAGCTCGGCCCGTGCTGCAATGGCCGTTGCCGGCTGGTTTGTAGCCCGATATCCCGGAGCCCCCGGCAAACGGGAAATGACCGAGGCATTCCTTAGTGAATCGCCATTACAATCCCTAAAAAAAGTCAACGAACTGCGCCTGGCCGAACGGTGGAGAGCGGGTGATTTTGAGTAGTGCGGACTGTTTATTTAAGTAAAGGTTTATCTCATTATACGTCAAGTGGACTCTTTACACCTCTCCCTCCCCTGTTTAATACATGGGTATAAATCATCGTGGTTTTAACGCTTTTATGCCCCGGTAATTCCTGAACGGTGCGGATATCAGACCCACTTTTAAGTAAGTGCGTTGCAAATGAATGGCGAAAAGTATGAGCAGACACTTTTTTCTGTATCCCGGTTTTAGTAACCGCCCCTTTAATTTCCCGATTTACAGCCTGTGCAGATTGATGGTATCTGTGCCGAAAACCGGTTTTAGGATCTTTGCCGATTTTTCGGGATGGAAACAGATATTACCACTTTAGCTCAGAAGACGCATGCGGATATTTTACTGAAAGAGCGTGTGGAAGCAGAACCTTTCCGCTACCCCGATCCATATCCTGCTTGTGGAGAAGATCTACTTTTTTTATCTGATTTTTTAAAGGCTCCTTAATTGATTCAGGCAATATAGACACCCGATCTCTACTCCCTTTTGAATTTCTGATCTCAATTTGATGATAATCGAGGTTGATGTCTAAAATGCGTAGGCGCAGACATTCCGAAATTCTTAGACCGCTGCCATAAAGGATGGATACAATCAATATTTTTACGCCATTCATATAACTCAGAATATCAACCACTTCTTTTTCGGAAAGTACTACCGGTACATTTACTTTTTTTTGTGCATATCGCAGGTTTTGCAAAGTTCCTACATTTTTGCCGAGTACCTGTTCATAAAAAAAGATGAGTGAACAAAGCGCCTGGTTTTGGGTTGAGGTGGCAACATTACTTTTTTCGGTAAGATAGTTAAGGAATACAATGATTTTATCCTCGTAATTACCGGTAATGTTTTGCTTATGAAGAAACCTCAAATAACGTTTTACCCAACCCAGATAGGCTTTTTCTGTTTGATAACTGTAACGCTTCAGCCGGATTTCTTTTTTCAGCTTGTTTAGGTATGCTTTCATGGTCTTTTAGTTGTATGAACCCTGAAATCAGGAATCCTTACAAAAATGTTCAATAAATTTTTTATTGAACTATGTTATTGAACATTTACCTTTAAAATCGGCGATAAGAATGGCTAAACTGAACATTGTGATTTTTTATTCAAAAGGGGTAAGTTCATCAAGAATATGTTATTGGTTACTAAAAATTGAACATAATTGAGAAAATTAGAAGAGCATAGAACAATACTAAGAGAGATTGCTGATCTGGCTTTCAGCTATGGGTATGACAATTCTAGTATCGATTTTTCAAAGGCTGCAAATCCAGATGATATTCCAAAAAAGGAATTTATTCATGCATGTCACGAAGGATATAAATTGGCTCAACATAAGCTAATTGATGAAGTAATATTTTATCAAGAATTAGAATTAAAGAAAAAACCAAAGCTTAAAGAAGCACGAAGAGAACGAAATAAGGAACTCGAAGAGAGTATTTTTAAAGACCTCAAAATTATAGAACAACGTTTAAATACATTGTCTCATATTGCAGATGGGATAGCCTGGCAACTTATAGGCGGGCAAATTCATATAGCTAAAAGGTTTTTTCTTCAGGAAAAGGGACAAAAACGGTTAAAAGAGTCAAATATTGAAGTTGCTGAGGAAATCAATCAAGACCCAGACAACTTTGCATTAATTTCTGATATAACCAATTCTATACAAATAGGAGATCTCTTAGTTGTTAGTAAAGGAGTGATTGGAATGATGGAACTAAAACAAGGTAAGGTTAATGAACAAATCTCAGAATTTTTAGAAAATCTAGAAGAACAAAATAAAACAATCGAAGATGTAGATATCCAAGAAGATTTTGATAAGAAAACTGCTAAGCAATTAAAGAGAGTTGTTCGACAGAAAGAAAGGATGAGACAAGTAACAGATTTAATTAAAAATGACGAAGGTCCTGATCCTAACACTGGTAAACATTTAAAAATAAATACTCCTGTTTACAACACAGAGTATTTCCATGAGAATTTGGAAAAAATGCATCAAAAGCTAGAAAATAAAATATGGGCTTATGATGTAATTGAAGGGTGTATTCATATTGGAATATATAAGGGTAAAGGGTTAGCTATGGCTCCATTTGCTATAAAGAAAATCATAAGTAATGATACTGATAATTTTATAATTGTAAATTGGATGTCTATAGTTTCAAATATTTCGGAACCAATTTTTGCTAAACCACTTGACCCAAATTTTATTATTGATATTCTAACAGATAAAGTGAAAGTGATCTTTGGAATAAATTTTGATATGGTTATTGAGCTTTTTAATAAGCTTGGTTTGAAATCTGAATGGATATCTGAAAAAAACACCATGAAACTTAAACAAAAGCATGGTTCCCAAATTATATTTGAACTCAACAAAAGGGCGATCAAAATGAATACAGAGATCAGGAAATATATATTGGTGGAGGCTTAGTTAGCAAAATCATATATGATAATATTAAGCCATCAAGCTTAGCTATTTCAATGTTACATATTCAAAAGTAACCTATAACAAGCGCATCAACAGGGACACGCCTCGCCGTCCCGTTGCCGGTTTTGGTTTTGTGGCTCTCCGTTCGTTACTTGCTTGTCAACGTTAATATGCGCGCCCGGTAAGCGCGGGGTCGTTAGGTTGTTTCTCCCCATCAAATTCTAAAGAGTTATTTGTCAAATGAAATTAAATAAAAAAGAATTGAATAATCTTCTTTCTATAGATCAAAAAGTTGTCGACAAGATAATTGAAATTCATAGATCTTTAGAACATCATTTTGACATTTTCGGAGCTCAAAATGGCAAGACTGGTAGTTATATAGTTTTAGTAAGAAGTTTAAGTTTACTTACCGTAATAAATGATCTACTTAAATCAGGAAAGTCATCTGAAGCTCAGGTATATTTCAGGACAGTACACGAATCGAATGCTTTGTCTTTATACTTTATCTTTTCGCATTTCAAAAATGAGAACACCCGTCAAATTGAGGCGTGGTTTGCGAAACATGTCAATCTCGATTTAAAAGGCATAAGAAAATATTTAGCTGATATTTCAAGCATACCTGAAGAATATTTGGAAACACTATTTGGAGACTACTCAAAGTTACTTCACCATACCTATAGATCAATCATGGAATGCTATAAATATTTTGCTGACTTTTCTCCTTTAAAGGCTGAAGAAAAAAGAGAAGGGTTTGAATACAAACAGGCACCATTCTTTGGAGACAACATATATGAAGAATACATAGAAATAGTACATCAATATCAGAATTTAATACAGCTGACTTTAATGACTTTTCATATTGGCTTTCATAAAGTTCAAGGCATCTTGAATAAGGAAGGAATAGATTTTATTGAAGAAAATATTGAACATTATAGTTCACCATTAAAAACTAAGCTTCAAATATTGGAAACTACCTAATAAGGCGCTTCAACTCGGACGCGCCTCGCCGCTGGTTGCGGTTTTGAAGTACCGAAATTCAGCAGTACATTTTGTAATATTTAACGCTTGGTCGCCTGCCGGTTACGCGCGGGGCCGTTAGGCATCATAACCAATAAGCTACTATGGTTTTCAAGTCACTATCAGAACTTTTTGAGCATTTTGAGAAAAAAGATGAACCTTTTGATGAGTATGATATTGATTCTGCTCTCAGAAAATTAAGTGATGAAAATGATGACCCAGAAAATGCAGCGCTAGCTGAAAAACTTGCATTCGGATTTTATGCGGATCCGAATCAGAATCATAATTGGGGCACTTACTATGGCCCAAAAATGATAATGCCAAACAAAGATGGGCAATACATAGAATCCCCAAGTATAAAATATGTCAACAAGGATGTTATCGAATATTGGAAAGAAAGGGCTTCAAGTTCGTCTCATCCTATTTTGAAGCTTCGATATAATGATTTGCTATGGGATTTCTCGCAAACTACTGTTAATGAGAAACCATCATATGAGCATGCCCAAGAAGCCATCTTAGCAACTATTGAATTAATTGAGTCTGGTTTTTACGAACATGTTAATCTTGTGAGTCAAAAGCTAGACAGATCTCTTCAACTAGCACTAAGTTTAAACAGTTCTGAATTAGTAGAGAAGGTCAAAGAGTGTTATTTAGCTCTTTATAAAAAAGGAAAGAAAGAAGCTCCTTTTTTTATTAATCATTTATTCGAAAAGCTAATAGTTGAAAACAAATCTTTATTAAGTGCCGATGAAAAAAAATATATCATTAACCAATTAGAAAACAATTTAAGGTCATCTGTACACGCGGCTGATATTTACGAAGCAGAAATTTATAGCTTAAATTTAGCAGATTATTATAGAAGGACTGAAGATTTTGATAACGCAAAACGATCTCTCAAAGAATATCAAAAGTCGATTGAAAAAACGATTGATACGAACTCAGCCCTTATCGTTTCAAGTTATTTAAAGAAACTCTATGATAAGTACATAGAATTCGGTTTTAATAAAGAAGCAGACACCCTCGATTCTCTTTTACAAAAATCTGGTGTAAAGTCTGTTGAATCGATGGGTGTTGTTGAACATCAGTTTCAAATACCCAAAGAACTTATTGAAAAGTTCATTAATGATGTTGTATCTGGTAATTTTGACAAAATAGTTAAAAAGATATTAGCACATTTTCTTCCAAAAAAAGATGCTACAGAGCAACAGGTTACAGATCTTGCACAAAAAACAGCAATTCAAGCACTTGTTAGTCAAACAATACATGATAAGGATGGAAGAATAATTGCGCAGATTGGCCCTGTTAATGAAGATTTATTGGGTAAAACAGTACGACAACTATACCAAAATATGTCCTTTGAGTCTTATTTTTTAAGAGGGGTTTTTGATGAGTTTTTTAATCACATAAACAATGACATAGAAAAAATAGTAAAGCATTGTTCTAAATCACCAGTTTATGATGAAGATGCCATTCAGTTTTTAAAAGAAGGTTTAAAAAAGTACATCGAAAAAGATCACTTTGCATGCATTCACATATTCATCCCACTAATAGAAAAGTGCTTACGAAACCTATTAAAGATAAATGGAAGCCCAATTTATAAACCTGGTAGACATGGTGGCTTATTCTTAAGAAATCTTGGAGAAATTTTAAATGATAATATCATCAAGTTAGCACTCGGAGATGATATAATTTTTTATTTAAAAGTATTATTAATTGATCAAAGAGGTTGGAATTTAAGAAACGATATTTCTCATGGAATCTTAGAACATGAAGATTTTAGAATAGAAATTGCAGATCGTTTATTTCATGTACTGTTGCTATTATCACTAATTTGGTTAAAAGAAAAAGATGAATAATGTTGCCTAATCGAGTAGACGGCCGTGAGCAATAAGCTCACGGTGCGCCTCTCGCCATAGGCACTACTTTGTAGCACACCACCGTACGTCACGCCATGGCGTGATACGGCTGTTGGTTATCCATCACCTCAATCGCTCTTTTCACCGGTTGAAACTATCTCTTACTTTCGTACCGGGCTATAGTGCTACTGGAAAGCTATCCGTAACGTAGCGACTACTCCCGATTCAATTTCAGGAGGACTGATTGATTGTTCAGCCCTTCTGAGGCTATCCAAAAAGTATTTTGCCCCGGAATCCGCTTAAATAATTTAGGAACCTTTTTCTGACTCACTCTATGTCCCTCTCTATATAATAGAGAGGGATTTGAAGTCTAAATTATTTAAGCTTAGCAACTTATTATGTTCCTTTTTGGACAGCCTCATACTCTGGCTTTGGCTGACTTCCCACGCAACAGGCGTGGGATCTCCCCCGACATGTGTGTACGGGACAGACCCGGGTAAGAGTGCCTTCTTTCCCCCTATGCCTGCCGTATCTACGTAATGAGCCATCACCTGTCGGTGTTTCGGACATCGCAATGATGTGCCTGCGCACCGGAGTGCTTCCTTTGGCATAGCCATCCCTTGCGGGGCAGACTTGCGGTTACCCGAAACGCTCTCCGAAGGGCCGGAGCAGGCGTTGCGGCTTGTTGGAGCGAAGTGGAAATCCCGCTTTCGCGGGTCTAATGGTTCCCCGCTTTTCAGCGGGCCCATAAGGGACTTTTACCAAAGGGATCACTTTGTGGCACCCTCAAGATTATTGACTTACATTACTGTAAGCCAAAGGCATCCATGCCGGGCACACGCAAGCGTTTCAAGGCGGACACCGCGTTGTTTTTTTGACAGAACCGAGTAGTTTGTAAGAAACCACGAACCGAACCTGTTCATCACTGTGCCGGTTAAACGCCAAACCGTAATAGAACTTGAACAACACCTAACCAATCAAAAGCTATGGTTAATAATCCAAGAACTTTTTTAACAATAGCATTATTACTCTTCATTTCAACATCTTGCACCTCAAATAACAAGCAATATGATAGCACCAACGCTCCTTTAATTGAAGCTGAGCTTCTCTTTAAAATTGAGGATAATGAAGAAATATTGTTTGGATGGATATCTGATGTTCTCATGACCTCGAAAGGAGATATTTTAGTTGCTGACGTCACAAGAAAAAAAATCCATCGTTTTAAAGAGGATGGCGAATTTGGTGGAGTTTACCTATCCGAGGGGCGTGGGCCAGGTGAAGTGCAACGAATGGCTGGTAATATTAGCATCACGGATGACGACAACGTTTTATTATTTGACTCAGCATTTCGTAGAGTTTCCCTCTATGAACTGACTGATAATAACCTAAACGTGATCAGAGATATAAACTTAGAACCATTCCCAAGCCACTTTTACTTAACCAGTGAAAATAAATTAATCCTCTATGTTACACCTTCATTTAGGCCAGAAGGCGACCCCAATGATCGCATAGTGGTTGCCAACTTAAATGGTGAAATCACTAACGAAAAGTTGATGCAATTTAAGCCTAATGAGCAACTGGTAATTTATAATGAATCAGGGCAACCGTTGATGACAACATCTTCACCGCACCATTCCAGAAATCTGATAAGTATATCTAACGATAAACTTGTTTATAATCGATCAGATGAAATTGGATTCAAAATATTTGATTTAATAACGGGTGAAAAAGTAGTTGAAACTTTCTTGAATCGTCCTGATCAGTCATTGTCATCCGACGAACGGCGTGCATTTGTTGATGATTTGGTAGAAAGGGTGGGTGCAGGAGAAAATCAAAAGCAACAGTTGGTATCAGAAATGCCCAATACGAAAGGTAAAGTGAGGATGTTAAAACATGACAATTTCAGAGGACATATTTGGTTAAATATCGTAGATAATAATGAGTATGACTGGTTAATTTTTACTGAAAGCGGTGATTTGGTTGCCACATTTAATCAGAATTTTGATGGGCATATTTTCCGTATTCAAAATGGCAGAATTTTTGTGAGTACTGAAAATGAAGACGGAGCTCCAATTCTAAAAGTATTACAGCACAATCTTAACGAATAAGACACTCTATAACCAGCATTATGCCCCTTATTCCCTTGCCATTCTTGAAATTATTTGTGTTTATCTGACCCTGCCTCAACTTTAAATTTGCATTTTAAAATTTTATTATTTACGGTTTATATGTATTTGTATTTACTACACTCTTACACAGTAAGTAAACAACAACTAAGCGGAGATAGTTATGAAGAGAACAACATATATCGCACTTCTTTTTTCCTTTTTCACAATACTGATGACCATTCAATTATCTGTAACCACTCAGGCAAATAACTCAAATGTTACCATCGAAAGCGTCACAGAAATGTGCCAGAATCAAATTCAATTTGATTTAGGATTAACAGCTGCAAGTGCCAGAAATATGAACCCGGATGATTGCCACGAAAATGGAGATTGTGCAGCACTTTGTGGCTCTGGGCATACGGCTTGTACTTATATGGATTGTGGTTCTGGAACTCAAATATGTCATAAAAATCCATAATACAATTCTGAAACATTAATTATGCCAGCTCAGAAATATATCTGGGTTGGCTTTTATATTTTAAGTTATGAATAGAGTTAACATTATAGTTATTTCTGTTACAATAATAGTAATCACTGGTATATGGTTTTTCTTTAACTCCAGTAGCAACGGTGATGTGGATTTTGTTAGAGCATTAGACACTTCTCCTACCAAGTTTGACAGAGAAGTAATTGAAACATCCTTTACATCAAATATACTAGCAGATACCACATTCATTTTCAGGCCAGCTCAAACCAGGATTAATAAAAACTTCACATATGTAAACGACTTTGCTGACTTTACAATCTATGAGTATGATTCTGAGGGTAATCAAAAAAGAAAGCTCTCGACTACCCGGGGGCGGGGGCCCGGTGAAATACAGCATCTTACTGATTTTGATGTGAAAGATGACACTATTTGGATAGCAGATAGTCAATCTATGAGAGTAACTTCGTATTCATTACAAACAGGTGAATATATCGATAATTATTCTTTGGAAAATCGTCCAATGAGAGTCACTGTCTTAGAAGATGGATTTGTAGTATTGTGGCTTGGTGCTGATAAACTGTTTAGTAAATTTGATTTTCAGGGAAATGAAATACATCATTTTGGTGAGATCATAGAAGATCAAATATTACATCAGTTGTCAATGGATGGAACAATTCGATCTAATGGACAAGATCGGTTTGTGTACATTCCATTCTATGCAAGTCTTATTTATCATTTTGATAGTAAAGGAAACAAAATTAACATATTGAAAGCGCCGGATGGTATTAACTTTCCCTCAGTCCGCAGAGATGGGCCTACAACTTTTGCCCCGGATTTTTCATTCATGCGTGATGGTTTTATTGATGAAGATGACAATCTTTATGTTTACGTGACTTTGCCAGATGAAATATCCCAAAATGATCAGGATAATGATTACCCTGAAAGTTACATAGATAAGTATAGTTTAAACTCTGCACAATATGTAAGCTCTTTACGAATGTATGAACACTTTAGTTCTGTAATGTATAATCCTTATAAAAACACTATATATGCATCTGATTACGAGACATCATTTTTATTCCAGCTAAACCAAGATTTCTAAATTTTCAGTATAAAGATCAATTCAAGAGAGGCATAACCAGTGTTTCCTGCGGACCGGTTCAGGTTGGTTGCTCGACTTTAAAATTGATCGGCCCATAGCGGAATTGCCAGACCGTTGTTTAGGATTTGTACCAAGCGACAATTTTTATCGTTGTAACCGTAGCGCATTAATGCTACATAAGTATCAGTTTTAACCAAATCCATCGGTATGTCTAAGAAAACTGCAACAGTTCGAGCTCGAATGGAACCGGGACTTAAGAAAGAGGCGGAACATATCCTGGATCAGCTTGGACTAAATACGACAGAAGCAATTCGAATTTTCTTTAAACAGGTGAAGCTTCAGCGTGGCCTTCCATTTGAGATGAAGATACCCAATGAAACGACTCATCAAGCTATTGTCGAGGCCAAAATCAGGTGGAGATGTATTTAAGTACGTGGACTTGGGTAAAAACGACTGGCAACGCCAGCAACGGAGGAAAGAACATGAGCTTTACAATCAGCTCCGGATGTGCAACGTTTAATGCCTATAACGCCAGTTGTAATGTGAACTTGACGTTTTGCAAGACATCATCTCAACTTCATATCGTATAGTCGATGCAAAAACCTTAAAAGTAGTAGAGGAGGGCACTGTTGAGGGATTGGTGAAAACAAGTAAGCATTTGTCTGAATTACCGGCAGGATCATATATTATAACCATAGATGGCAACAGTACTAGTGTCATGTCAAGCCTCAAATGTCGGGTAGAGTCGCTTTAATTTTATTCGTGCATCATCCGTCGTGAATTGCCAGTTTATTTTCCGGTCCTGGCTATTTCGG
>Ga0306867_1001512_pt1 | contig 10464 bp, 9 predicted proteins | sample AntRauTorckE6831_FD_190432 | JGI IMG/M metagenome (GOLD analysis project Ga0306867, IMG submission 190432) | Saline lake microbial communities from Rauer Islands, Antarctica - Metagenome Torckler E6 #831 (v2) (version 2) | ecosystem: Environmental > Aquatic > Non-marine Saline and Alkaline >... | reverse complement strand
CACTGAGCGATGCGAGGAGGGCACGACGATGCACATTTCTACGTCACATTGTCAATTTTAAATGTCTTCTGCTGCAAGATATGCGCTCGCAGTCTTGCACAGCACGCTCTGACAGAACCCAGACAGTTTTGTTGGTCACGTCCCGTGATCAACCCATGCTAACTGTTAAGTCAAACTTTGTATTTTGTAAGAAGACTCCAAAGTTCGATGAACTAACGTCGATAGAAGGAGGACAGGATCGGGACATAGGTGCTCGCATAAATTGTCAGCTGAACAAATTGATATAATAGGAGCGTAAGCCATTTAGCTCAAAATTGAAAAATGTCTAAGATGAATACGATTCGATTGGACTCTAATTGGTGGTACGGGGTTGCGATTCCGCCAGTCCTAGAACTCGTCGGTGGGGGTGGAATTCTAGTTGCAGGGAGGCTCGGTCTTATCCAAGATGGTGCAAACCCACTCACTATTCTTGTACCCGGATTCACGTTATTGGCTGGGTTATTTCTGATTCCAGTCTTTGCTCTGTGTCTCTTTTTTGACGCTCGTGCCGTCAATCAGAGCAACACCTCGTGGAATCCACGACCGGTGTTCTGGGGAGTCGGCAGCCTACTCCTACCGCTAGTCGGTGTCATTGCGTTCTCATACTCGCTGTTGGTGCCAATTGCGGCAGTCTATCTCTACCGGCGGTTCTCATCTACATCTATCGTGACCGACCTGACTGCAGATAATGATCCAGTGATCGAGATCGATAACGAAGATGATTCCACCAACGAACCGAGTGGCCGCGTCTCGAACTGGTGGTATGGTATTGCAGTCCCTATTGTAGCGTACATCGTGTTTCTTGGTGCCGTTCTGTTACTCGGTATTATTCAGCCGGATCAGGTGCAGCCAAGATCTCGCTTCGCTTGGCTTTCACTCGTTATCACGGTCTTCACGGTCTTGGCGACCTTCGCACAATTCGTGCTTACACCGGTCTTTTCGCTCTCCTTGTATCTCGACCAGCGGCGAGTCCGCGCGAGTGACGCTGTCGACTGGCATCCGAATCAGCTCGTTTGGCCCGCTATCGCACTCGTCCATCTAATATCGATGATCGTGACGCAGGCAATGTTACTCTCGCTTGCGGGTGGAATTGTGTATTTGTGGCGGCGCCATGGACATATCGGCCGTCCATGATACCACTCTCGGTTTGAGAGAGAATAGTCGGTATTCATCTAAAAACAGCTGTCAGCATTGGGTTGCGAGATATAGAGTGTGAGTCTTGTAGTTACCCAAACGATCTTGTAAGCAAATGACCATTACTAAGCCATGAACCGATTCTATATATATCATGGCTGTTCGGTGATCTTCGGCGCTATCTTCACGTTCAATGCGGCCACAACGATGATCTATGGGGATGTGAGTGTCCCGATCATCTTCGTGGGTATTGGTGGGTTAGTAGTACTGGGTGCATCATTGTATACGGTTCTCACAGGTTCGCAGTCGGAGTTCGATATCGGAGACGTGGCGTTCTGGGCTGTCGTGGTGGGCACAGTTGGGATCTTACTTGGACATGTGATCCAATTCGTCTGATGCTTAAAAGGGGCAGTTGAGAGTGGTTTTGACCGTCCTGCGCTCGCAGTCTTGCAGACGGAGCCCGGAGAACACCAGTATCCGGACTACTCCATTTCATATCGAGCTACTGATCGCTGCTCACACGACGGACACACATTCGTTCCAGGTTCTACCGTCGACCCGCAGCGTCGACATTCAAACAGAACCTCACCGTGGGTGCTGCCAAACAGACGCCTCAACGGTCGAAACGGTGGAAGCTTCATTATCGACAGACAAACCAAGCAACTATCATAAATCTACAGGATAGTTCACGTCGCTCTACGGAGTAGTCGTCCACTAACCAGCACAAAAGGGGGAATGCCACACAGAGTGTGGACACGACCACATAGTAAGCGGTCGGGTCCCCGCTGACGCTTCGGCCCTCCAAGACGAAGCGTATCTCAACGTTCTAACTCGGAGAACATAATTGTATTCCTGGCTGTGTGGCACTCGAACTCGAATCCAGAACTATACCCTATCATTTTCCCGTCTCACCATGTACTGACCCCCACCAATGCCATTCTCTGGAATCTGGCACACAATCCTCGACGAAATCGACGAGGTCCCACCTACCGCTACCTTCCGAACTCCGCTTTCTGACAAGCCATTCCGCATCGAAGACGCCCAAGAACATCGCCTCCTCATCGCCTACCGCGACCAAGAGACGACCATCCCCCTCAAACGCGACCAGTTCGAGACCCTCTACGACCGAGTCTCTGATTCTCCACAACCCTTCGATCTAAATCGACTCCCGGCTGACGCCGAACCCTACGCCACCATCCTCTCGATTCACCCACTCTTCGAGATCGACCCACGCGACGGCGTCTTGAAACCCACCGATTCACCTACTCCCTCTTCGCTCGTCGACGCCGACCTCACTGTCGAAGGCCAAAACCCCGAACTCACCCGTGAGGAACCTGATCTCCCACTCTATTCGGATTCCTTACTCCTGATCGATGCCCTCGAACGCTACGAGCCGACCGATCTCGAAACCATGGAGACCGCCGAGTTGGTCAATCTCTATACGCTTTGCTCGGATGTCCAGCGCAATGCCGACGATCTCCGCCAACAGATCCGTTCGCTTCTCTTAGATCGACTCCACCACGACCAACCCGTCTACGGCCAATATGGCTCTGTTCAGCGCACCAGTCGACGTAATCGAACGCTCAAAGACGACGAAACGGTCCTCGAAATACTCGAAGACCAAGGGATTGATCGAGAGCGTGTCACCACCGTCGACAGATCCAAAGTCGATGAGGCACTCGAAGTGACTGACCTTTCGGAGTCGGACCTCTACGAGATCGACGAAAGCCAGTACGTCCGCAAGGCCGATGTCGACGAAGAACGCAAGGAATCGCGGCTTCAGGGCCTCAAAGACCAACTCGCCGCTGTCGACGAACCACAAACGGAGGAGCTCCAAGACGAAATCGAAGAGCTCGAAGCCCGCATCGAGGACCTCACCAGCTTCAGCTCCGCTAGCGAAGTCGACTGATATCACTCTTTGCTGAACGAGAAGAGTAATGAACAGGAGTAGACAGACCACAAGCCGGTGGTAGGGCGGCTTCAGGTTGAATCTCTGTCCTCAGCCGACTCTTCGGTCGACCGAAGCGTATCACGGAGCCGTTCGGTGTCTTGCTGCAGTCTCTCTTCGAGACTCAAAGACTCTTCATCCGCGTCGACGGCTGAAGATGAGTCATGAGCTGACTCGCTGTGAAGAGCCGAGAGCTGTTTTTCTGCTAACTGCCGCTCTATCGCTGAAACGCCATCTTCCGTGAGATGCTCCAACTGCGTGCTGCTTTCGTCGCTTTCCAACTCTCCCAGTTTCTTGATTGCGGCTTCTCTTCGATATGGGTCTGCATCCGAACGTGCTGCCAACTCGTAGAGGGCATCTTCACTCTCCGGTAGTTCAGGCGCGTTATCCATCTCACCCAGTTCTATGGCTGATCCCTACTTGGGGTTTTATTTTTACCGAAACTCACCAAGTCGATGAAATCAGTGATATTATGCTGTACAGACAGCTATCTCGTCGTAATGCCGACAGCTGACCAACCTAAAATCACGACCACCGCAGAAATGTGGGACGTTGTCAGCGATCAGCCTCCCAGCGCGAAATTGGTTGTCAAAGTTCTCGAATACAATGGAACGCTCACCCAGTCTGAACTCGCAGACAAAACACGACTCTCATCACGAACTGTTCGACACGGGTTGACGAAACTCGAAGAAGCCGGTGTCGTCGTCTCTGAAATCTCACTCTCTGATGCCCGGCAAAACCTCTACTCTCTCAAAATTGATCCGTGATCTACAACTTCAGTTCTCGTAATCAAGCCGTTCTACAACTTCCCCGAATGCAACGGTATCACGGACCGTCTCTATGTATATTCGAACACGGTCGCCCACCTGTGCACCAGGAACGATCACCACAAATCCACGTTCCACACGTGTGAGTCCATCACCCTGATCACCCGTCTCTGATATCTCGACTATCCGCTTGTCTCCTTCACTTACCGGTGGGTCCTGGATCTCTCCGTCTTCCTGAGAGCTACCGGATGATTCTCTCCCTACAGATGACCTTCCGGTCGACAACAGTGCAACCTGATGGATCTCCTCTTTGTCGACAAACCCCTCAGTGACCTCCTCGTGTGGAACTTCGATCACGTACGTATCTGCTGTCTCCTTGACGGCTGCTGAAAACAAACAGTTGAGTTGCTCAGATATTTCCATTGCCCGACCTATCCCTCAATTCCTCGCCCCTTACGTATTGCTGTAACGTGTTCATATTACCATCATAAATTATCCAATTGAAATCCGTAATCTCTGCCGACTCCTCGGTCGACCGAAGATGGTGAGATTTCTGCAGTATTCGAAAGCCCGGAAGTGGTGAAAGGGCGACGGGGTGGTGGGATACCCCAGAGGTGGTTGATCCCTGAGAGCCAGTGGATCAACCACCAGTTGCTAGTCAGTATTCTAAATAAAAACTGTTGATTTGATATAATTACGACAAAACCGACGGTTGGTACTCAGAGGGTCAGTCAGGACTTTCAGACGCTGTAGCGCCAGATTTTCGCTTATAGAACGTAGCCAGAGTCGCTGCCACAGTAACAACCACGACGAGTTTCTTTCGTCCCATATCCCGATATTCGTCCGTATCCACTAATCTCTACTGTTAGACCGGGGAGATCGACATAGATTCACACTCATCCAAACTCTGTTGATCCACAGATTCAGGCAACTGCCCAATCCGAACCGCAGTTTCCGATGCTGTTGCAGCCTCAGCACTCTCAATCTCGCCTTGATCTGCATACGCTCCCCACAGGAATGCCCACCACCTCGATAACCGACGATGTCGTCCAAACAACGCCTCTATGTCGTCGTCTGGACTGATCGGTGCTAACCCACTCATATATACCTCTTCTAACTCCGGAAGATCATAGTGCGTTATGTAGTGACAGAGGACTCGACTCCCAATATCACGGGCGAACTCTGCGTCGATGATCGCCGTATCTGGCTCTGGTTCTCCAAACGGTTCTTCCCGGTGACTTTGGGGACTCCACCACGGCTCTAAGTGGGCTTCCCAGCGCCGTCGACCCTCAGATTCGGTCGGCTCGATGATATCCCACGCCGCTAGCTCGTTGATATACCGGTCGTAACTGCTTCCAGAAATCTCGGCAGCCTCAATAATCTCTGACCGTCCCATCGGCTCGTCTGCATCAAGCAGTGTTTTCAGGAGTTTCGTCGCTGTCGGCGGCAGCTCCGGCAGTAACCGGTCTGCTGGTAGTTGTGACAGCCCGTAAGCGATATCTCGAATACCGATGAAATCGAAGGTTTGAGTCGACCGAGCAATGTGCAGCATTGCTTCGGCCACATCCGATGGACACGCTCGGTGTGGTCGATCAGTAGTTCCTAACACCCGAAGGAACAGCCGAACCAACCGCTCCAAGTCGTCGTTTCGCTCATGGATATCGCCTCTGTGGGATACCTCGTAGCCTTTCGCTGTCGCAAACTCCTCGACGAGTTCACGGGTTGCTGTATAGGTGTTCGAAATCTGGACGGGGATCTCCATCACCGGTGCCGCCTCCGTTCCATCGGCGATGGCCTCTCGGATCTCACTTGCTTCCCGTTCGATTGCCTGCTCGATCTCCGGTTTGAGATCCGTCATTGTCGGTCCCGAAAACACCCATGAGGCGGTCAGATGCATTGCTGGATCTGAACGGTCGACATCGTATGGCAGCCGCTTTTTCAGCTTCTCTTCGCGGTCTTCCAGCAGCATTCGGTATCCCGAGTGAATTCCGTAGACTGACTGCTTAGGAACGGTGTAGCGAGCGAAATTCAAGAAGTCATCGAGGCGCTTCTCATCCCGGATCAACATCCCAGTATCCGGCATTCGGATGTTGATCGTCACGTCGACGCCGATGGCGTAATAGAGCTGTGTTGCCGAAGCGATCAACCCATGCAGATCACGGAACAGTTCAGTCCGCGCTTCGATATCGTCGCTGTTGGTGAGTTCACCGACCTTCTTTAGACAGAGACTTCGGACGGACCCAATACGATCTTTCCAGTCGTCGTACTGTTCTTCGTCTTCGCTAAACCAGCCAATCTGGTGGCCCCAACGGATGATATCGCCTGCCTTCTCGTCGAGTTTCTCGACGATTGCGTCATCGATGGCTTCGAATTCATCACCGAGAGCAGATGGAGTCAGTATCTTACTCAGCGCTTTATCGCTCAGTAAGGCTCCCGCAATACGTCCCAACGTTGGGAGGGGGCCGCCCCACTGAGACATGACGAGCAGATCGTCGTCGAAACAGCTGAGATACGAGATCCGACCGTCGTCAAACTCCGAGAGGCGGTCATCAACGAGGTTTACCCCTCGATTTCGGCGGCCAGCAGCGTATCGCTGGTGCATTCCCCAGGCATCAAGGACTTCGGATGGGCCGTCGAGCCACTGGACGTAGCTATCGCCGTTGGTGGGGGAGCCTGTTGCGGCCATCCACTCCTCGGCGGTTGCTGTCGAAGGTGTCCCTTCCCCCCCTTCCGTGCTTGCTCGCGCTCGATACACTGTACCTGCATCGGACTGAGGGGTCGGCGTAAGAGCCGTCTCCAACGTCGATTGGGAGGGGTGAATTGTCCGGTAGTCATCAGTCAGGAACTCCTCGACAGCAAGCTGGCCAAGCGACGTGAGAGAGGCACTGTTGTACTGTCCAGCACGGTCAATAGAGACGAGACCCAACTCTTCGAGATCAAGGATGTAGCGGCCAACAGTCCCCGGTGTGACGCCGATCTCGTCGTCTTGTTTGAGGTCCCGATAGTCGCGTGAACCGTCGACTGGAAGGTTCCCGAGTAGTCGAATCCGTCCAGAGTCTTCTGGAAGTTCTTGCAGTGCTTCCCACGCGCGCCGACGGGTCGACTCCGATGAGCGACCAGCCGTAGCTACTGTCTCTTGTGTGGACCTATCAGTACTCCCAGTAAGACCCAGATGTGCATCCCACCACTTGGAATATCGCTGACCGAGATGGCTCTCTAAAGCAGGTGAGACGACGAGCCGAACATCAAACGCCGATCCAAGCACCGCAATCGTAGCGAGAGCTCGAACCCCCGTCGACCGGTCAGCCAGCTCAGTCCACGACTCACCGTCGAGTATGAGTGTCATCGCCTGTGGGTCATCGTCGAGCTCGTTGTGAAGACGGACAGGACCCTTGGCGAGTGCTTCCAAGCCGCCGTTCAATGGACCCTTCCCAGTCCCGACACGCGTCAGCGCATTGTCTAACTGCTCGTATTGGCGCTGGTGGTACTCAGAGAGATCATCCTCAGAAAAATCGTTGTATTTGATTGCCTGTTTTGCGAGAGAATAGAGGTACTCAATCGCTTCAGCCTCGTCATCGCTCCAGATTTCGGTCGTCGACTGCCACTCTTGGGGCGTAACCCCAAGGGTGTCGGTCTGAAGTTTGCCGACTAACGAGCCATACCGTTTGTGAGAGAGAATTTGGGGGTCAATCTCGGCAGCATAGCCACGAATGGCTCGAAGACTACTGGGAAGCAACTCATGAAGTAGTTCTGGAAGCCACTCTGAGAGACGTGGTGAGATATCGCCAACGACGATGCCTGCTGTCGAAGGTGATCCACCAGGGGAAACCTTTCGAATATCGGGGTGTCGATCTTGTTTATTCTGGGTTGAGTGCATGGAGCCCGCCGTTTGGCGAAGCGGACTGTGTGGAGATCGACCGACAACCAGTAAGGGCCGAAAGGAATTTGAACCCGAACGTCGATTTTACTGGTAGGAGCATACCGTCACACGCTCCTCGTAGGATCATATCCACTGATCCGCTTCAGGAATACTACGAAACGAAATCCGGGACTGGGTGTAGGAGCTTTAGACCCGGATTTTCGTTTGGAATTATACTGGTGAGTCATGACTATCGGGTAGTGCTGATGGGATTGATGTCGGTTTCTGCCACAGGTTTGGTGTCTTTTGACATATCTGTTGGAGTTGCACTATGTTTCCTCTCACCATACGTAGCGAGAGATATAGCAGTGGCTCACTGAAGGCAAACGCTTATATTCATCGGGAGAAAAGCAGGAGGTGTCCAAGCACCTGCTTTCTCCGTTTATTATTTTCCTTAGCTGTTGGCTTAGCTTGTGAGATGGAGTGACTTAAAGTATTGGCTAGTAGTTCGAGCTTTGACGACATCATCTATCTAGGTCATGGCCCGAGCAACATCTTCGAGGTCTTGTAATGACTTCCCGGAGCCGTCGCGCTTTGTGACTCCTTGATCATCCAGCCCGTCTGCTATTCAGTACGCTTGGTAATCTCACCACAAGAACAAATGGAGAGGCAACGATGCAGTGGAAGTGATCATTCGGCTTGAGCTCGGCTCGAACGTCGCCCTCAAAGTCCCGACCCTCAAACAGTCGACCTTTCCATTCACCCCTGTCGTCTGTTTCTTTCTCCGTCCACCCGTGGTAGGCGACTAACCCCTCAGCATTCATCAGCTTCAGAATCCCGGCGACGACCTTCCGGGTCCGTTCTATGACATCCTCAGCCTCCAAGTACCAGTCTTCGGGCGGCGAAAAGACGAGATGGTGTTTGTAGACCGGTACTCCCAGCCGGGCCGACATCGTTTTAGCGACCGTCTGAAGACGAGCAGCGTCGTTCTCGGCTTTATCGACTGCCCACATCGGCACACATATCATACAGACGCTCCAGTTGCAGGTCCGACCAAGGGGGAACGTCGAGCCGCAGTCGGTACAGAAATGAACGATATCATCACCACAATCATCGTACTCCTCACCGAATCCAGAGAGATCGAGCGGCGGGAGGTAGCCGTCGCCCCCTCGCTCGTCGATGTGAATGTCGTCTATCGAGGTCGACACGTCAGTCACGCCGACTTCCCCCCCCCCACATTTCGAGTGAAAAACGGGCGTAGAGGCTCAGAAAGTGGTAAAATCGAACAGTAAGTTAGGTCTAACCTTTCGTCGTGAGAGCTATAGAGCCAGACGGAGTAGGAGAACCTGAGCCCGTGCCAGACGGCTCAGGGAAATCGACCCTACATACCCTACCAAAGATATGGGGGTCGATTTTCATCTCGCCGCTCTCATACAAAGATCTGATTTGTGGTATGGTGTGAGTTGAGAAAATAGATGCGAAATATGATATAATCTTGAGTTTAATTATACGAAATCTGGTATATTTTGTCTTGGAGCCCTTCTGAAATCACCATCATTTTTCTTATATGAGAGGGGCCTGATGTTGATACTTGACATTCCGATGCCGGGATTAGATCTCGACCGCAGTATCGAAAACGGCGTCGACGAGTTCAGTGCGATCTCAGTCGGCTGGTACGGTGACGACGAGGCGGTCCACGAGGGACTGGTCAATCAGCCGGCCAACGCGAGGCTCGCCGATGGCTCGATTTCGGCGTGGGCCGATAGCGAAGATGGCGAGGCCAGCGAGCATGCCAAGCGAGGCGGCGAGATCAGGGCGTCGACGGATCGAGAGTTGGGGCTGGAAGCTCATTTCGCTGGTGCAAAGGGAGAAGCCAAATTCGAGGCGTGGGGCGAGTTGGACAACCGCGTCGACTCGCCGGTCCAAGCGATGGACACCGACACGATTGCTGGCGGGATGGATCTCGTCGCGTGGCGACGCATGGGGTTCGAAGGCGAGTTCGATCTCCCCGATGGTCCCCAGCATCTGGAGGGGATCTGCTACTTCCAGCGCGTCTGTCTCAACCTCCCGCTGTTTCCGTGGAAGTGGATCTGGGCGTTTTTCCCCGACGGCACCGCGTTTTCGGCGTTTATCCCCTTCGTGGGCCCACAGCTACTCCGGCAGGGGTACAACTTCTTCGACTCGAAGCGACTCGAACGGTCGACGATCCCGATTCAGCAGTCGGCGCTGTGGGATTCAGCCAGTGGCGAGCAACTCGTGGCGTTCGATTCGGCCACCATCGAACCGGTGTTCGACGATGGACCCCATCCGCATTTCGACGTACAAGTAAGCGACGGAAACGGGAACCACGTCGCGTTCCGGGCCGCCAGCTACGGCCATGCACGGAACTACATCGACCGGTCGGTGTTGGGCGGGCTCTTGGATAGCCACTGGAGCTACAACGAGTATCTGTTCCGTATGGAAAATTTGACGGGGAAAATCGAGGGCAAACCCATTAATAAAGAGACGGTGGGACAGGGGTTCGGCACGCTGGAGTACGCCTGTGGGCTCGGGCTGTAACTACGCGAAAACGGCCCCGAGCGCGCCAGCCAGCGCGCTGTCGACGGCGAAGATGAACGTCACCACGAGGCCGCCGACCAACACGCCACCGAAGCCGAGCGCGCCGCCGAGCGGCCCACCGAAGAGGCCGAACACACCGACGACGATTGCAAAGAGAA